>RRZT010726575.1_pt1 | contig 11279 bp, 13 predicted proteins | sample 2165551 | NCBI WGS metagenome assembly RRZT01 (sample SAMN10456910, study PRJNA506462) | wastewater metagenome | biome: wastewater; feature: sludge; material: wastewater sludge; isolation source: wastewater sludge with Escherichia coli K12::gfp cells carrying plasmid... | place: USA: Moscow, Idaho...
AAAACAGTAGTGCTATGCGACTTTTCTTATCCTTTAGAAGAAATGCAAACGATTGTCAGTAAAGCATATCGTGTGATTTTTATAGATCACCACAAAACACCTTTGGAATCCTTAGCAGCTCTGCTGTCTGAGCAAAATGTGTTTGCTTTTTCTAGCACACATTACAGTGGTGCAAGCCTTACGTGGCAATTCTTTAATCCTGAAAAAGACATGCCAGTTTTTATTAAATATATTGAAGATGGTGATTTATACAAATTCTCCTTGCCAGAATCACGCGATATCGTGAAAGGCTTTCACGCAATCTTAAAGAAAGAGATTTTTGATAATCTTTATTTACTGCGTGAATGTATTGATCTAGCGGAATTGGAGCAAATCAGACAGATTGGTGAAAAGATTAACGGTGAAGCTCACCGCCAAGCTAAAGGCATCATTAAGCAAGGGCGAATGACTGCTATGGCTTATGGGCATACTTTTCCAGTCATTAATGCTACACCAGATCATACAAACCTGGTTGGTGAGCTGATCTATACGTCCGAGGACGTGCCTTTCGTTATGATCTATACCATTCTTGCAAACCGCGTGAAGGTATCATTACGGTCGAATGCTAACGCAGTTGATGTGGCTGAGTTAGCACAACGTATCTTCGTTAAAGGTGGCGGTCATAAAAATGCAGCAGCCGGATTCATGCCTTTCGATCAGTTCCACAAGGAAGTTCTTGCAAATGCGGTTGAATACGTGGCTCCTGTTGCAGAAGAAAAGGCTACATGCACTTGTGAACATCATTGATTTATTACCCAGAAATGAAAATGCCACCTTTAAGGTGGCATTTATTTTGACGGTTACGCCATATTGAAAAAACTCTTTTTTATCTTTAAAAAGTGGAGGATTTTGCCACCTTTAGATTGACCTATGCCATGTTTGAAAGGATAATAGTAGACCGTTACAGTGGTTGATCTAACAGGCAGAGAAGCCCTGCATTAATGGCTTATGGGGGTTAAGTTGAGTAAAAATAAAGAATGGAAAATGTTTAATCTAGTCAAAGCATGCCAGGACTGTCCTTTTAAAAAAGGTATGACCTATCTGACTGGACTAGGAGCATTAGAGCGTATCAATGATGTGCGTTACAATGACGCATCCTTCACTTGCCATAAAACGATTGATTACGATGCCTTTAATGAGCTTGAGGAAATCGAGAACGATATTAAAGAAGAACTTGAGTTCCTTCGTGAAAATGGTTGCAGCCATCAAGACCTATTTAATAAACGTATAGAATTGGCTCAAGATTTGGGTTTGCATGATGCTATTCAGAAATATGAAGCAACCAGAAAAGATGAAATGTACTGCGCCGGGATGCTGATCTTGGCGAAAAAATCTGGTTTTTTAATGAATAATCGTGCACTACGTTACGCAGTAGCAAGTAATCTTCTGGACCCAAACAAATTCATTGATGAAGATGAAGTCTATGATTCATTAGAACAGGCTGTTGAAGCACATAAGAATGGATGATTCCATTCTTATATTTTTCAGTTATTATTCGATTTGTCAGTCGTGTACGACATTTTGGAAATAACAAATGCAAAACAGCAATCAGCAAGACGATCAGTACGATCAAGATCAGATCGACCAGGAATATGACGATGGCTTGACCGATGAACAGCGAGAACAAGAGCGAAAAGCTCAAATTCAACGGCGTATTAAAGCACGAAATCAGTTCCGTTCACCGTGGTTTATTTTAGGGATAATCGCTATTCTATTTGTTGTAATTTACCCTCGTTGCACCTACAAAGCTAATGTTATGAAAGACATGGAGCGTAAGGCTCAAGAACAGGCTGAATTGCAAAAGAATCAACCAAAGCAGAACGACCAAATATCCGATGAACAGCAAGGGATGGTTCCTAAATTCTAAGTGGTTTTTGGTTAATTAAATAAGGGGGTTAGCCCTTTTTTTTGCGCTCAAAACCACCTTATTGATTGACAAATGCCATGTTTGTCTAAATAATACCAACCAATAAACACAAAGCTTTTTTAGGCAATAATGTGAATATAACTGCACAAAATGAAGAGAGAGATTTACGGAGCGTGGTTATTTTTGAAAACTTGGTAATTGATGAAAATAACTACAGCCATAAAGTAAAAGGGCTATCAGATACAATCAAAGTTTCCAGACCATCCAATAACCCTTTAGCCACACAAAATGTTGGTGCATATTTCAAAGAAGTTAGTGATGAAGTATTGAAGCTACTTCCAGTAAAAGATCGGTACGCTTTTAACAGCTTAAAGCACCATTACAAGTTGACCGATGGCAAAACCATACAGTTATCTCGTTTGTATTCGAGTGATGCCATCATGCCGGGTGTAGTGGGAATGATCAGTGTTCGATGGACCTCTGTTATCTACCTGAGCATTCCAAGTATTAAAGATGCCTTCCCAATTCACCTGAACTACAACATGCAAGTGCCAGATTGCTACCCTTATCTACCTACCGGTGGTTTAGATCAGTTATTTAAACGTATCACCATTAACTCAGGTATCAGCAGTTATCTGGACTATGTAGAAATGGCTGATTACGATAAAGATGCCCTACCAGATATCGTCTATTACAACGACAAATCGGAAAGAATGGTCTTTAGCGGTGATACCGCACCACGCGATTATTTTGCTGCGATTAATGAGCTGTATATACAAGAAATCTGCAAAGTTTTACTGTCCGGCAAGGACGCATTTAACACAGTTTATCGTCAAGAAGCTTTTGATATTCTACGCAAGCATATCATTCAGAGTTTTAAAACCTGTATGGTTGCCTTACTCAAGCGATCTATGCCTTTAGTCGTGCCAAGTTCAGAAGATTTGTGGGTTATGCACTGTGGTAATACGCATCCACGGCGCAAATTCAAATATGAAAATACTCACGGTGAAATGATAAGTCTGGGTTTTGGTTCGGTTCGTTCAGAAGATGGTACTGACCTCACATCGGTTGAATGGGTAGAGTTTTCAGTAGATGATCAAATAATTATCCGGGTACTGGAACGTCCAGTAGATGAACGCACAAATTTTCGCTCCAAAGTTTATCAAGTCCAGTATTCTCGTAGTTGAAATTGAACCTGAAATTAAGGCGTTTTTGTGTTATTTTTGAAAAACTGCTGATTACGAGCCTTTAGCCGTAAATTGTATAAAAATGGACAAACTAATCAAATTGCTGCGTCAGGCGTATCGCCTGGAAAGTTCGCAGAAAGATACTATTGCAGAGTTAGGTAAAGCTATTACTGGACAAAGTGGTATTACCCGCAGCCAGTATTTAGAAATCCTACACATCATTCGCAAACATAATCTCGCTGTTGAAGATTGGGCTGAAATACGTGCGTTGGTTAATGAGCCATTAGCTATTCTGGACCCGATCTCAAGCCAGTCATGGTTTACTTCCACACCTTTGCATTGCTCTAAACGCTATTGGGAGCAAATTGGAATCTTCTTTAAAGAGTTCCATAAGTGCCAGTGTGCCATTTGTGAAAGTCAGAAAACCGAAGATGAAATTGACGTTCAAGAGTTGTGGCAATTCGATGATAAGCGAAAAATCCAGAAACTTATTTGCTACTACCCAATCTGTATTAACTGTCAGAACTATAGCTATATGCCTAGTGACCCTGACGGTGAAGAACGTCAATCCTTTGTCGAGTTTTTTAAGACGATAAACAAGTGGTCTACTGAACAGGCAAACGACCATATCAATCAAGCTTTGGCTCTTCAAAAGATGCGTGATCAGTCTGATTGGATTGTTGATGTTGCCTATATGGTAAATGAGCTAAAAACTCAACCGAATAATGTTCGAGAGAACATTTTTGACCACGATCAAAAGCAATCTATCTACCACTGCCTGAAATCCATTCAGGAGGATGCGCGTGAGGACTATAACCTCAAGGTGGAAATTGATTGCCGATTTAGCATTTTCTAAGGGGGGTTGTCGTGGCTAATACAAAGGGAAAACCAAATCCGAAAGATTTACTGAAAAAAGCCTTCGCCCATAAGAATCAGGACGGCACGAATGGCGTTAAGGCTCCTATGCCAAAGGAACAGGCTAAGGCGGTATTTGAAGATATCGACGGCGCGAAGAATGCTGCTCCCACACCAGTACCGGCAGCACCCCAAAAAACCCCGGTGGCGGTTGAAGTGTCACCTGTTGAGGTGTCACCAGATACAGTAGATCAGGATGTGCTTGAACTTTTTGCTGATGATTTACCACCAGAAGATGACGACCTTCCCCCACTGGAAGAAGATGATTTTGACCCTGCGGATTTAGATATAGTTGAACCCGAATCTTCGGTTGCAGATGCAGCCGTAGTTACAGATCAGAAAGATAATGGTCTGGTGGTTGAAGATATTTCTGTATATACAGATGAAGCCAGTCATTCCGTAGAAGAGCTAGAAGTACCTCTGACTGACTTTGTGGATGATCTTATTGATCGGGCTGCCACAGAGGATATCTTTAGTGACACCCCTGAAATAGACCTATCAGTAGGCACATCAGACTTCAATGATGCCCCACCAGACATGCCGGAGCCAAACTTTGCCGTAGAGGAAGTACCGCATTACTCAGAAAAGAATATTGAAACACTTTCCCTGCTAGATCGGGTTAAAGCTGATAAAGCAGCTCGTAAGCGTGAATCTATCGAGAGCCTACAGAAGTTAGAAGCTATCGAAAGCGAGCGTTCTGAGCTTGAAGAAATCATGCGTCAGCAGCTAATCAAGCAGCAAAATGAAGAAGCTGCCAAGCTAAATGAGGGTATCGAGAAAATCCGTACCCGGAACCGTAATTTCCTCTCACTGCTTGGTGACTTATATCGACGCGAAACGGATGCGATTCAGGCTGATAATTTGGTTGCCATTGCACAGGCATTCAAAACAGACAATACCATTACCCTTCAAAGCTATTTGCTGATTAACCGTTATTTGCATCGGTTCAATATTAAATACGATATGGAGGAAATTCGGGTATTCCTGAGTGAAGATTTACTCAACATCGAGACACCCCCGCTTGACTTTGATTACTACTACCTATGGGAATCAAATTTGGATACCAAGATCACGCCGTTTATGTGGGATAAGCATAAGCTGTTTGTATTCAATCGTGCCAATTTCACTTGTGAGTTGTGTGGTGGTGTTGGGGTGAACAACCCTGTTGAGCTGTACCCGCAGTGGCGTATGTTCGATTCTAACCGTACTCAGATGCTTCAAGGCTTCCTTGCTCTTTGCCCTAAATGCGTAGATGCCAAAAACCATGCTCAATTTAAACAGCGCAATTTGAAAATGCGTTATGAGAGTGCGCGTGAACACATGAAGAATGTAAACGGTTGGGATGATCGTCAGGTAGAGAATGCCCTGTTAGAAGCCGAAGAGGTCTATGCCAAACGTATAGATGCCAAAGCAGAGCCAGAGCGGTTTAAGAAATGGAAACTCAATATCCATGTATTAGAGAACATATTTGGCATTCAAATTGAAGAGCCAGAGTTCCATCAGCGCAGTCACATCAAGAGTGACTACCAACAAATATTTGAACCTCATGTTGCGTATCTATTTGGCAAGATCGAAAGCGACCGCATGATCAAGACAGGTAAAACAAAATTTCTCAGCATCAAACTGGATGTTGAGCCAATAAAGAAAGCGAGATAATGAATATGGAACACGGAGTTAATCAAGATCGTGTTATTTTGGCTGTTGGACGTTCTGGCAAAGGCAAAACTCCAAGCCAACAACAAAGCAGTGTTCAACCCTCTGCACCTGAGCAATATACTTCCCTTCGTTCAATTGATGATCTGGACGACTACACGCTGAAAAGTCTGCGCTGCGTTGGTTTTTGGTCGTGGTTTTGGTTGATCATCTTTGGATTAAACCTGATCGGTTACTTCGTGATGAAGTTCAACCCAGACTGGCTTGCCCCAATTGAAGCCACTGAGGGAGCATTACGTTACTTCCTGACTGTATTTGTCTTTAACTTTGTATTCATCTTTAAAGGCACAGTCACAGCACTGGTTCTGTTCATGTTTGCCTTTAACCGAATGGCGTACTACAACACCGCCGTAGAAATGCAAGATGCCAATGGTCTATTGAATAGCATCTATTATAAAAAATACGAATCACCGGCTTATGACTTGCGTACCGGTAGACTGTATCAGCAGTTGGGTGTTGTTGAAGTGATGCAGCACTTTAAATATCTGGTAGGTCCAATGCTATACCTTTTCTTTGCGATTATAGCGACCGCCGTGGCATTCGGTATTACAGGCTACTACTTCTATAATGTCTTGATGAATCGTGTTGCATTGAGTATTGCAGATGCCTTCCTAATGCTATTTGTATGTTATGAAGCAGTGTTTATTTTGCGTTACCTGTATTCAGCTATCAAAGTTCGCATTGTTGAATCAGATTAAACTATTTCAAACTATTGAGTTGAACCGCCCTCTTTTGAGGGCTTTTTTTTATCAAAAAAAGGATTTTTTATTTAGCACTTTTCTGTGTTAAAAACGCCATAGTTTTCACATTTACATAAAAGATAATATTCATTGACGTTAAGCAGCGAATAACCAAAAATGTACCCAAACATACATAGCATTTTGGTTAAACATGCAACTAAACAAACAATACCTCTTTGAAGTCAATCCTACCTCTTTCGTTGCGCGTCTACCTTTTTTGAGTACCGAGGAATACGGTTTTTGGTTGCTTCAAATGTCCCATATCGAAGGCTTAGATTGCGTTGAAGAGGTCGTTTTCCCAATTCCAGGCTCTAAGCATGAAGTTGTTACGTCTGACCGTTTTTCTAAGACAAGTGTTGCCAACATTGAAGCAGCGTACAACAAACTTTTAAGCTTTAACTTCTTTGGTTTTGTTTGGCTAGAATTGGTCCGTGAGCGTTTTATCGTGCCTGATGAAAAGGAAATCGCTGTTCTGGCTAAATTTGTACAACAGTGCTCTTCTCAAAACCATTCTATGTTGATTCCTTTTGCGACCATAGATGAACTGTTTGCCGAATTGGAGGGCTGTGCAAATTACTCACAAGTTTGTGAAGAAATCCGCAGTGCATTCCTAAAACAGTTCCACTGCGTTGAGGACTTTGAACGCATGCTAACTGCAATCAATAACAAGGAATCTGAGTTTTTTCCTACCCAAGATGAACTTTTAAAGTTTTATTCACAACAGGCTTAATTTGGTGTCTGATGATGCAAGAAGCTAAATGTGAATATTGCAACAGGACTGGTCAACTGGTCACACAGTCTGTCATACAAGCACAGCTCATTTTGAAAATTGAAAAGGCTTGGGTGTTTCGCGTGTATATGTGCCGGTGGCATAGATCGCTTCAAAGCAGACAAATGGCAAGGCTCTATACAGTAATCCCATTTGTTGATGACAGCATCTTGCTTGCTGAATATCATCAATCCATAAGCCAGAAACAAAGAACCCGCTAAAGCGGGTTTTTTTAATTCAATACCATTTATCCAAGTCTACCCAGAACCAATCTTTTTTTAAGTACCTGGAATCAGCTCTACTCGTAAGTTTATATTCCAGAAAAAACCGAGATATTTCTTCAATCTCAATATTTCTGTAATTGTTCACGAATACCGGGTTTGCATTTTTAGGTTTGATATAGTGTGGCTTGCAATGGTCAATCACTTGCTCACATAGATACTTGTCGAAAAAATTAATGTTCACCAGGTTTTCATCTACATTGCTGATTTTTGATAACCAGGTAATTGAATCTTGAATTACTAATTTCAAAGTCTGCGAAGGGTTTTGAATCTGCTGATCTTTAGATTTGATAAGAAACAGTTTTCTCATAACCAGATTTTTAACGTAGTAAAAAGCAAGTTTTCTCATTTTTATGAGCTTGTAGTTTGCAAGTGATGAAAGCAATACTCCATTTAACCCATAAGCTGTAAGATCGCATTTTTCACAAGAATACTTATCATACTTATTGGATGCTTTTTCCTTAAAAAGCACTTTCCCATTACAACTAGGACACAAGGAATGTTCAGAGATCACTCTAAAATTATTCATCTGTAGATACTCCAAAAGCCTTCGCCTTTCCAGTCGATTCGACGGCGCAACCACTTTCCGTTTTTCTCATATTCTTCGCCCTGAAAAAAGGTTTCACCTATGGTCGTCATGCAGAACCCAAATCCAAGATACTTACCTTTTGCATTATGCTTCTGCAAATCTTCTGCGATCTGCGCCCAATGATTTACCTCATTGGTTGGAAGCGGAAAGTTTTTCAAGATGGTTTCAATGTCAGCTACAGCTTTTGGGATATCTGCTGACAAGATCACCACCCGGTCATAGGTCATTTTCATTACCTGTCTGAACGGTTCCGGCACATCACTTCGTCTTGATAAGTTCCATAGCTCTTTATCATCGTCTAATAGATAATAACTGCTCTTGTTCAGGTAGCGTTGAGTGAGGAAGTTCCAGATCACCGGTGCGGAACCATGCGAGTTCTGGTAGCTTTCCAGAACAGGGCATTCTTTAATGCCCCATCGTGGAATCCCATGCAATAACGTCTCAGACATTGTTATCCGTAGCTTGGGCTTGTTGCTGCTCCACCGTATTTTGCTCTGCCATATTCACCTCCACGTTTTTTTATATTTTATCACCTATATTGACTTATGCCATGTTTATTTTGATCAAAACGATAAAATATTTATTTACACTAAAATGAAAAGTTACATTTGTTTTTCTGTTTATTACTAGGTTTGTATTCACATATATTCTTTATCACTAATTTAGGATAAGAACTATCCTCTTTTAAATATTTATTCGATACACATTGACTTATGCCATGTTTTGACCGATAATTTAACCATGTCTTAGGCGTTACGCCCAAACAGGTAGCCGACCTGATTTATCGGTATTTAAAGGTAAAACAAATGATCGCATCAGTATTTAAAAAAGTGGGTAAAGGTAAAGTTATTGCTGTGGTTGAACAGGCTCAGGGTTCTGTATGTTTGGAGGATTTGGTTAGTCCTACTTCTGAAACACTGGTAACTTTAATCGAGAACATTAAAAGCAATGCTTTTGCTGTTACCCCTGCTAACATCAATTTAGCGTTACATGGTCACTTGAGCCATAAGCCAATCTCAGTAAACTCTTCTGAGCTGAAAATTATCAGTGGAGCGCGTTTCCATAATGACTATGCGCTTGAATGTACAATTGCTGATTTATATGCTTTAGCTGAAACAGATATCCGCTCTGCGAATATTTTGGCTCAACAGATTACTGAAATCTTTATCAGTAAATCTGGAACCATCCGTGAACCGGCTTTGATTAATTCACTAGCTGCCGGAACCATGCGTAAGTTTAAAGATTTTCTGTCTATGCACCACACTAAATTCCAGACCTTAACTGGCATGGATAAAGTTAATTCTGTGGTTGATCTTCTGAATGAACTTCGCCGTATTCAAGGTCGTCTGGTAGACCCTACTGTGATTGCTCACTTCTGCCGTATCTTGAATGAAGAAATTTTACCTTTGGATGTTTTAGGACCAACACTGCGTTTTGGTATCACAGACAGCCTATGCCGTTTCTACTTATCAGAGATTGATGAAAGTCAACTGATTATTGGTATCGACGGCAATAACGGCGCAAGTCTTTGTGCAAACTCTGATGCTACCCATTTTGTAATTTTAGCAAATGACATTGATAACAATACGAATAAATCAGTGATCAAGCGCATGTATGAAACAAAATGCGAAGAACTATCTAATTTGTTTAATTATGGTCCAACGAATGTTTTGGTCTATGACGCAAGCAAACTAAAAGGTTCGATCAAAAGCCTGAATCGCAATAACGGTGATGATGTGGCGCAATTAATATGCGAGCATGAACTAGAAGTGGTGGATACCATCGTTGACTACGATTTTTCTAATGTAGAAAACTTGGAAAATATTACTTTACGTGCTTTTGCCAAAAATTATCAAAATGACTTGCGCTTCAATGCGTAAGTCAGCAGAACACGAGGACTGTATGAAAAATCAAGAAGTTAAACCGGTAGCTGTTCCTGATTCGTTTGTTCCCCAGAACAACGAACAGGACTTTGCTGTAATGGGTCCTTTGTTTGAACAATTCGACAATGATATTCATATTCTGGACAACTTCACGGAAAGCCAGATCGCTGAACGCATCATGCTCCTGAATTGGGCGACTGAGGACTTCTACCGTTATAGCAATAAACCTCAACAATTGAATGCTCAGGATAAGTCTTGGCAGACATTAGCTCGATGGCGTTACCGCAATGACACTCAATATAAAAAATTCATGTTGTGGTTCCACTTGCACAAGAAGCACCAACAAGAACTTGAGCGGGTTCATGCTCAATATGCTGAGATCAGAGCTAAGGCTGATGCCTTAGATCGTGTATTTGCTACCGAACTATACAAACACAATAGCGGAACCATTTATCAGCTCTTACTTGTCGGCAATTCAACCGCCACTAAGCCTGATTACCCTGTTTCTGCTGTATACATGAACATACAAACTCGTGAGGTCTTTATCCGTCCATTTAATGACTTTAAAGAAAAATTCGAGCGTATTTAGGTTTTTTAAATCATGCGGTTATTTACACCAAAACAATTAGCACTGCGCATTCAGCCGGAGCTTAAATCAAAAAGATTAGGTGGGGTTACAAAGATTTGTCTATGTGATGAAGTCATTGCTATGGCTTCTACTCCTGGATGGTGAACTGTAAAACCCAGAAATACGTCCATGTGAAATCGACGTACCTGAATAATGACTACGAATACAAGCCTAATTCTAAGCCGGTCATCGTAGATACAGTGAAGCACATCAAGAATACAAGCAGCATTCCGGCTTCAAAATGGAACCCGCTAAATATGGAAGGTATCAAGCCCCTAAATATTTGCCTGTAGAATGTATTGGCAGTGCAGATTGAGGGCAGAAAGATGACATTTGATAGTCGAACCCAGAGAAAGGATGATTCACCCAAAGCGAGGGTTCTGGCGCGATTCCCACAGTATCAGTGCATCAAAAAACCTGGCTTTGGTTTTGTGATTACTGACGGCGCGAATAACCTGTGTGGTGACAAAACCGCATACGAAGCATGGCGTACCGCAGAAAGTATCCTGATCACTTCACCAGAGCGGGAAACCCGCCGTCTGGCACAGCTAAACGACCAGAACTACAAGAGTGATTAAGGAGATTCTTTTCTTACTCTGCTCGATATAAAATATATTAAAAACAAAAGGATGGTAATATTATTACCATCCTTTTTTTTATTTTGAAAT
>RRZT011093428.1_pt1 | contig 11279 bp, 8 predicted proteins | sample 2165551 | NCBI WGS metagenome assembly RRZT01 (sample SAMN10456910, study PRJNA506462) | wastewater metagenome | biome: wastewater; feature: sludge; material: wastewater sludge; isolation source: wastewater sludge with Escherichia coli K12::gfp cells carrying plasmid... | place: USA: Moscow, Idaho ...
ACGGATCCTTCGGCAGCCGCCTTCGTGGGCAGGCTCGGCACCAGCGCGCCGGCCTCGTCGTGCACCTCGACCACGCCGGCCACGACGGCCACGACGGCCGCGGTGAAGTCGAACTGCGGCCGCCACCTCTGGCCTCGGCGAACAACGTCGGCGTCGTGGGCGGCGAGCAAGCGCGGCGCTGTCAGGGGCAGCCCGTCGACACGGCCGAGTGGGTGCCCTCGGCGTTCTGCCAGGCGAGGGTGCGCACGCCGTTGATCGACACCGCGCCGGCCTCGACGCGGCCGAGCGCCGGGCCGCTCCCGCCGTTGAGCAACCGCACCTGAGCGGCGTCGTCGACGCTGACCACGGCCCACCCAGTCACCTACGCACGGGCCCACGGAAACGTTGCACCAGGGCGAAGCGCATTCAGGTGGTGGCGCGCCGCCCCATTTCTTCGACGATCCAGCGGGCGGTTTCGCGACTGCACGCGCCGGGCTGGCTGAAGCTGACCGCGAACACGCCGGTCACTTCGGTGAGTTGCGGCACGCCATGCAGGCTCAGGATCGCGTCGGCCTCGGCATCGTAGGCGTCGCCGGGTTCGCCGTTCGCGATCAGGCCGACCGGATCGGCTTCGGCGAGTATCGCGATCATCTGGTCCCTGGTGATGGCCATGGGTCGAAGCCTAGTGACACCGTGGCCGATCGACGGCACCGCATGCGAGGATCAGCCCGTGCCCTCCATGGACGACTGGCCGCGCGATGCCCGCCTCGACCCGTTTCGCGACACGGTCTGGCAGTTGTCGCGGGGTGGAATCGTGCAGGGCCGACTGACGTGCCGGGTGGTGCCGTCCAGGCGGCTGCCGTGGCAGAAGAGCGAAAGCGTCTGGTACCGGCTGCACTGGGTGGACGGACGGCACGAACTGCCCCGCGAGGACCACGGCCCCGGCTGGCCGGTGATCAGCGACCTGGAACGCGGTCGCTTCGTCTTGACCGACCTGGCCGGCACCGTGTTCGAGGCCAGGCAGGTCGACGGGCCGGCCGCCGACGAGCTGCTTTAGTGGTGTCGTGACGACTCGGGTGGGGATCATCGCGTTCGACTACGCCGAAGTGCTCGACGTGATGGGGCCGTTCGAGGTGTTCGCGGTGGCCCGGGCGCATCAGTTCGCCCTCGGCCTTCGACGTGGCCGTCGTGTCAGCCGGTGAGAGTCGAACGGTCACCGTGCGGCACGGCCTGGCCATCACCACCCACGAGGCGTTGGCCGGCGTCGGCGAACTCGACCTGATCGTGGTGGCCGGTGGGGTGACCACGGGCGCCGAAGCCGACCAGACGCTGCTCGCGTGGTTGCGTGACCGTGCCCCGCACACCCCGCACCTGGCGATCTGCACCGGCGCCTTCATTCTGGCTGAAGCAGGCGTTCTGACCGACCACCGGGTGACCACCCACTGGGAGGATCAGGCCGAACTGGCCCGCCGGTTTCCAGCGCTGACGGTGTTGCCCGACCGGCGCTGGGTCGACGCAGGGCCGCTGCACACCTCGGGCGGCATCAGCGCGGGCATCGATCTGTCTCTGCATCTGGTGGAGGTTCTCGCCGGCCGTCAGCTGGCCGAACGCACCGCCCGGCAGATGGAGTACCGGTTCGTCGACTGAGGGGTTTGTGCCTAGACTCCGCGCAATGCAGACCTCCACCGGCGACTTCACCCTCACCATGGACGAGCTGCGCGCCGTCGCCGGGTTCGCCCTCGGCTGTGCCGCACCCGTGTTGCCGCTGTTCGAGAAGTCGAACCCGACCGATGCTCGTCCCGCCGCGGCGCTGGCCGCGGCACGACTGTTCGTTGATGGCGCCCCACGGTCGAAACTGCAGCGGGTGGCGGCCGCCGACGCGCACCGGGCGGCGGGTGACGCCGCCGACGAGGTCGCCCGGCACGCCGCCCTGGCGGCGCGTGACGCAGGGGCCGCGGCCTACCTGCACCCGCTGGCCACGCGCAGCCAGCTGGCGCACATCCTGGGTGCCGGCGCCCACGCGGCCCGCGCGACCGAACTGGCCCGCGACGACGACCCGGTGGTTGCCGAGTACGTGCTGACCGCCGCCGCCAAGCGGGCCGATCAGGTGGTCCGTGAGGTACTGAGCCGCTACCCCCGGCCCTCGGCCGGTACGACGCGCATGACGGCCCTGTTGGCACGACTCGACCACCTGATCCTGGCCCCGCCAAGGCCTGCGCGGGTGGTGGACGACCCGGGCCCGTTCTTTCACGGCACCAGGGCCGACCTGAAGCCGGGTGATCTGCTCACCGCAGGGTGGGCGTCGAACTACGGCACCCGCCGAGCCGCGAACCACACCTACGTCACGGCCAGCGACGCCGGTGCCCCACTGGCGGCCGCCATGGCTGCGGGCGACGGCGCTCCGCGGGTCTACCGGGTCGAACCGCTGGGCACGCTCGAAGATGACCCGAACGTCACCGACAAGCGCTTCCCGGGCAACCCGACCCGGTCGTACCGCACCCGCGAACCCGTCCGCATCGTCGAAGAGGTGCACGGCTGGACGGCCCCCGACCCGGGCGTGATCGAAAGCATGAAACGCCGCATGGCCGAACTCACCGAGCTTGGCATCGAGGCGATGGACGACTGAGCCGCAGTCAGCCCTCGGGCGCAGGCAGCGTTCCGGCCCGCCACGAGGCGATGATGCGGCTCGCGATCGAGGCCCAGCCCGGCAGCAGCACCTCGCCCGACTCTTCGGCGGCCGTCAGTTCAGCCCGGGTGAACCAGCGGGCGTGCTCGATCTCGACGCCGTCCACCACCACGTCGGTGCCGGTGCTGCGGGCCACGAACCCGAGCATCAGCGACCGCGGAAACGGCCACGGCTGACTGCTGAGGTACCTGACGGCCGACAGTCGCAGGCCACTCTCTTCGCCAACCTCGCGATGGACGGCCTGCTCCAGCGACTCGCCCGCCGACACGAACCCGGCCAGAATCGACACTCGCCCGGCCGGCCACACCACCTGATGGCCGAGCAGCAGCCGGTCGTCGCCGTCGAGCACAGCCACGATGATCGCCGGGTCGCTGCGTGGAAAACGGTAGCGGCCGCAGGCCGGGCAATGCCGCACCAGACCGGCCTCGGTCACCACCGTCAGCGCACCGCACCGAGCGCAGTAGGGCGAGGTGCGGTGCCAGTTCACCAGCGCGACGGCGGTGACGACGAGTTCGCAATCGACTGCGTCGAGCGCCGGCATCAGGTCGCGCAGCGACGCCATCGAGTCGGTCTCACCGGCCTCGACGAACACCGCACGGCCTTCAGCAAGGCCCAGTAGAAAGTGCCGCTGCGGTTCGAACGCGCCCTGTGGGCGGCGCGTCGGCAGCGCCAACACCTCGCCATGCTCGACGCTGACCTGGCCCGCATCGTCGACCGCCAACAACAACGCCCTCGTCGACGACCACTGATCGGCCACCCAGTCGTCGTCGCGGCGCAGGTGCTCGCACCGATCGAGTACCCCAGACTCGCTCCACCTGCTCATGGGCTCAACCTACTGTCGCGGCAACCCCGAGACGGCGGCCGTCCACTGCTGCCGAGGCGGCAGCACCTCGGGCACCACCAGCCGGTCGGCCATGATGTCGAAGAACCCCGCCCTGACCCGCTGCACCGGAACGCCGACCAGCTCGGCCCACGCGTGGGCGTAGATGGCCAGCTGAATGGGGTCGGCCCTTGCGATGTCGCCGGTCTTCCAGTCGACCACCAGGTAGTCGTCACCGGCTGCGAACACCGCGTCGATGCGGCCACGCACCACGGTGAAGGCAACCACCATGCTGAACGGCACCTCGACCCCCAGGGGACGGCGGGTGGCGAACTGGCCGCGCTCGAACGCGGCACTCATCGCCGCGAAGTGCGGGTCGTCGCTCGGCTCCACCCCCGGGTCGAACTCGAGGGACGGCGCGAGGGCGAAGCGCTGCTCGAGCCACCGGTGAAACCGAGTGCCCAGCCGCTGGGCCGCGACCGGCCGCTTGGGCATCGGACGGCCGGACTCGGTCAGAAAGCCGTCTGGGTCGCGGGTCAACCGCACCAGACCGGTGGCCGACAGGTACGTCGGACTCACCTGAACCGCCGGGTCGAGAGCCGCGGCGGCCAGCCGTTGCAACTCCGAATCCCACCCCGCCACCTCTGCGCGCTCGTCGACCGTCAGACCGGACGGCTCGAGCGTGACCAGCAACTCCGATGCCGCATCGACCTGCTGCGCCAGCCGCAGGCGCCGCTCGCGCAGGTCTGGATCGCCGACCACCGGCCAGGCCAGGGCCGCCCCGCTGCCGGCCAGCGGGTTCTCGCCGTCGGGAGCGGGCGCCTCGGCCACCACCGTGCCGTGGGCGGCGATCAGCGGCAGGTAGGGCGAGGCTCGCCGGGGCCGGGTCAACTCACCCTCCCAGGCGTGTGTCGAGGCAACCAGCAGTTGCTTGGCGCGCGTGACCGCCACGTAGGCCAGTCGGTCTTCGGCGTGCCTGATCTGCTGCTTCAACTCGGCCGCGTACTGCTTGAACCCGGCATCGGACGCCTCGGCCAGCTGCGGCACGGCGGCTGCGTCACCGCGCAGTCCGGCCGGCAGCACGCCGGCGTTGGTCACCCAGTTGTCGGTGACCCGATCGCCGGGGAACACGCCCTCTGCCATACCGGGCAGAAACACCGCATGCCACTCCAACCCCTTGGCCCGGTGCACGGTGAGCAGTTTCACCGAATCGGCGTCGCTGGCCACCGCCTGATCGAGGCCGACGCCGTGTTCGCGCTCGGCGTTCAAGTAGGCCAGCAGCCCGCCGAGCGACGCCTCACCGTCGACGTCGCAGTAGGCGGCCACGGCGTCGGTGAAGGCGCCCAGTTGGGCTACGGACGCTCCCGCTGACGCCAACTCGGCCTCCAAGCCCAACGTGGTGACCACGCGACGCACCAGGTCGAGCACCGGTTCGCCGGCGTGCGCGCGCAGCCCCGCCAGCTCGTGGGCCAGTCGAGAGAACCTACGCCGAGCGGCCGGGCTGTAGGGCAGGTCGCCCGGGTCGTGCAGTGCTTCGAGCAGGCTCGGCGTGGCGACCGCCTCGGTGCCGGCCAGGGCGCGGCCCAGGTCGTCCACCAGGTCGCCGGGTCGGGGCACGCGCTGCGCCTGCACCAGCTCCAGGGCGCGCCTGCCCAGCAGGGCCAAATCGCCGATGCCGATCGCCCACCGGGCCGAGGTGAGCAGCCGAATCGCGGCCGGGTTCGCGCTCACGTCGTCGAGCAGGGCGAGCACCGAGCAGACCTCGACGATCTCGGGCAGCTCCAGCAGCCCGCCCAGGCCGACGATCTCGACCGGAACGTCACGGCTCAACAGGTCGGTGTACACCGCCGGAATCTGCCCGTTGCGGCGCACCAGCACCGCGATCTCGGCCCAGTGGGCCACCTCGCCCGCGTCGTGCAGGGCGACGATACGGTCGCCGATGAACCGCACCTCGTCGGGCCAGGTGTCGAATGACGCGATCTCGATGGCACCCGCCGGGGTACCCGGCGGCGCGGTGAGTTGCAGTTCGTGATCGCCGGCTTTCAGCAGCGGGTCGGCGCGCAACCCGGCCGCCAGGTCGTTGGCGGCGGCCAGAATCACCGGACCGGAGCGGCGGTTCACGGTCAGGGCGAACGATGCGGCCGGCAGCCCGTCCGCTGAGGGAAAGTCGTTCGCGAACTGAAGGATGTTGCTGGCCGCGGCACCCCGCCAACCGTAGATGGCCTGGTGGGGGTCGCCGACGGCGGTGACGGCGTGCCCTCGACCGTGGGAGGCGTCGGGGCCCGAGAACAGGGCCCGCAGCAACGCCGCCTGCGCAGACGACGTGTCTTGGTATTCGTCGAGCAGCACCACCCTGAACTGCTGCCGCAGCAACTCGCCGACGGCCGGCACCTGCTCGGCCAGCCGTGCGGCCACCGCCATCTGATCGGCGAACTCCACGTAACCCAGCCGGCGCTTCAGGTCGGCGTAGGCGGTGGTGAGACCGAGCAGTTCGAGCCGCTGCTCGGTGATGGAGCGGGCATCGCGCACCGACACGTATTCACGCCGAGCCCGGTTGAGCGGCGCCTCGGCCAGCGCGGTGAGAAAATCGCGGGCGTGCGCACCCACCTCATCGGGGCTCACCAGGTGTGAGGTGAGCTCGGCGTCGAGCTTGAGCAGGCGCTCGACCAGCGTGACCGGCACGAAGCCCGACAGGTGCTCGAACGGACCCGCCGCGTTGGTCACCACCCGAGCCGCGAGCCGATACCGAGAAGCGCCGGTGATCATCACCGGGTCGCTCTCGACCCCGATGCGCAACCCGTGCTCGCTGACCAGACGCGCCGCGAACGCGTCGTAGGTGAGCACCAACTGCTCCCCCGCCTCATCGACGCCGTCGACGGCCACGACTCCGGCCCGCTGCAGTGCGGCGCGCACCCGGGCCGACAGCTCGGCCGCCGCCTTGCGGGTGAAGGTGAGCCCCAGCACCTGCTCGGGCGCCACCTGCCTGCTGCCCACCAGCCACACCACCCGGGCCGCCATCACCGTGGTCTTGCCCGAGCCGGCGCCGGCGATGATCACCCCCGGCTGCAGTGGCGCGGTGATCGCGGCGAGTTGCTGCGCCGAGAACTGCAACCCCAGCAGGTCGCTGAGTTGATCCGGTGAGGTGAGCGCGGTCACGCGACCACCTGCCGTCCGGACGGTTTGGCGGGGCAGCTGGTCTGAAACGGGCACCACTGGCAGCCCGTGCCCGGTGTAGCGGGGTAGCGCCCCTCACGCACCAGGCCCACCGCCCGCGACAACCGCTCGTGCACCCAGGTGGGGTACCCGGCGTCCTGCTCGCCCAGGCTGGGCTGCTCGCGCAGCGCGGCCTGGTGAAACTCGCGCGGATAGTCGTCGAGGTCGCTGCCCGCAGCCAGCCGCAGAAACACCAGGGCGCCGCCCGCACTGTGCGCCCCCGGGCCCGCCACGGCCTCGAAACCGCCGGCCTCGATGGCCAACTGGTACACGCCCAACTGTTCGTGCGACGCCGCAGCCGAGGCGGTGATGGGCCGCTTGTTGGTCTTGAAGTCGACCACCCGCAGACCGCCGTCGGCGGTACGTTCGAGCCGGTCGACGGTGCCGACCAACTGCACCGGCGTGCCGTCGACGTCGAGTTGCACGTCGAACGGCACCTCGACCCCGACCACGTCGGCGTGGCTGTTGGTCTGCTGCCAGTTGACGAACCTGGCCAGCGCGTCTTCGGCCTTGACGCGCTCGGCCGCCGAGAGCCACGACGCCTCGAACGGCAACTCCGACCACACCTCGTCGAGCCGCTCGGACAGCTCATCGAGGCTCAACTCGTCGTTGCGGGCGTGCTCGGCCAGCACGTGAATCACCGACCCGAGGCTGGCGTTGGCGTTGCGCGGCGGGTCGGCGCGCACCTCACGGTTCAGATAGTGCTGGCGCGGGCAGGTCAGCAGCGCGGTCAGCGCCGACGGGCTGAGCCGCACCGGTACCGACGCCGGACGGGCACCGCCGGTGGGCTCGGCGAGCCCCCACCAGTGCGAGGGGCGGGCCTGCTGCACCAATGGGCGCCCCTGCGCGTCGGTCAGCGCGGCCAACCGCGCCAGCCGCTGCGCCGCGGCCTCGCGCAGCGCCGCCGAACAGTCGGGGCTGGTGGCCCGGCGCCGCAGTTCGGCCACCAGCGCCGGCAGGGTGAGCGGACGGCTGCTCGGCACGTAGTCGGTGACCGGCACCCCCAGTTCGGCGATGAACCGCGATGGCTGATTCGCCTCGCCGTCGGAGCCTTGCACCGCGGTGACGATCAGCCGCTGCCGTGCCCTGCTACAGGCCAGGTGGAACAGTCGGCGTTCGTCGGCCAGGCTCTCGCGGCTGTCGGGCCGGCCCACCAGCCCGTCACTGAGCAGCTCGGCCGGATCGAGGATCGCCCCGCCCTGGCCGGGTGCCGGCCACAACCCTTCTTGCACCCCGGCGACCACCACCACCGCCCACTCCAGGCCCTTGGCCCGGTGTGCGGTCAACAGCCGGACGCCCCGGCCGCGCACCTCGGCCTCGCGGGTGGTGTCGGCGGGAATCTCTTGCGCCGCCACCTCGGCCAGAAAGCCCCGGACGCCACCCGCACCCGCCGGCTGCTCGGTGGCGGCTGCGGCGGCGAACAGGGCGATCACCGCGTCGAGGTCGCGGTCGGCCCGCCGCCCGCTCTCACCGCCGTCACGGCTGGCCCGCTGCAGCCGCTCGGCCCAGTCGGTGCCCGACCACAACGTCCACAACACCTCGGCGGCGCCGTTGCCCGGCACGGTCAGGGTGCGCCCAGCCGCTCCGAGCAGTCCCGCGAGCGCCCGCAGCGCACCGACCTCGGGTGTCTCGGGCAGCTCAGTCAGTCGCTCGGGCTCGCTGAGCACGTCGGCGATCAACTGACCAGGCGAGCGGCCCACGATGGCCGACCCGGTGGCCTCGCGTTCTGTTTGCAGCAGCAACCGGCCGACCGTACGCAGCGCCACCGCGTCAAGCCTGGCCAGGGGCGAGGTGAGCAGCCGCTTGGCCTCGTCGGCGTCGAGTTCGCCGCCGCGCAGCACCACCTCGAGCGCCAACAGCAGCGGACGGACGGCCTGCTCGGCCAGCAGCGGAATCTCGTCGCCGGCCACCTCGACCGGAATGCCCGCCGCGACCAGGGCCCGCGCGATCGGTGCGATCTGCCGGCGGCCGGAGCGCACCAGAACCGCCAGATCACCGTGCTCGAAGCCCTCGTCGAGGTGAGCCCGGCGCAACTGCTCGGCGATCAACTGCGCCTGCTCCGATTCCGAGGCACACACGATCGCCTGCACCTCGGGTGGTGACCCCGGCTCAGCCGCCGTCGGCTCGGGTCGCAAAGCCGCCACGGCCGCATCGCCGAGCACCGGCAGCGGCAGCCGCCGCGCCACCCGAGCCGTCGCCGCAGCCAGACCAGCCGTCGCCCGGTGGCTGCCGGGCAGCACCAGCACCGGGGCGGGTTCGCCCTGCGCCGTCGGAAAGGTTGCCGCAAACTCGGCCAGACCACGGGGGTGCGCCCCACGAAACCGGAACACGACCTGATCGGGGTCGCCGACGGCCAGAATCGGGCCACCCGCAGGCACCAGGGCCCGCAGCAGACCGATCTGAGCAGGGTCGAGTTCGCCGTATTCGTCGACGATCACCCGCGACACCCGCGCCCGTACCGTGGCGACCAGTGCGGGGTCGGTGAGCGCGATGCGCGCGCGGTGCACCAGTTCGGCGTAGTCGAGGCTGCCTTCGTGGTCGAGCACGTCGAGGTACTCGGCGAAGAAGCGGCCGACGCTCGCCCACTCGGGTCGGTCGGCCGCGGCGCCGAACGCCGTCACGTCGTCGGGGTCGAGGCCGAGCTGCCGCACGCGCGCGATCGCCCCCCGCACCTGCCGCGCGAACGCACGGGTGCCGATCGCCTGTCGAACGTCGGTCGGCCAGGTCGCCGCCCCTCGTCCGCCGAGTAGCTCGCGCACCCGGAACTCCTGCTCGGGTGCGGTGAGCAACCGCGGCTCGGGTTGGCCCGGCTCGGCGGCCAGCCGCAGCAGCCACAGGCAGAACGCGTGCATGGTGGTGACCCACGGCGGGCTGACCGTGCGGTTCATGGCGCGTGCCACCCGGTTGCGCAGATCACTGGCCGAGCGGCGCGCGAACGTGAACACCAACGGCTGTGGCCCGTCGGCGGCCCGAGCGTCGAGTTCGAGAGCCGCGGCCGCCGCGACCACCGTGGTCTTGCCCGACCCCGGCGGACCGATCACCAGCGCGGGGCCACCCCGGTGGCCCTCGACGGCGGCACGCTGTGGCTCGCTCAGGGCCACGGTGACAGACGTCGCGCCGACTCGTTGCATGTGGGTATGCAATCACCCGCCACCGACATTTCGCGGACGGCGACACGCGCTTGCTCGTCACCCGCGTGAGTGACATGTGTCGCAGGAGTGTGACAGGGTTGCAGAACTGCCGCGACGGTGGCCGCAAGCCGCCGGGACAACTCGTTCGGCAGTGTTCCTGATCCGCCCGAGAGGATCGCACAAGGTAGTAGAAGGAGAGGTTCATGGCGCAGGGAACCGTCAAGTGGTTCAGTGCCGAGAAGGGCTACGGCTTCATCGAGGTGGACGGCGGCACGCAAGACGTGTTCGTGCATCACACGGCCATCGACGCACAGGGGTTCCGCACTCTCACCGAGGGTCAAAAGGTGGAGTTCGAGATCACCAGCGGCCCCAAGGGTCCGCAGGCCGATCAGGTCCGGGGGCTGTGACCTCGGCAGCACCGGCTTCATTCGACGGGCCCCACCACTGCCACTGGCGGGGCCCGTCGGCGTCTTCAGGCTTCCAGGGTTGTCCCCGACCGCTCCCCACTGCCTGGCCAACCGCCCGCCCGCTAGATTGGACGGCACGCCCAACCGACCGTTTCGAGAGGTAGTCATGAGCTCGACCACTCCCTCAGGTGGCGCCGCCGCGGCCATGCCGCTGCAGCCCCCCGCCACCCTCACCCTGACCGTGCCCGAGGCCCCGTCCGCCGTGGTAGCCACCCAGGCGCCGGCGATGGCTCCGCAGGTGGACGCCCGGCAGGTGCCGGTGCTCGACGCCAAGGTCGACGAGTTTCTGGGCGCGCTCGATGGGGCCGAGGCGAAGTCACCCACGTTCACGGCTCAGGCCGACGCGGTGCGCAGCATGGGCGACACCGACATTCGCAAGGCCGCCGAAACGTCCAACCGGCTGTTGAACGCGCCGGTGCGTGCGCTCAAAGAGGGTGGCCTGTCCGAGGGCTCGAAGGTGGGCCAGACCCTGTTGCAGCTGCGCCGCACCGTCGAAGACCTCGACCCCGGCCAGGCCCGGGGGGCCAAGAAGTTTCTCGGCATGATTCCGTTCGGCGACCAGATGACCGACTACTTTCGCCGCTACCAGAGCAGCCAGCAGCAACTCAACGGCATTCTGCACGCGCTGCGCAGCGGTCAGGACGAGCTGACCAAAGACAACGTCGCGCTCAACATGGAGAAGCAGAATCTGTGGACCGTGATGGGCCGGCTCAACCAGTACGTCTACATCGCCGAGCGGCTGGACGCGCGGTTGTCGGCCCAGATCGCCGAGCTGCAGATGACCGACCCCGACAAGGCGAAGGCGCTCAGCCAGGACGTGCTGTTCTACGTGCGGCAAAAACACCAGGACCTGCTCACCCAGCTCGCGGTGTCGATTCAGAGCTACCTGGCCATCGACATCATCATCAAGAACAACCTGGAGCTGATCAAGGGCGTCGACCGGGCGTCCACGACCACCGTCTCCGCTCTGCGTACGGCCGTCA
>RRZT012606328.1_pt1 | contig 11279 bp, 10 predicted proteins | sample 2165551 | NCBI WGS metagenome assembly RRZT01 (sample SAMN10456910, study PRJNA506462) | wastewater metagenome | biome: wastewater; feature: sludge; material: wastewater sludge; isolation source: wastewater sludge with Escherichia coli K12::gfp cells carrying plasmid... | place: USA: Moscow, Idaho...
CCACCATAATATCTTTTATATGGATAACCTTCAGCATATTTGTTTGTAAATACTGAACCCATAGCTTGCATAACTGCAGGTGAAGTAAAGTTTTCACTAGCAATCATTTCTAAATGGTTTGTTTGTCTTTTTAATTCAGACTCAATTATTTCAAATACCTCTGAATCTGCTACTTTTAAATTTTCTTCTGTTATATATCTCATCTCTTGTTCCTTTACTAAAATTATTTATTAAATCTTAACTAAAAATTATACTTTTAAACAATCCAAAAATTGCTAAATTTTAATCTTCTAAAATTTCTTCATCTACTGATAGTTTCTTTTCCTTAAATACTGGACGAGAAATTATTTCTAGATAAAAACTAGGATAATTTTCACCATTTGCTAAATCAACACTTTTAATAATATCAGCAAAACTTATCTCTTTTGCAAGTTCTAGAGTTTGTCCAAATTTACAATCAAAAAACCATGAATTGAACTCTTCTGGTAATTTTTTACTTTTTTCTCTTTTTATATATTTTCTAATTTCATTTTTTATACTATCGATTTGTCTATCTCTAGTTTTATTTGAAACATCTATTTGAAATACTTTTCTCATTTATTTATCCTTTTGAAAAATAGATTATAGCAAAGATAAATAAAAAATTATTTGATTTAAAAAATTCAAGAAAATTTTTGTTATAATCGCGTATTTTCACACAAAGAAGCACGATGGAACATTTCTTATTAACACTCTTTTTAGCTCTATTTACAGCAACAATTTTAAATATAATATTTAAAAGGTTTGGAATTTCTCAAATTATAGGATATATTTTAACAGGGGTTATAATATCTTATGGTTTTCATTTAAAGGGTGCAAATATAAGCTCTTTAGATGCAATTGCAGAATTTGGAATTGTTTTTTTAATGTTTACAATAGGTCTAGAAATAAGCTTTGATAAAATTAGAAAAATGAAAGAGATTTTACTCTTAAATGGTTTTTTGCAAGTACATATAAGTGCTGGATTAATATTTCTAGCTACATATTTTATTTTTCATTTAAGTATTGAAGTATCTTTGATTATATCATTTGCATTTTCATTATCTTCTACAGCTATTGTTTTACCATATTTGAAATCTTCAAAAGATATTCATACGCCTTATGGAGAGAAAACAACGGCTATATTAATTTATCAAGATTTAGCAGTTATTCCAATTTTATTATTAATTTCATTTTTAACAAATGAAAAATTGTCTATAACCGAAGTTATTTTAAATACATTTATTTCCGCAGTTGTAATTACTTTATTTATGTTTATCTTTGGAAAAAGAATAATAGATTGGTTATTACAATTTTCATCAAAAACAAGGTTAGAAGAGCTTTTTATTAGTGCAGTATTCTCTATAGTTATAGGAGCCGCTCTTTTGGCAGAATATTTAGGATTTACATATTCTTTGGGTGCTTTTTTAGCGGGAATGATAATCGCAGATACAAAATTTAGAATAAAAGTTGAATCAGACATTTCAAATTTTAAAGATTTACTTTTAGGAACTTTCTTTTTTACTGTAGGGACAAAAATTGATATTATTTATTTTCTAGAAAATACGCATATCATTGTTGGACTATTCTTACTTATAATGATAATAAAAGGTTTAGTTGTATATTTAATAATAAGAAGAAAATCAGATAATAATACATCTATTAAGAGTGCAATTGCACTTTGTCAAGTTGGAGAATTCTCTTTTGCTATATTTACTCTAGCTTCAAGCCAACATGTTATCCCTGTTCAAACAGCAAATTTTTTAACTCTTATTTCAGTAATGTCTATGATATTAACACCGTTTTTTCTAAATAATATTTATAAAATTTCTAGTTTACTCTCTAAAGATTTATATGAGTCAGATAATATTCAACCTCTTGATGAGCAAAATCATATAATTATTTGTGGTTTTTCTATTTTAGGAAGAGTTGTTGCAAGAGATTTAGCAGATAGAAATGTACCTTTTATTATTGTTACAAATGATTTAAGACAGGTTCAATTTGCAACAAAAATGGGATATAAAGCATATTTTGGACATTTACAAAAAAAATCTGTTTTAGAAGCTTTAAGAACTGAAAAATCTTCAAGTATAATTGTGACAATAACTGAAACTCATGACAAAATTTTAATTTGTGATGCTATTCTTAAATATTATCCAGAGGCAAATATTATTTTAAAATATGAATCAATGGAAGAAAAACATCTTTTAATGGATTTAAATATAAAGAAATTTGTACATGCTCACGCTGAAGTTGGAAGATTATTAGTAGAAGAAGCGACACATTCTTGTGATTTAAGTTTACACAAATATGATTAAATCAGAAATCTTTTAAGATTTCTGATTTTTAATAGAGTATAACTCCAATATTCTCATAATAATTGCACTAATATATGGAATAGTTTGAATAAATATAGTTGCTGCAAATACATAAATTTCAGTAATTCCTGTATGATTTGTAAATATCAGAGCAAAAAAAGCAGTTAAAAGTAAAATACATAAAATTGTTTCATATTTAATAGGGTTTGCACTTTTCTTAGCTTTTCCACCTTTTTCTGTTCTTTTAAATGGTAAACCATCTTTGATAAATCCATCAAATACAGCTTTAAAAATAATTAACTGTAAACTCATAGAAGCAATTGAGCTTAAGAAAATTTCTTTAAATGTAGCTTTCACTTTTGTTCTATATAAAATAAACGTATGTAAAATATTTACTAAAAACGCTGTAATAATTGGAATTGTAAGTGGAATTGTAGGAATTGTAACTCCGACAAATATAATAACTGGAACCCAAATAATATTCATAACCGCCATAATTGGACCCATAGCATCACTTAACCAGAAGAACCAACCTGTAACAAATTTATTTTTTTGTCTAGGACTAAGTCTATTTGAACTTGGTTTGAACTCTCTCCAGTGTTTTTTAAGAATTTGAATAGCTCCATAAGCCCATCTATGTCTTTGAGTTTTAAATGCTTCAACTGTATCAGGTAAAAGTCCAAATCCATATCTTCTATTTGTATAATGAGCTATATATCCAGCTTCAAATAATCTAAGACCTAATTCACTATCTTCAACAATTGTGTCAGTTCCCCAACCACCAACTTCCATCATAGCACTAAGTCTTACCATTACCATTGTTCCATGAACAACTATTGCATTTTCTTCATTTCTATCAACCATACCAATATCAAAGAAACCAGCATACTCTGCATTCATAGCTTTTTTAATAATTGATTCATCGCCATCTCTATGATCTTGAGGTGCTTGAACAATAGCAACTTTTGGATCGTCAAATAAAGGTACTAGGTCTATAAGCCAAGGAGATTCTACTTTATAATCTGCATCAATAACAGCAATAATTTCTGCATTCTTATCTGTATATTCAAGTGCTGCATTTAAAGCACCAGCTTTAAATCCTGTACACTTAATATCAAGATATTTAAATTTATCTCCTAATTTTTCACAAAGCTCTTTAATTGGAGTTTTATAAAAGTCTTCAGGAGTATTATTTATGATAACTAAAACTTCAAAATTTGGATATCTAAGTTTTGATAAACTTTCCAATGTTTCAGCTAAAACATGTGGTTGCTCTTTATATGCAGGAACATGAATTGAAACAAGTGGTGCATTTTGAGATTTTAAATCAAGTGGAACCAATCTTGTTGGAGTTACTCCAATAGTTGATCTAAATAGCTCATTTGCTTTTGCTAAAGTTATAATTACAAGTGGGATCATTAAAAAACTTCCCATTCCCCACATTACCCACATACCAAAATTCATATAGTTTATAAATGGGTAAATTGCAGCCATTACGATACCAAATGCCATTCCTTGAGCAGCTATTGCGTAAGCAAATGCATGGCTAATATTAACTTTTTGATTTCTAAGTCCAAAGATTGTTAGTAAAGCACCAATTAAAATGGCTGCAATCATCTGATATAACCAATATTGATTTAATTCAATTGCTCCGGCTAGTTGGAATTTTAGTTTTCTATCAACATCAAATATTCCCCAATATTGTCCAACATTACCCTCATCATAACCTTTCCAGGGTTGATCAAATGCTTCAATGATGTTATAATGCCATCCTTTTTCTTGTGCTAAACTAACAAAGCTTCTGATAGCTTGAGCTTGATTCTTTATATTTGGAATAGCCTTATTATTGTTATAACCATGACTTGGCCAACCAGTTTCCCCAATTACTATCTTTCTATTTGGATGAATTTTTTCAACTATTGAATATTTTTCAAGTAGGAACTCATTGTATCTATCGATTGGAATTTTTTCCCAATAAGGTAAAATGTGTATTGTTAAAAAATCTACATGTTTTGCTAGATCTGGAACTCTTTCCCAAACATCCCAAGTTTCGGCAACTGTTATTGGTTTATTTGTAAGAGATTTCATGAAATCAACATAAGCAAAAAGTTCTTCTTCTGTTATATCAGCTCTTAGCAAAACCTCATTTCCAACAATTACATTTTCTACTCTGTTTGGATATTTTTCCAAAATTTGTAAAGCTCTTTGTATTTCAAGATAGTTTTCTTGATGATCACCACTAATCCAAAGTCCTAAATCGATTGGCATAGTGCTATCTTTTGAACCTTCTAAGATTTCATAAGCTTCTTTTGCCGCATATGTTCTAATTTTTGTTGTAAAGTTTTGTAATAAATTTACATCGTCAGAAATTTGTTGTTTCGACAAAAGTTTTTTTTCATACCCCTCATATGGAGAGTAAGAAAGAGACTCTATTTTGTCCATAGAGCTGTCTTTTATTGTTACAAGATTGTCTTGTGTAATCCAAAAAAAGACTTGAAAAAGTCCAGCCATAATAAGACCTAAGATAATATATCTCAACTCGTTTTCCTTTTATAAAAATATTGCGAATATTAACATTTTTTTGTTACAATGAAACTTATTATAAAATCGTGTAAGGATAATTATTTTGATATTTGTTGCTTTTTTAGTTTCTTTGATTGCTACATTAGGTAGCTTGTTCTTTTCAGAAATAATGAATTTTGTTCCTTGTAGCTTATGTTGGTACCAGAGAATTTTTATGTATCCTCTTGTATTTATATTTCTAACAAACCTTTTATACCCTGATAAAAGCGTGTTTAAGTACAGTTTTCCATTAGTATTTATTGGTTTAATTATTTCAATTTATCATAATTTATTAATTTTAAAAATAATTCCTGAAAAATTGTCACCTTGTGTAAATGGTGTTCCATGTAGTATTGATTATTTAAATTGGTTTGGATTTATAACTATTCCTTTAATGTCATTTACTGCATTCTTTATTATTTTTATAGTTTTATTTTTGCATAAGAAGAAAAATTGTCTTTAATTATTTGTTATTCTTTTTTAGATAAAGTACCAAAAAATCTATAAGGAAAGAAATGCAGAATAAAAATTTAGTTTTTATCTCTATTTTTGTTGTTTTGATTATATTTGCCGGTGCAGTATATTTTTATAAGGGAAGTACTACAAGCAATGTGGGAAATATTGGTGATACTTTATTAAAAGAGTATTCATATAAAAAGGGTGATAATAAAAAGAATATAGTAGTTGTTGAGTTTATGGATCCAGAGTGTGAATCTTGTGCACTATTTCATCCTATTATGAAAAAACTGTATAAAGAGTATAGTGATGATATTTTAATAGTTACAAAATATTTAGCGAACCATAAAAACTCAAAAATGGCTATTGAAATATTAGAAGCTTCAAGAGAGCAAAATCTTTATGATGAAGTTTTAGATGTTATTTTTGAAAAATTACCTATTTGGGCAAAGCATAATAATGAAAAACCAGAACTTTTATGGGAATTTTTAAAAGAAGTATCGGGGCTTGATATTGAAAAATTGAAAGTTGATATTAAAAATCCAAAAATAGCAGAAATAATCAAACAAGATAGGTTAGATGCAACATCTTTAAATGTAAGAGGAACACCTACAATATTTGTAAATGGTATTGAACTTGAAAACTTGAGTCAAAAAGATCTTTTTGATTTAGTAGAAAAAGGTATTTACAAATAATGGAATATTTTTTAGCTTTAATTGTTGCTGGTTTTTTTACTTTTTTGTATTTATATTTTAAAAATAAAAATAATTTCGTAGAAAAACCAAAAGCTATGAAAAAAGATGAAATTATAAAAGCTTATGAGGAAGAACTAAAACAAATTTTGGCTTCTTGTTCTGGAAATAAAGCTTTAGAAATTGAAAAAAAGGTTCAATTTTTGAAAAAAGTAAATCATGAATTATCTATGAATATATTTTTTGACAAAGATGAATCAAAACAAATTTTACAAAATTTATCAAAAATGGAGTGTGTATGAAGAAAATTTTATTTATATCTTTGGCTTTTATAGCATTTGGATTTACAGCTTGTGATTCTAAGTCACCAATAACGTCAAATGCTGTTTCAAAAACAAAAATAAATGAAGAAAAACCAAAGTTTCAATCTCAAAATTATAGTTTAATAACAACAGATGAAAAAATTATAAGCTTTACAAGTACAGAAGAGGGCTTAGATTTTGATGAATTTAAAAATAAAAAAGCTGTTATTATAGATATATTTGCTACATGGTGTCCGCCTTGTATTGAATCTTTACCAATGTTAAAAGAGATAAAAGAGATAAACAAAGATAATCTTGAAATTGTTTCTGTTCTTTTTCAAGATCCAAAAACTTCGGAAGAGATTAAAGAGTTTATAAAACAACATCAAATAAATTATCCAATAACAATGGGTAGTGATAATCAAAAGTTAGCGGATGAATTAAGTGTAAAAAAAGTTCCTGAAATGTTTTTATTTTCTAAAACTGGAAAATTTGTACATAAGTTTGTAGGTAAAGTTCCTAAAGACGAGTTAGAAAAATATCTTAAAATTGCGATTGAGAATTAAGATTCTCAATATTTGCAGTTAAATTAAAGAAGAGTTTTTAGCTCTTCAAAACTATTTATGAAATAATCAGCCTTTTTAAAATCTTGTTTTGACGTGAACTCATTTTTTATAACTATACAATCAATATTAGCATTTTTTGCACTTTCTAAACCTCTCTGAGAATCTTCAATAACTATAGCTTCGTAATCTTTTGCTCCAAATTTTTCTAACCCTTTTAAATATGGTTCTGGATGTGGTTTAGCTTTTGTATAATCTTCAACACAAAGTACAAAATCCATAAAATCAATTAAACCTCTGTTATTATGAATTAATTCAAAATCAACTCTTCTTGAAGTAGTTACTATTGCCATTTTATATTTTTTTGATAACTCTTTTAGTACTTTTTTAACATTTGGTATAGTTATATCTTTTGTTTGTAAAAATTCTTGATAATAGTTATCTCTTATTCTTCTATGTTTTTCTATAATACCATTTTTTATATTGTGAAGTTGAGCTAATTCAAAAGCGCTTCCACCCTTGATCATAATATTTTGATAAAAATCCATATCTAGATTTAAACCCAGCAAAGCCAGGGATTTTTTATTTGCTTCAAAGTACCATTTTTCAGTTTCTACTAATATTCCATCATTATCAAAAAGAATGTAGTTTTTTAAATTTTTCATGTATTACCCTTAAAAATAAGATAAAAAAAAGGGAAGCTTTTAAAGCTTCCCTTAAAGTATATAGGAGGAGTTTAAGTTAAAAAATTATCAACTTACAAAGTAATTATAGACTTACATGATTAATATTATTTAAATAAAGTATTAATCAATAGTAAACCAGATAATTTTTATCTTATTTTTCCCATTTTGCTTTTGGAGCTTCGTATTTTTTTATTTTTTCTATTATTTCATCTATATCATCACTTACAATAAGCATATCAACAAATCTTTTTGCAATAAATCCATTTTCAACACAAGAATATAAAAAGTCTATTAATTTGTCGTAGTATCCATTAATATTGAAAAAAATAGATGGTTTTTGATGATAACCAATTTGTGCAGAAGATATTACGTCAAAAATTTCATCAAAAGTACCATAACCTCCAGGAAGAGCAATAAAAGCATCACTTAATTCTTCCATTTTTGTTTTTCTTTCACTTATCGTATGAACTTTATAAATTGTTGTAATATTTGTATTTTCTAGCTCTTTTTCTGCTAAATCATAAGTTATAACACCTATAACTTTGTTATTTAGTTTCAATGATTCATTTGAGATTATTCCCATAAGACCTTGTTTTGAGCCACCATAAACAATATTGATATTTTCAGATGCAAGTTTATGTGCAAGTTTTATAGTCATTTCTTGATAAATATCACCATTTCCGAATGCTGAGCCACAATATATTGCTACATTCATATATTTTTCTCCTTTTTAAATGGTTTAAAAATAATAAGTAATCTTGGTAAAAGTAATAAATTAGCTATTAATACGCTTATCATTACCACAGCTGTTAAAAGTCCAAAATATATTGTAGGAACTAGATTTGATAGCATTAAAATAGAAAAACCAATTACAATGATTATAGTTGTATGATACATAGGATGACCTACTGTATTTAATGCTTTATTTATTGAAATTGAATAGCTACCATGACTTTTTTTAAATTCAAAATCAAATCTATGCATAAAATGAATGGTATCATCAACAGCTATTCCTAGAGCAATAGCAGCAATTGTAATAGTCATAATATCAAGCGGTATCTCTAGCCATCCCATAATACCAAAAACTAAAGATATAGGTATTAGATTGGTAATTAAAGCTATAATTACCATTTTTATATTTCTAAATAAAATTAAAAACATTATAGCTAGAACAATTAAAGAAGCACCAGCTGTTGCTATTTGAGAATCAAATAAAGATTGAAGCATATTATTATATAAAATCATAAGATTTGTAAGCCTATATGTCGTTTCTTTATTTGTAATAATTTTTTCTAAATCATTATTTATTTTTCTTATTAGTTCATTTCTTCGCAAATTATCATTTGAATCTATAATTCTAATATTGATTCTTGCTTCATTTGCTTCAAGATTTACATAAGGACTTAAGATTAATTTTTTATACTCTTCTGGTAGTTGAGTATAAATTAGTGCAAGTGTAATTCCATCTAAATCTTGATTGTTATTTAAAGTTTTTCCAATTTTTAATAAAGTTGCTAAAGATTGAACATTTCCTATTTCAGGAATATTATCAAGATAATCATGGATTTTTGTTATTAATTCCATTTTATCTTGAGAAAACCAATATTGTTTATCATCATTTTTTAAAGCAAATTCATCTTCAAATTCATCAAAATTAGATTTTGTATTTGTGTTACTTTTTTCTTCAGATTTATTATCTTTAAACTTGATTATTATATCAAGAGGGGTTGTTCCACCTAGATTTTCATCAATTACTTTCATACCTTTGTAAATCTCTGTATTAGATTTAAAATAGTTGATAAATGAATTTTCAACAAATATTTTAGAGCTTCCAATAACAGAAAAAATTGTAGTTAATATAGCAAGAATAATTATTTTGCCACCGTGATTTAAAACTATATTTGGTAATTTTGGAATGAATGAAATTAATTTATCTTTCTTTTCTATTTCTTCTTTTTTGCCAATTAATAATAAAAATATTGGAAAATATATAAAAGATAAAACTAAAGATATAAGTATTCCAACACTCATCATTAATCCTAAATTTATTACAGGTTCAATATTTGATAAAACTAAAGAAGAAAAACCTACAACAGTTGTTATTATTGCAAAAAAAGAAGGTATTAATTTTGATAAAACTGTATTTATTGTAAGTTTATACTGGCTTGCTTTTTTATATTTAAAATATAATTCTTTATATCTTTCAACTAAGTGAACAACCACTGACATAGTAATTATTAGCTGAAGTGCAACAAAGTTTGAAGAGATTACTGTAACTTCCCAATTAAATATACCTAAAATTCCAGCAGTTGATAAAATTGAAATAAAACAAATAAATAAAACTATAAAAACCCATCTAAAGCTTTTGAAAATATAATATAAAACAAAAATAAATATAAAAATCAAACTAAAACCATAAACTATAAGGTCATTTTTTACAAAATGAATAGCATCATTTGCTATCATATTAACCCCACCTAAAAATATTTTAGCATCACCTTCATAATTTTTTATGACATTTCTAATATTTTCAATATTTTTACTTTCATTTTCTCTACTAACTTCTCTATATTCTTTAAACTCTAAATTATTTTTTTCTAATTCTTCTATCTCTTCTTTACTTAGAGCTTGAGTTTTTTGTTTTTCTAATAGTCTCTCTCTTTTTTCAATAAACTTAAAATATTTTTCATCATCTTTTAAATGAAGTATAATAGCTGTTGTTTTAAAATCCGAACTTACTAAAGCATTTTTATACAAAGGAGAGTTTAAAAATTCATTTTTTACTAAATCTTTGTCAAATTCTTTTGAACTTAAGCTATCAACACCAGCAACTAAGTCAGATATTGGTCTTATTGGTGATTGAAGTAGGGGAACTGTTAAAATTGAATCAACTTTTGCAATATTTTCTACTTTTAGAAAATCATTTGAAATATTTTTTATTTTTTCTAAAGTTTCTTTTTCTAAAAGTGCTTTATTTGGACTAAAGGTAACTACTAAGAAATTTGAGTTTTGATATTTTTTAAAACTTTCTCTAAAAAACTTAAGATCTTCATCATCTTCTAAGAGCAAAGTCTCTGCACTTGCATCAATTTGCATATTTTTAGCATTGTAAGATAAATAGCCTACAAAAAGAGAGGCTATTATTAAAAATAAAACAGGATATTTAAAAATTAAAGTATCGTAAATTTTTTTATACATAAATTATTGATTTTTAAATTGTGCAAACATATCATCAAAAGATTTCTCTTTTAAAAGGCCAGAAAATTGTTGTCTGTATGTTTGAATAATACTAACACCAATTAAATCAACATCGTAGATATACCATTCTCCATTTTTTTCATAAAAATTGTAGTTTATACTATATGTTCCTTCTTTTCCTAAAAGTTCAGTTTTTAACTGGAGTCTAGTATTGTTATAAGGATCAAGTGATATTATTTTAACTTTTTGATCATTGTATAATTCTAGTTTATCACTATAAGATTTTTTTAATTTATCTTCAAAAGTTGCTGTAAACTCTTTTTGCTTTTCTTCACTAAGAGTTTCCCAAGAGTGCTTTCCTAAAGCAATTTTTGCCATAAGTTCAAAATCAAAAGTATCGTTTACAATACTTATAACTTGATTTTTTTTCTCTTCTTTTGATAAATTTTTATTTTTTAATACTACTAATACATTATCAATTCTC
>RRZT011635420.1_pt1 | contig 11277 bp, 13 predicted proteins | sample 2165551 | NCBI WGS metagenome assembly RRZT01 (sample SAMN10456910, study PRJNA506462) | wastewater metagenome | biome: wastewater; feature: sludge; material: wastewater sludge; isolation source: wastewater sludge with Escherichia coli K12::gfp cells carrying plasmid... | place: USA: Moscow, Idaho...
ATGAATCTCCTACACAAATGAGTGAATGATAAAATGAATGGAAGTGATTATAACAGCTTAGCCTAATGGTCTGAAACGAATTCACTGCCAATGACCAGAATTTCACTTACTTGAGCTAAACCCCTATATTGTTATTCATTTTGGGTTAAAATTGCTGAAAATAGTATTCTAAAAATATAAACCTCAGGAACATTCATGTTTGCTCATGCTCAACGGCTACGAAACCATTTAATTCCAAGCCTTTATTCTCTGCTCCTCAGCGTACCCATTTTAATTTTTCTCAGGTATTACATTGTCAATCGCCACATGGCCTATTGGCGACTGTCAGCAATTATTTTGCTGTTAGGTTTGTTTTTCATCCTCACCAAGCGTTATATCAAGCCAAATTGGCAGCTCTGCATTTTTTGCTTAAGTGGTTTCGTGGTTTATATTGTGAATTATCACGTTTTTGGCAAACTGAATGTGATTCCTGAACAAGACTACGACTATTACCGTCGCATTGTTGACAAATACATTTTGTACTTACCTTTTATGCTGTTACCAACGGTTTTCTTTTACAGTAAATTTAAAGCCAAACATTTTTTCAATTTATTATTGCTGGCTGCAATTTACTTAATGGTATTTGTCAATTATCACGACATAAAATTGGCGTTTAACCGAGAACTGCTGGCAGAACACTTTGACCCCATTATCTCCTATGACATTGGAGCCATGACGGTAGGCATCATGCTGTTATGTTATGCTTTTTTTGTACCAGGTAAATGGGGATATTGCTTACTCGCCATCGCCTGCCTCAGCCTTTTCACCATCATACTGCATGGATCTAGAGGTACATGGATTGGACTCCCCCTAGTACTGCTCATACTGTGCTGGCAATACTTCAAACACCAAAAAAATAAGTGCGTGTTGATGTTAGGGCTGTTTACTGTATTCCTTAGCATCAACATGGCCATACCAAATTCGCCAATCATGAACCGTGTGAATCGCTTACAGGCCGAATATCAGAAAATTAGCCAATACAGTTACAACAACAGCTCTGGTGTAAGGTTAATGCTGTGGCAAAATTCTTTACATTTATTCAGATTATCTCCACTCACTGGTGTTGGTATGTATGGTATACAACAACAAAACTGTGAGTTGAAGGAACAAAATATTCTGCCTGTTTGTTTTCAACACCAACACAGCATCGTGTTTCAAGAAATGGCAGCCAACGGTGTGTTGGGTTTATTGGGCTTGTTTTTCAGCTTTATCATTCCAATTGGATTTTTTATACGACATCGTCACCATAAAGATGATTTGACTAGAAATTTATCCATAGGTGGCATATGCCTATTGATTTATTTCTTTTGTAGCGGACTGACAGAATATTATTTGTTTTTTGCCGATGTAACTTATTGGTTTTATTTTTCCGTGGCAAGTTTAATGAGTTTTGTTCATCTAAACAGTAAACGATTAAGTTATTCTTAAACCCATGCAACAATACTCAAGCGGCCTGTAACCTCACAAGCCGCTTGAATATTATTTAAATTCTGCTTTTTTTACCGACCGCTTAGCCTCCATTTTTTCAGGCAATAGCAAAACTTGTTGTATAGGTCGCCATGCTTCTCGTTTGGCTTTTCCGAACAAGCTTAACTTCGCTTTTGGTAAAACAGGCTGTTTGATTTTAGGTTTGAACTTAGGAAAAATCTTACGTATCTCCAAACGGTCTTGTTCCAGATAGCTTGGTAATGCATTTCCTTGATTGTCCTCATGGTTCAAAATATAGTCTTGTACACACAATGCTGGCAACATTTGCAATACTGGTAAGCTTTCGGTACCAATGTAATCATCAAACACAATGTGATCGACTGGACGAAGTGGATAATGATTCCGAGCATATTCAAGCAATTCACGAGCTGCACGTAATGACAACACATAACCAGCAGCACCCATGTGCTTGTGTTTTAAGCGATATAATTTTCGATGCGATGGTAAGCGGTGTACTGGCCAAACTGATGTAATAATTTGGGGTGAGAAACCTTCTAACTTAATGACATCACAATTTTTCGGTATCCACCGATACTCGTTTAGAAAAACACCTGCATTGACTCCCAAGAACACATCGTCCTCAAAAATGGTAATGTAAGGCAATTGCTCGGTTACTGCATGATGCCACAAGGTCACATGACTCAATAAACATGATATCTCACCAGGCCCTAATACTGTATTTTCAAGATTGATCCCCAATTTTTGAGCTTGTACCACATTCGACTCAGGTGTAATGGCATCAAAAAACTCAAACTCAACTTGCTTTTTACCAAATTCATTGACAATGTGGTGACGACGCTCTTCAGCACGTAACAAACTGATTACAAAACTGCTCATGTGACGCTTGCTCCTTAGGTCAAAGCTTCAAACTGAGGCAGGATGACTTGTGAAGTGAATTTTTTAAAATGTGACTCCTTGATTTTTGGCGGGTGTTTCATGATGCGAATCATGGCCTCAATCAAAGCATGTTCATCATCAAGATTTACCAAAAATGGCCGTAAGTCACCAGTCAAAATTTCTGCGGGTCCTGACGGACAATCCACACTGACAATAGGTGTTCCACATATTAAAGCTTCAATCAAAACGGTGGGTAAACCTTCTTGATCAGAACTGAGTAGCAAGGCAGAGGCGGCCTGTATATACGGGTAAGGATTGGTTTCAAAAGGCAGAATGATGACTTGCTGCTTTAAACCCAATTCAACAATTTTAGCTTCAATTTGAGGCTGATAATCGCCTTGCCCCATCAAAACCAAAGGTATTTTCACACCGCTTTTCTGATAAGCATTCAACAATCTGTCATGTCGCTTACGAGGATGGAAGCTGCCCACATGCAATAAATATGGCGGTTCAATTTTAGGGACATAAACTTGGGCCAAGCGCTGAATTTTTGACACATCAAATGGATTGTAAATCACCTCGCAACGCTTGGGCTGGATACCCAATTTTAATATGTCTTCTCGTATGGCTTCGGCCACACAAATCAAAGACGCATTTTGATAAATTTGCTGTAAATCATGCATCACACGCGGTTTACTGCCTGAAAGAACCCCATGCACCCAATGGTATAAATGGGTATGTTGTACAAATCGACTCACGTATTCAGCATTACAAGAAATCACCACATCGGCCTGAAAAATATCCAGGGCCTGTTGCACACGTTGGGCTTGCCACTGATTAATCACTGCTTGGCGGCCTAACGCTTTGGTGACGCCATTGACCACATTCAAATGCCGAACCTGAAGATTTTTAGGCACAGCATGCTCCACCACGCTGCTTAGGGTCAACACCACCACTTGATGGCCTCGCTGTTGAAGTAATGAGGCGGTTTCAAGCAAGACTTTTTCTGCACCACCACCACTTAAATTTTTTGCAATGAATGCAAACCTCTTATGCATGACATGCTGACTTAATGCTTGTAAGCAAAACATCCACCCATTGCTCCAATGTCCTAATTTCAGCGGCTGTATCCAAAGCACTCGCACTCATTTTTTGATAAAGCTTTGGTTCAGAAAACAGCCTATCTAAAGTCAGTACTAAATCCTCTACACTTATTGATTTTTGTGTAACTAATGTATCAAGAGCAGGATGATAAGATACTTCATTTGCAAAGTAGGCCTTCTGTAGCATATTTCTCTCAAATTGCTCAGCTGTCCAAGTAGGCTCAATACACAATCCATTAATGCCATGTCGTACTTTTTCAGGCAGTCCATCTGTTGTCGTACCCACAATTGGAATACCTGCAGAAAATGATTCAATAGCTACCATCGGCATGGCTTCCCACAAGGAAGGGTTCACAAATAAATCAATTCTTTGATAAAATGAATCCATATCATTTACATACCCCAATAGTACTACTACATCCTGCAACTCTAAATCTTCAATTTGTTTCTGTAACTGATATTGCTCCGGCCCTACTCCTGCAATTTGTAAACGAACATCCCATCTAGTTCGAAGCTTTGCTATTGCTGAAATTAAAACAGTAAAATTTTTACGCTCAACCAATCGACCTGCAGCACCTATCACTATTTTGGTTTGTGGAAAAATACGTTCTTTAGTAGAAACTTTCGGTGGTTTGAAGGCAGTATTTTCAACAATATCACAATGAGCTGAAAAATGATGATTCAATTGCAGCATACGTTTAGCGGCAATAGAAACTGCAATGCCATGATGGACTCGTTGATAACAGTTTTTTAATTGATTGATTGAATAGTTCTCCCATGAACTCCCATGCTCATAAAAGACTATAGGTATTGATATACAGCGCATATCAATAACCTGACTCCAATTTAGTACCACATTAGCCCCAGTTTGTGCAATTAGCTTTGCTCTTCTACCCACTCGCATTGCCTTAGGTAAACGTATTCCGAATAAATGCTTTGCACTGTAAATTCCTACAATCTGTGATAAATTTTTTAAAGCACTTATATGACTTGGATGTATATTTTTATCAAATAAAATTAAGCTATGCTTCACATATGGCGTTGCCGAAACAAATTCCACTAAAATACGCTCGATACCACCAACCACACGTAAATCAACAATATGGGCAATATGAAATGGGGATTCAAGACTCATTTGACTATTTTCACTTCCTTACCCGAAATCACAGGCTCAATTATTTTCACTCGCAAAAAAATAGAGTCATCTAAGCCACTATCTAAACATAAATTATAGGCCTCTATGCCTTGCTCATGATATGTTTTTGACGCAATTTGAAATGAAGGATAAACACCTTCAACAAACTCTTGATCTAATTTAGTTGGTAACTGCGTTTCTAGTTTTTCATAAAACCGTGGTTGGTTAAACCTTGTCATATCAACCCCAGCCAGAAAAACACGACTGTACCGCCAGTGTGCTGCCAATTGTAAGCCCAAATACACCACGGTTCGTCCACAAATATAACCTTGTTCCAAATTTAAACTAAAGCCTACATTTTTTTTAACATCCCAATTTAAAAACTGCCATGGATTTTTACTTGCTTCAGCCATTTCAATTGCTGAACGTTTTGGTAAGTAAACAGGTAATTGTCGATCCTCGAGTAAAATTAACCGAGCTTTAAAAGCATCATAACCAAGTAACTGAAAAATATAGTTTAAACAATATAAATTTGTTATAAAAATTAGCTGCTTATTTGAGATTAATGATGCAATTATATCAATTCGATCAACTACAAAGCCTTGATCCAAAACCAAATAATATTTTAATGATTGATTTGGATAATCGCTTAATATACTAACAGCACCATTTACTGCCATCCAATCTGCTTGCTTCAGCAGATTTAAATTTAAATTTTTAATAGAAGGTCCGCTAGCTAAAATCAATAAATCTGACTCTGGTGGAAGAGTAATTGCATCTAAACGCTCAAACTCAATTGGCTTACCCCAATAAGAAATTCGTTCAAAATAACCTTCAGCATTTCGTTTGACTTGCATAAATGGCCAAATTTTTTCACTATGCCTATAACTTCTAGAGCGAGTATAACGGTAAATTTGCTTAAAAAAAGAGTGAAGTAAATGTTTCATTTCAAAGGTAGGTACTAAAACTATCATCCTAAAATATTACAGCTAAACATTAACATTGCAATAAAATTTAGCCATCTAAAGAAAAACTATCTTTTCCACCTAAGTATTTCTTTCGGAACTGTTTCCAATATCGGGATAACCATGATTTTTGTTTCACTTCTCGTGTAATAGCGTTGCCTTTATAACCCAATTGTGATGCTTTAGGAAATTTTCCAAAATTTTGAATTCTATAACTCTCTAACTTATAGCCTGAAGCTAGAGCTTCTTCATAGTATTCATCAAATAAAGCCGTTAATTCTGGCCTAGGATGTGGCAAAATATCTCCATCAAACCAATGATTATTTCCCTCAGAATGAAGCCTTGGGATAGAGTATTTATGGCTAAATTGTGTCCCCATATCTGAGTAATGTAAAATTTTGATTTGCTCAATAGACAGATTTTCACCATCTACGCAATTATATGAATTTTGATATGACTCTACCAACTCCAGATTGTCTTTTAATATTTGCATCATTTGAATATGAGCATCGGGGTTAGATTGTAGCTCTGATAATGGTAATAAATATGATTTGGCTTTTTCACAATCCCATACACATGTACATAATCGCGCTACTTGTTTACCACCTTTACCAACAACAATAGCTTTATCAGCCATTGGGTGATTCCACAGCTCAGCTAAATCACACAGCACCAAAACATCGGCATCCATATAAATTGCACGACCAGAAAAATCACAATACTCTGGAATGGCCCAGCGGAAGCCTGAAAATGGAGTAGCCCATTTTTCAGTACGCCATCCTTTAACATTAACAGGATCAGAAAACCACACACTATTTGTATCATGACTCAACTGCATCCACACAATTTCCACAGTTTGTTGAGTATGCTTATGTATGCTGTAATCTAGAACCATCATCTGTTCTAAATCACAATTATTTGGATCACATCCAACAAACACTTTAATAACATCTTGTGTCAAAATTCAATTCCTTAAAAATAAATAATTTATTTTACTGTACTTACATTATCATTATGAGTCAGGAATTTTATTTTTTCTACATTAGATACTAAATATTTGTTTTAAATCAATACGCGGAAAAATGGCATCGTCCAACCCACTGTCCAAACACAGATTATAGCCTTTCATGCCCTTTTCATGAAAAATCTCAGCAGCCAAAGAAAAAGATGGATATATGGTTTGAGCAAACTCTTGATGTAAACGGGTTTCTAATTGATTATGTTCATTCTCATAAAATCTAGGTGCATCAAAGTTTTTCATGTCCACACCCGCCAAAAAAACCCTTTTATAGCCCAAAGCAACCGCAATTTGCAGTGCAAAATATACCACTGTGCCACCGCTAATGTAGCCTCGATACATATCCCGAGTGAACCCGACATTATGCTCTGGACGCCAAAGCAATTTGGCTTTATCGTCTTGTGCAATACGCGCCAACTCTTCAAAATTCACCCTAGGCTTGTAAACCGCCTTTTGTCTGTCCTCAAAAATCACCACTTTGGCCAAAACCTTTTTGTAACCAATAAGTTCGTAAATTTTTCGCAAACAAAATAAATTGGTAAAAAAAACAATGGTAGGATTGGCGAGCATCTCTGCAATGATTTCTATGCGGTCTTGTACAAAACCTTGATCAATAACAGCATAATATTGGAGAGACTTATTAGTGTATTGTTTAAGAATGTGGGTAGAACCATTGACAGCCATCCAATCGGCCTGTATCAGAGGATTTAAATCAATCTTTTTAACCGATGGCCCGCTGGCAATAATCACCAAATCATCGGATTTAAGCGCTGATATTTCATCCAAGCTCAATACCGAAATGGGTTTACCCAAATACTTCGGCTCACATAAACAACCATCTTTATCTCTTCGTATACTGATATATGGCCAAATTTTTTCACAGTGCCTAAAACTACGAGGTCGTGTATATCGGTAAATTTGCTTAATTAATGATCGGTAATTGATTGGATTTTTCATAAGTACTGATTGTTTCCTTTTTGTTATAGACCATTTAAAGAATTGGACTTTTTGCATACTGTGCAAAATGCGCTGATGTCGCTGTTTATAATCAGCTTTCAGCACTTGCACTTGAGCATCCAAACCCAACCAATGTCGTTTCAACAAATATTTTGGCACATTTTTAGGCATTTCTGGTATTGGCTTTAACAGATACACCGTTCGATATTTCGCTAAGGCACACGTTGTTTGTATCATGACGGTATCCATATCTTGATAAAACGCTGAAGTACGACTAAGGTAGGGCCATGAGTATTCTTTTAATTAAGGCTATGACATCAATTATCACACATTTGTTACAATTTTTTAGCGTTAATAACAACGTTTTGTTAACGTAACGGTTGTCATCTATCTCTCCTCACTATGAAACGTGAAACTACCAGACTCACCTGCTTGGTAGCCTCCAATAAACACCATCAAAATACAACTGGTATAATGACGGTGATAAACTCGCCCCTCACCTTATAAGTGGTCTATCAACTGACATTACATTTTACTGTACACATAGACGTAAATGTTGCTGGTCATAATTTTTGCCTTTGTTCATTTTATAACTTCACTAAATGTAGGCTTGTGTAGATGGCAAATTATCACATTATGCATACCGATTGCATAAATGCAATCAACCTCACTGCTTCATGAACATAGTTTTAAACATCGGTTGCAATTGCTGCGCACCATACAAACTCAGATGATCATCATCATAATAAGGACGGCCTTGTGCGTCGCTGCCATAACACGTCTGCTTACTGCATAAAACACATGTTGGATCCAGCAATTTGATCCCACACTGCTGACAGCACCCGCATACAACTCAGGCACCAATGCTTGTTTTTGCAAATCAGCCTCAGTTGGGCCTTCTATATAATTACTGTAACGCACCACCAACAATATTGGCACTTCTCGCGGCAATTGTTTTTGTTGCTCAAAAAACTTGTCGACATGTTGCTTACAACGACTGTTTACATCTGTGCTGTTTAACCCTATCCATGGGGGACAACCTGCCATCGTCCAATCAAGAACATGGTCTTGTTTACTTGGTAATCCGTGTTCAGTTGCACGTATGACTGATTGAGCATGACTGTCTCCCATGACGATCAGTCCTAAATGCTCACCACCATATTGGCAGGCAGCAGCATCTTTTTTAGTATTCCCTTGACACTCTTGCTCACGTGGATTGGTCGCACCAATGCTGTCATTCACGATTTGCACATAAGGGCTCAAGCGGCCTGTAAATCCATCAAATTAGCGCACAGTCCATGCCCCTACATACACCACTGCCACCATGCTCACCAACACCAATACCGCTTTGGATACTGAAGATTGTGCCAGTTTTTTACGCATGGGTTGTTCTACCCCATAATAAGATGCTACTCCCAACAACAAAGTCAGCACCAACCCAACCAAAATACCTGTCAATGAATCATTGAAGCCATAATAATTCAAACCCACCCATATCGGCCAATGCTACAAATACAACGAATAAGACACGTTGCCACACCATTGCAACCAAGATTGTTGCAGCAATTTGTTGTCACGTTGTGCGGCCATCACCAGCACACTTGCAATCACAGGCAACAGTGCCCAATAACTGGGCCAGGCCAAAGTACTGTTGTATGCAAATACTGCCATACCCAATATAAGCAAACCCAAATATTGCAATACCGTTCGGGCTGATGATGACAGGCGATTTTGAGAGCCAAGTGTGTATAACAATCCACCACTGACCATTTCCCAAGCCCTGGTTGGCAACATAAAGAATGCATATTCAGGATAGGTACGACTCAATACCAAATTACACCCAAACGAAGCCAACCACACCACCACCAATACCAAATTCAAACTGCTCAGCAATGGCTTACATTTCCAGCCCAACCACAATAAAACAGGGTATATAAGATAAAACTGCCATTCAACCGACAACGACCATGTGTGCAATACCTATTTTTCATTTGCATGGGCGGCAAAATAGCCAGACTCTTGGTAAAACGTATTATTTGAAACAAACAGCATGGTCTTATACACATGCTTGGCCAATGTCACATAGTCTTGCGGTACTGGCACCAAGACTGCTGCTGCACCCAATAACACCACACACAACACCCACAAAGCAGGAATGATGCGCCAGGCCCGAGCCAAATAGAATGTCACCAGCGAAAATCGCTGTTGTTGAAAGGCCTGTACCACAATAGCCGTCATCAAAAAACCCGAGATGACAAAAAACACATCCACACCTACAACACCATCTTGTAGCTTGAAAATGCCAAAGTGGTAAGCAATCACTGCCAACACCGCACCAGCGCGCAGTGCATTAATATCTGTTCTAAATCCTTACATTGCCAATGCTGTCCTCAATTCAATTCGCGTGCATCATAACACACGCCCAATTTAAGCCTGCTCAGATGCATAGCCTCTGATGAAAACTGATTGACACACTTCATTTCAACCATACATTTTAAAACCACCGCATCACAAGCAAAAGCGGCCTGTAAATCTTTACAGGCCGCTTTTATGCGCATAACGGAATCTTAAAATAGCTTTTACGACAACTCAAAAAAATCTTTGTCGTCGCCAGCCAAATACAATTCCAACCATGCCAATGACTCTTGGGCGTTCAAGGCTTTGGCGCAGGCGATGGTGTCGTTGCCTGCGGCGTCTTTATTCAAGATGTTTGCGCCACCCTCTCGCAACAAAACTTCCATGATGTCGGTGCGGTTGAACATGGCGGCAAACATCAATGGCGTGCGTCCATCTTCACCATGCACATCGACTTGTGCGCCATGGTTGAGCAGCAATTGGGTAATTTCCACATTGCCTTTAAACGCCGCACCTGACAAAGGGCTTTGACCGCGCTCGTTTAAAATTTGTGCATCAGCACCGCGCTCTAACAACACTTGCGTGGCTTTGGCGTGCTCATGGTAACTGGCCAACATCAATAAGGTATCGCCATTATGATTGCGTAAATTAACCGGCAAACCTTGGTCTAGCCACTGCTTCAAAGCATCGGCATCGCCTTCGCGGGCGGCGGCAAACACTTTGCTGGCAAATTCTAAGGCTGCATCGTCTAATTCAGGGGTAGTCATTCAGAGTCTCCATAATTTTGTTTATTTTAAACTATCATTCAAAGACATAGAATTAATATTAACAATGTAACTATAGACGTGTATTCATACGGCTTTGTGCAGGGTTGAAATGAGTTTTGGCAGTGTATTCACCACCAGTACTTGGGATAGGTTTGGTGGTTCAATTTGTGCATTGCACAAGCCACCCCAACCAAGACCACTGCTCCAAACAACACAGGGAAAAGCAAAAATGACCACGAGCTGCCCATCATCATCACAATAATCGGATTGGCACCTGCAGGCGGATGTGGTGTACGTGTCCATAACATCAACACAATGGCCAGCGCCACCGCCAATGCCATGCTCATGGGCGTCACGCCCACAAAATGCGCCATCGCTATGCCTGTGGCGGCTGACAAGACATGTCCGCCGATGACATTGCGAGGCTGCGCCAACGGTGAGTCAGACAGCGCAAACACAATCAAACAGCTGGCACCAAACGATGCCATTAACCAAGTGAGCTGAGAAGCGGCCTGTAAATACAATAAAACCGTAATTGCCACAAAAGCCCCGATTCCTGCCACCATCATGCTGCGCACAGGCGGGCGCATGGGTGCAGAACTGCGCAAAAATC
>RRZT012126346.1_pt1 | contig 11277 bp, 9 predicted proteins | sample 2165551 | NCBI WGS metagenome assembly RRZT01 (sample SAMN10456910, study PRJNA506462) | wastewater metagenome | biome: wastewater; feature: sludge; material: wastewater sludge; isolation source: wastewater sludge with Escherichia coli K12::gfp cells carrying plasmid... | place: USA: Moscow, Idaho ...
ACCACCGCCCAACTCACCGAGCTGGAAGAAGAACACAGCGGCGAAGATGACGTCTTCTCCGGTTTCGACAAAATCAATGCAGCCGCAGTAAAAGAGCGCATTAAAGAAATTGGAAAAGACAAAACAGCCGCCGACGAGCTGGCCGTCCTTAAACAATGGCTAGACCTGGCCGCAGACGAAACCGCGCTCAAGAAAAAGATTAAAGACGCTGAAGCGGAACTCGATGGCAAAGCCATAGCGCAACACCCCAAGCTCACCGAAGCCGATATCAAAGCACTGGCTGTAAACGACAAATGGCTGGCTGCGCTGGATACCATGATCCACGGCGAAATGGATCGTGTCAGCCAAGCACTGACACAACGCGTTAAAGAGCTGGCCGAGGGGGGTGTCCGGAATTTTGTGTAAACGGGTTTGGGTTTAACCCGGCAACATCCGCTCATCAAACTGGATGGTGAAGCGGTTCAGGGCCGCTTTCCAGTCTCGAATCGGCATTGTCCACTTTTTACTAATGTTTCTCAGCGCCAGGTAAAACAGCTTGGTCACCGCCTCGTCGGTCGGGAATGAGCTGCGGGTTTTGATCACCTTGCGCAAGCTCATGTTAATCGATTCGATGGCATTCGTCGTATAAATTACCTTCCGGATTTCCGGTGGGTAGTCGAAGAAGGGGATGATGCGTGCCCAGTTGCGTCGCCAGCTTAAGCTGATCGACTGGTAGTCTTTGTCCCATTTGGCCTCAAACTCGCTCAGGCGCTGCTCGGCTAATTCGACCGTCGTGGCGCTGTAAATCAGCTTCAGATCAGTGGCGACTTCTTTCTGCACTTTCCATGAAACAAAGTTCAAGCTGTTGCGCACCATATGCACGATGCAGAGCTGAACGGCGGCTTTGGGGTAGACCGCTTCGATGGCTTCCGGGAAGCCTTTGAGGCCGTCGACACAGGCGATAAAGATGTCCTGCACGCCGCGGGTTTTTAGCTCGGTGACGACCTGCAGCCAGAACTTGGCCCCTTCAGTCTGGGCGATCCACAAGCCCAGCACTTCCTTGCTGCCCGCCAGGTTGACGCCGATGGCTAGATAGACGGCCTTGTTGCGCACCGCGCCACTATCACGCACTTTGACGTGGATACAGTCGAGATAGACAATGGGGTAGATCGGGTCGAGCGGCCTCGCCTGCCAGACCTTCACGTCTTCGCTCACGGCGTCGGTAACGGCGGAGATAAGACTGGGCGATACCTCAGTGCCGTACATCTCTTCCAGGTGCCCCTGAATCTCCCGCACGCTTAATCCGCGCGCATAGAGCGAGATGATCTTGTCGTCAAAGCCGGTCCAGCGGGTTTGGTGTTTGGCGACCATCTGTGGTTCAAAACCGCCTTGACGGTCACGCGGAATGTCGAGCGGTAACTCGCCAAAATCGCCTTGAAGCGTCTTGGTACTGTAACCGTTGCGGGTATTGCCGGTCGAATTAGTAACTGATTCATTTTTGTCATGACCCAGATGAGTCGCCATTTCGACTTCGAGTGCCCGCTCCACCAGCATCTTGGTCAGCTGTTTGAGCAGTCCGTTTTCGCCAATCAGGTCTTCAGGTTTCTTGTAGTTGGCTAGCAGACTATCGGCCAGTTTGAGTAGTTCAGGATCGGGCTTGGCCCGTTTGGTGCGTTTCACTTCGGTCATTACAGCTCCTTGATACGGCAGTCTCCTGCCTAATGACCGTTTACACAAACTTTAAAACACCCTCGCTGGAAAGCCTGCATTTCTTAGTTTGTCATACCATGTTAAAGCTTCTTGCTGTGTTTTAAGGTCGATTACATTCACACCCCAGCGACCGTTCGTACTTATTACCGCTTCTCCATTTGCAATCTCTGTTTCTTGGGCCCACTCTTTTAGTTTTTCACTCGGCACGGGGGCCACCGGCAGTGGATCTTTATTCTTAGGGGCAATATAAAAGGAGAGAGGGTCTTTCATTTCAACTTCAGGAAAACCCTCTTTTGCTACCGCGATATGACCTTCGATAAGGCAAACAATATCTTTATCGACTGCTGCTTTGCCCCAAAGATCGGTGCCGCGTATGCCAGCCGTCACTGTGGCAATTCTTACCGTGACATCCCGTTTCTGATTTTTGAATACTTTGCTGGTGGTAAAGCGGAATGCTCCTTGAAGGACATTCAGTGCTGCTTTGAAAACGCCCTTATCTTCTGCGACACCAAGGTTTCCAATCATCAACTGGGCATTTTCACCCAGCTTGATATCACTACCTTCACTCATCTGTAATAACAAACGCGCTCCAGCGCCGGTTCGAACAACATCATTCGTTTGCAGGTTAAAACCAGGGGTCAAGGGCTTTACAACAGAGCCTCTCTGGACCCAGGCGGGTAACTGCACCCGCGATACGGTGAGATTGGTGGCACCTGCATGCGAAGAACAGATTAAAAATAAGGAAAAAATGAGTGCTAGTTTCATTCCGTGCTCCCAATGCTGTCAAAAATCAATACGTTGTTTAAGGGCTTTCCGGTAAAGGGGCTGACTTGTATGATGTTTTTTCGCTAGGGTACAGCGTAATCTGACAAACGTAAAAGGTTGAAAGAATTTTGTGGAAATTAGTTTTTGAAATGCCCAATCACTATACTGCCCACCATTGCAGTTTAAATCGGAGTTGTCATGTCAGCGTCGCATAATCAGTTTGGACTTTTAAAAGAGCAACGCTTTGCTCCGTTCTTCTGGACCCAGTTTTTGGGGGCCTTTAACGATAATGTGTATAAAAATGCAGTGTTGATTCTGCTGGTGTTTGAAGCGGCTAGCTTTGGTTTGAAAGGGGCTGTGTTTAACGCAGACTTGGTTACGCAGCTTGGCGGGGCACTCTTCATCCTGCCCTTTTTATTGTTTTCTGCAACGAGTGGTCAGTTGGCGGATAAATATGACAAGGTAAGGATTATCCGTCTCGTTAAAGTTCTTGAAATTGGCATCATGCTGATTGGTGCCGTTGGCTTCTGGCTGAAAAGTTTGCCAATATTGCTTGGAACCATTTTCTTGCTTGGCTTGCATTCCACTCTTTTTGGCCCCGTCAAATATGCAATTCTGCCGCAACAACTGCATAAGGATGAGTTGATGGGCGGCAATGGTCTGGTCGAAATGGGTACCTTTATCGCCATTTTACTGGGTGAAATTTTAGGAGGCTTTTTAATCGGGATTAAACCAAATGGCTGGATGCTGGTGAGTGCTACGGCCATTGCAATTGCAATTAGCGGTTATCTGACGAGTCGACGCATTCCTTCTGCCCCAGCACCAGCACCTGACCTTAAGGTGAACTGGAATCCCATTACGGAAACGATCGCTAATTTGCGCCTCGCTGCTAAAAACAAACGCGTGCTTATCGCTTTGATAGCGGCTTCGTGGTTCTGGTTTTATGGCGCTGTTTTTCTGACTCAATTTTTGAATCTTACCCGCACGGTTTTATACGGAGATGAGCACGTAGTAACCTTACTGCTTGCAGTTTTCTCGGTAGGAGTAGGGATTGGCTCGGCAATGTGTGAGAAATTATCAGGGCACCGTATTGAAATTGGTTTAGTGCCTTTAGGAGCAATTGGTCTGACGGTTTTCGGCCTAGAGTTCTATTTTGCTCTTAATGCTTTCCAGCCCGGAAGCACATCAACTTTGAGCGGAATGTCAGGTTTTTTTGCGCAGCCGGGAAGTTTGCGGATTTTGTTTGATTTGTTGCTAGTTGGCTTGTCTGGCGGCTTGTATATCGTGCCTTTATATGCCTTGATGCAGTCTGAAACCGAAGAAACCTACCGTTCCCGTATTATCGCCAATAACAATATTCTTAATGCCTTGTTTATGGTTGGTTCGGCTTTGTACTGTGTGCTTCTTTTGCGCCACATCTCCATCCCTCAATTATTGGGTTTAACGGCACAACTCAATTTGCTGGTATGCGCCATATTATTTTTCCTCATGCCAGATTTTTGGTTTTCATTCTGTCGATGGTTAGCCGTTTGTTTAAGACTCAAGTCAGCGTAGCAAAAGCAAAAACCATCCTTTCACGGATGGTTTTTGCTTTTTAATAGAATGTTTAGATAGATCCCAGATAATCCATTTTTCCAATATCTACACCAGCATGTCTCAAAATGCTGTAGGCCATTGAAACATGAAAATAGAAATTGGGAAGGGCGAAATGAAGCAGGTAATTTATCGCCGTGAAATGGTGTTCGACTTTGGGTAGTTTTAATACAACTTGCCGTTCTTCTTGGCCATCAAGCTGTTCAGGACGAATGCTCGCTAGAAAGTCCAGGGTTTTCCGGATGCGAGCTTGAAGTTCCTCAATCGTAGTTTCATTGTCTTCATATTTCGGAATTTCCTGTCCGCTAAGACGTGCGGCCATGCCTTTTGCGTTATCGGTAGCGATTTGAATCTGTTTGATTAGGGGAAACATATCAGTAGCCAAGCGGAAGTTCAGCAGCACGGTTGGGTCGATTTTTTTTGCTTCTGCATGGGCACTAGCCTTGTCTAGAATATTGGCTAAATTGTTTAGCATGCGTGTAAAAACCGGAATTGAGGCGGCGTACATGGAAATGTTCATTTAATGCTCCTTATTCAATATGCGATGAAGGATCAGCGCTGCTGTTGGCGCCGTTGTGCTTTGGCCTGGTTGACGGCTTCTTGAGCCGTTTTCTGATTTGTTAGCATGGCCGCTTTGACCTCTGATTCGTTGATGGGTTGGAAGCGGTTTTGAAACTCATGTACAGGTCTTACCCAAATGCTGGGAGTAAATGGCCATAAATGCTCATAGACAATCATTTCACTGGCATCATCACTGTGATGTGCTTCGGTAATAAATCGATACAGGCCACCGTCAACATGGCGGTAATAGGCAGAGTATTTATCCGTAGACATTCCTGTTGCTCTCTTCGATTGATACGTTGTTTTGCCCTCAGCGAGAGGCTGCTTTTAAGACCTCGAAATCCACTTGTACCTGATTATTTTCATCTGCTAGCCAGAGTAAACCATCCTGAATAGTGCATTGTAATTGCATTGAGCGTTGTGCCAATTTCGCAATTGCCTGGGTTGTTTCGGCTGCAATCTGGTAGACACTCAGATTTTCCAGTCGCTCAAGTTTGCTACTGATTGGTTGCCACCAAAGCGGGGTGCTGCGGGCGTAGCTATAAATCACGACTTGCTGTGACCTTCCGCACGCTTTGCGGACCCATTTTTCTTCGGGTTGGCCCATTTCAATCCATTGCTCGATGGTTCCGGTCAGGTCTTTTCGCCATAAGTCAGGTTCTTCATCGCTGGCAATCCCTTCTCCGAATAAGAGCGCTTCGTCAGCATGGCGAGCAAATGCCAGTAGCCTGACCATCATTCGTTCGTCGGTTTCAGATGGATGACGAGCCAGGGTTAGGCTGTGTGTCTGGTAGTAATGCCGATCCATGTCGGCGATCTGAAGGTCAGCTTTGTAAATCGTAGATTTGAGTGCCATGGGGATTTGGGTAACGGTCGCTGTAAGTGTAGGGAGTATTACTGAATTCTTGAGGCCGTAGGCTATCACGTTGCTGACTTGTCGCGTGGTTTATGAGTCTTTTTCTAGCGCCGAGCTTTTGCTGTTGTCGCGATATTCACTGCCATTCGTAAAACGAGTTTTACGTAAGCAATGAAAGTAATCGCGCCATTCGTCTTGATTTCTTATCCACTCATCTGCAATCCCGGATCGGTTTTTTTGTAAGCTATTGTTTTTAATGGAAATGTCATTTGGGTGGTTTTTTTGCTGGGTTTATTTATCTTACATATAAGAATATGGTTATATTGTGATTGTGAGGCGGTGTTCTGGTGATGGGAAATGACCCGGCTGGGTTAAAAAAGTAAAAACTGGAGGTTGGTATGCAAAAGCTAAGTCTAGGTTTCGTAATGAGTGTTCTGGCAAGTGTTGTTAACGCTGCTCCTTTGTTTTTGCAGAGTGGTGATGGTTTGAACTCCTCCAATTTGGCGGTAGTGGTAAATGATGCCGATCCATTAAGTGTTCAGGTTGCTGATCTCTACGCAGAGCTCCGTAACATCCCAAAAGAAAATGTGCTGCATGTCAATTTTGCTCCTGGAAGCATCGCTATGACGCCTGCTGCATTCAATGTGATGAAACAGACCTTGGACGGATAATTTTAATAACCAGTCTGGCGCGAATTACAGTCTGGGAACCGGCATTATCCAGGTTAAAAATGGCACATTTACAGCCAATGCTGCAAATCCATGTCCCGCCCCAGATACGATTGCCCCCAGTGTTCCTTCCGGCCTGACAAGCAGTAATGTAACCGCTGTTAGCGCGACTATTTCGTGGGTGGCTTCAACCGATAATGTCAAAGTAACAAGTTACGATGTGTACCGTAACGGTACTTTTGTTGGCTCCAGCACCACTACAAGTTATATCGATAGTAGCTTGGCCCCCAATACCACCTACAGTTACACCGTTAAGGCAAAAGATGCCGCCGTCAATGTTTCAGGCGCAAGCGCAGCTTTGTCTGTAACAACCAGTAATGCCTCTACCGCAACCATCCATTACAAACGTAGCGATAACAACTACACCAACTGGTGTCTGCATTTGTGGGGCACCGGCTTGGGAACAGGGGTTGCCACGACTTGGACCGCTCCACGTTGTTTTGAAGGTACGGATTCATACGGCAAATTTACTACTCTAGTGCTGACCAATCCTGCTGTTGCAGTTAACTTTATCGTGCATCAAGGTGATGTTAAAGATGTTGCGGCGGATCGTTCTTTCGTACCCTCAGTAAACGCGCATGTCTGGTTAAAACAAGGCGATCCTACGGTTTATACGACTAATCCGGATGGTGGTCCCGATATCATTGCTCCGACTGTGCCGGGTAAACCTGTTCTTTCCGCCAGCGGTTGTTCTATCAGCATTAGCTGGGCAGCCTCTACTGATGCTGTAGGTGTTGTTGCTTATGATATCTATCGGAACGGAGTTTTCCTTAAAACTGTTACCGGTACTTCTTACACCGATACAACTGGCGTAGCGAATACAGCTTACAGCTATACCGTAAAAGCACGTGATTTGGCCGGAAATATTTCCGCCTCTTCAGCGGCTTCTTCAGTGACAACCGGTAACTGCACCGCGCCAGACATTACACCTCCAACGGTACCTGGCGTCCCAACCTTCAGTGCTAACGGTTGTGCCGTGACTTTAGGTTGGGCTGCCTCTACAGACCTTGTTGGCGTGACTGCATATGATGTTTATCACAACAATGCGCTTGCCGCATCCGTTGCAAGCAACAGCTATTCATATACAGCAACAGCAGGAGTTTCGGATAGTTTCAGTATCAAAGCACGTGATGCAGCGGGTAATGTTTCCGCCGCCTCTGCCACAACGGTGGTTGCTCCTGCTAGTTGCGCGATTGCTCAGGGTTTCCGTTTGGGTGTGATGTATTCCGCAGCGCAGTCCACATTCTCGATTTGGTCTCCTGATAGTACTAACGTCAAACTGATGTTGGGTGGTACCTTGTACTCCATGAGCAAAATTGCTGATGTTGATGGTTACTCCAATGTCTATTCTGTAACCGTTCCAGGCAATCATCACCTGAAAAAATACAAATTTCAGGTAAATGGTATTGCTGTTCGCGATCCATATGGTGTGATGGTTGATGCCAGCACCGCCAGCGCAACACCGGACAATATTGTGATGGACATGACTCAAACAGCGTTAACTAGTGGCTGGGCTGCACGTCCTGCATTGGTTCAACGTGAAGATGCCATCATTTATGAAGTGCATGTGCGTGACTTTACAATTGATCCAAGCTCTGGGGTTGATGCGGATAAACGCGGTAAATTTGCAGGGATGACTCAAACGGGTACGACCCTGAACAGTGCCGGTCTTCTGAAAACGGGTATCGATCACCTGAAAGAGTTGGGAGTTACTCACGTACAGTTATTGCCTGTATATGACTTTGGTACCTGCTCGCCATTGATGACGGCTGATCCGAATAATCCTGTGGCCGATCCAAATCCTTATCCAAGCCCATTGTGCTACAACTGGGGTTACGATCCGGTTAACTTTAATGTTCCAGAAGAGCGTTACTCCGCTAATCAGGCGGATGCTGTAGCCCGTGTGCGTGAGTTCAAAAACATGGTCAACGAATTCCACAAGAATGGCATTCGCGTGATTATGGATGTGGTTTACAACCATACCTATAACAAAGATGTCTTCAAGGACATCACAACCAAGTACTACACGCTGACTGACTTATCGGGAACCGGTAATTCAACCGATGTTAAAAACCCTATGGTTGCACGCATGATTCGTGACTCTTTGGAATTCTGGGTTAACGAATACAACATTGATGGCTTCCGTTTCGACTTGATCGGCATTTTTGACACCACAGTGGTAGGTGACTGGGGCCGTTACATGAATCAGAAATTCCCTGACCGCAATTTGCTGATTTATGGTGAGCCGTGGAATGGTTATGCAACTGACCCGAACGAAGCAGACCGTGTACGGATGGGTTCTGTAGGTACTATTGTTGATGCTCACGTTGGAGTGTTTAACGGTAAATACCGTGATTCATTGCGCGGTGACGGTGACAAGGCCGATAACGTTGGCTTTGTATTTAATGCCGGTGAATACTGGGGTACAGGCCAATGGGCCGGTAACGGTGCTGGTTTGAGCCCAATCTCTGTTGGTATGTATGGTTCGTTGCGCTATACCAATGCAGGCGGCAAGTTGCCCAATGCTTGGGATCCTATGTTTGCTTTGGATCCTGAACAGTCCATTAACTATGTTGATGCTCATGACAATTATTGCCTGAACGACAAAGTGGATGCTTGGGCCAATGCCAATGGTCAAGGTGGAAATGCGGTTTATAAAGATCGTATTCAAAACTTTGCCTTAGGCAGTGTTTTGGTCTCCCAAGGCATTCCATTTATGCACGGTGGTTCAGAAATGAAACGTACCAAGGGTGGAGATAAGAACAGCTATCGCTCACCTGACTCCGTGAATAAATACAACTGGAACTGGAAGTCCAGCAATGCTGCCATGTTGTCAATGACTCAGAAACTGATTGCCTTGCGTAAAGCTCATCCAGGCTTCCGCATGACCAGCTGGCAGCAAATTCGCGACAATGTGAAGTCTGATCAGCAAAATAAGAGTTTGGTTGTAACGACGATTAATGCTGCGGCGAATGGTGATTCCTGGAGCAAAATCGTGGTGATCCAAAACTCAGGTGGTGATACTTCGGTTAGTTTGCCTGCCGGCAACTGGAGTGTTGAGTTGGAAGACAACAACCCCAATACTGTTGCTCGCACTGTGAGTGGTAGTGTGGTTGCTAAAGGTACGGCTCTGACAATCTTGCGTCAGTAAACGGCCTTAAATAAAAAAGCCCCTAGACGTTGAGTCTAGGGGCTTTTTTTATTGCCGTTGCAGTTAGGCAACAGAGCGGGGTTTTCCTGAAGTATCTACAGTCGCTTTACGCATTTTTTGATTTCTGTCTAACTTGCGATTTTGCATGCCGATAAGCTGTCGTGAAATTATTGGAGATTGGTATGGAACAGAACGCACTGCAAAAAGCTATAGATTCAGGCATCAAAAAAACCAAAATGATGGAAGGTGAGTTAGGCCAGTACATGCTGCGCTCAGTCATGGCGGGTTTGTATCTAGGCTTAATTGTTTTCCTATATTGGAACTTATCCAATAATTTGTCCTCATCACCATTTGGTAAGGTTGTTTCCTCTTTGTTCTTCGGTGTTGGCCTGTTTGTTATTGTGTTTACAAACTCAGAGTTGTTCACCAGTAACAATATGTATCTGACAGTTTCTTCATTGGCTCAAAAAACCAGTTGGAAGCAAACAGCCCGTTTGTGGACTCTGTGTTACTGCGGAAATGTGATTGGTTCAATTTTAGTTGCGTTGCTACTCGCAGGGATGGGCTCGTTGGCCGCTTTGCCAATTGACCACGCTCTGTATGCAGGGGTGATGCATAAAGTTGAAATGCCCGCGATGGAGATTTTTTTCAGGGGGATTATGGCGAACTGGGTTGTCTGTTTGGCAGTTTGGGTTAGTTTTCAAGTCAAGGAAGACATCGCGAAGTTGGCCGTAATTATTTTGATTGTCTCGGTTTTTCTGTATTTGGGTGGTGAACACTCGATTGCAAATCTTGCTTCGTTCTCGTTTGCGGTATTGGGGCGTAGCGAGGTTACATTCGCTGGTATTGGTCATAACTTGCTTTGGTCAACGTTGGGGAATATTGTTGGTGGTGGGGCAATTGTTGGTCTTAATTGTTGGCAATTGAATCAGAAAATTCAGGTGGCAACTGCCGTTGTTAAAGAAGAAGCCGCAAAAGATAGCGACCAAGTTGTTTCGGGTGAGGCGGTCTAGTCGCTGGTTTTTGTAAAAACTGTAATTAAGTTGTAAATGTGGTTGATTATTTGATCTGGCGCAAACTTTTGCGCCAGATTAGGTCTAATATAGATGCATACACGCGTTGTTATGAGCTGAGCCCACCCGCTTGGCTTTGAGCAAACCTCTTACCCAGAGGGATGTCGCGTGCTCAAGGCCAACCGGCCAACGGGCGTAAACATCCATTACTGCATGGAATGAATTGCGGTAATCAGCGAAGTGATTTCGTTGGGGTAAGAGGAACGTAAAACTTTTCCTTTTTTTACCTTGGAGGTTGCCACATGAATAAGCCCGTTAATCTTGCGCAAGTCGAAGTGAATCCAGTTGAGGCATGGCAAGGTTTTATCGGTGGTGATTGGGAATCATCAATTGATGTACGTAGTTTCATTCAAAAGAATTACACCCCATATTTGGGCGATGCACAATTCCTGGCTGGCCCCACTGAAAAAACAACCAAACTCTGGCAGCACGTTGCTGATTTGATGAAACAAGAGCGCGCCAAAAATGGCCCTCTGGATTTTGACACCGACGTTGCTGCGGGTATTGCTTCCCATCCTGCTGGCTATATTGATAATAGCCTTGAAGTGGTTGTTGGTTTGCAAACTGACGCCCCTTTAAAACGCGCTCTGATGCCTTTGGGCGGCTGGAAAATGGCAGAAGACTCTTGCAAGGTATACGGCAAGGTTGCTTCTCCTGCTCTGAAAGAAATTTTCACTAAATACCGTAAAACTCATAATCAAGGTGTGTTTGACGCCTACACCCCCGCCATGCTGAAAGCACGTAAGTCCGGCATTATTACCGGTTTGCCCGATGCTTATGGCCGTGGTCGTATTATTGGTGACTACCGTCGCGTTGCTTTGTACGGTATTGATCGTTTGATCGCTGATAAAGAATCACAAA
>RRZT010329801.1_pt1 | contig 11275 bp, 7 predicted proteins | sample 2165551 | NCBI WGS metagenome assembly RRZT01 (sample SAMN10456910, study PRJNA506462) | wastewater metagenome | biome: wastewater; feature: sludge; material: wastewater sludge; isolation source: wastewater sludge with Escherichia coli K12::gfp cells carrying plasmid... | place: USA: Moscow, Idaho ...
CAAATCAAGTGGTGAGCGGGGGAACGTCTCCGCCGACGCCTTGAGCTGCTTGAGATCCTTCGGAGTATGCGCGCGCAGTGCGTGCTGGACTCGCGAACCAAGCTGGGCCAGGACGTCGTCGGGCACATCCTTCGGCGTCTGGGTGACAAAGAAAACTCCGACTCCCTTCGAACGGATGAGCCGCACTGTCTGCACCACCTGGTTGAGGAACTCCTTCGACGCGTCGTTGAACAGCAGGTGGGCCTCGTCGAAGAAGAAAACGAGGCGAGGCTTGTCGAGGTCGCCTACTTCGGGGAGGTCGCCGAAGAGCGAGGCGAGCAGCCACATCGTGAAGGTGGAGAACAGCGCGGGCTGCGACTGCACGTCCGGCAGTTCAAGGCAGGAGATGAGGCCGCGACCGTCGGAGGCGGTGCGCAGCAGCTCGGAGGTGTCGAAGGCCGGTTCGCCGAAGAAGGAGTCGGCGCCCTGGGCCTGCAGCGCGGAAATCTCGCGCAGGATGACGCCCGCGGTGGCCGGAGCGACCCCACCGATCTGCGTAAGAATCGGCTTACCCGCGGGGCTCGTCAGGTATTGCAGCGTGGCGCGCAGGTCCGTCAGATCGATGAGCGCCAGTCCCTCGGCGTCTGCCCATCCGAAAATGAGGGAGAGCGTCGCCTCCTGCGTCTCGTTGAGGCCAAGCGCGCGGGCCAGCAGCAGCGGCCCGAAATCCGTCACCGTGGTACGAATCGTCACGCCACGGCCCTGCCCACCGAGCGAATACAGCTCAACCGGGAACGCCGCCGCCGCAAACTCCTGCCCGTTCGCCGCCGTGCGTGCGAGCAGCTTCTCGGAGGTTTGACCCGGTTCGAGAAGCCCTGTGAGATCGCCCTTAATGTCCGTGATGAACACTGGAACGCCATTCGCGGACAGCCCTTCGGTGAGCAACTGAAGCGTGCGCGTCTTGCCGGTGCCGGTTGCGCCAGCAACGAGCCCGTGCCTGTTGAAGGAGCGCAACGGCATGGATACGGCGGCCTCCGGGTGAGGCGACCCTGCTTCGAGATACGACCCCAGTCGCAGACTCGGCACCTCGAATGCGTAGCTGTCACGTACCGTCGTCCCGTAGTCGGAAAGCGTTTCGGACGACGACGACGGCGCGGCCGCCACCGGTTTTGCCGGGGGTTCGGTTTCAGTGACCGGAGCCTCTGAGGCATCCGAAGGTGAGGTCGCAGAAACTGGGGTGACGGACGTCGTCGTCGGTGAATCTGGTGACTCAACCGGGGCCGAGTGAGAAGGCGTCGACTCAACCGGGTTCGATTCATCGGCCCCGGATACCGGAGAAGTGGCAGCCGCGAGTGCGGCCTCCAGTGCGGCTTGGGCGGCGGCAGCTTTCGCAGCGGCTGCGTCAGCGGCGGCTTGAGCAGCTTCGGCGCGCAGGCGGGCGATCTCAGATTCAGACAGGCTCATGTGCCCATACTAGGTGCGCCGGGCTGTCGGGTGTAGCTAAAGAATCGTGTCTCTTTTTCTGTTTTCTTTTTCGGAGATGGTCAACTGTCTACTTTGGAGATGCTCAACTGGCGAGCTGCGCGCGCATCACAGCGCGATTGATGAGGAGGTATGCCTGCCGGAGGGTCGGAGGGCCGGAGGGTCGGGGTGACGGGCTGGCCCATTCTCCACAGCGACGAGCAGCCTGCCGTGGACGAATATTGTGTGATAGCTGGTCTGGAAAACGTACAGATCACGTTGTTCCGTTGGAAGCACGTCGTATATTTTCCAGTCGAATTCGAGACCTGGAAACTGTACTCGTATCCACAGAAACGCTTCGTGCGTAGCCCATCCACAGCAGTTTCGTGGCGAGTGCGGGGGAGCGGCGCGGCGTCGGACAATTCGGTTATGCGACAGCCTCCTCCACGAACAGCGATACGGACGATCCGGCAACCACTGACTCCGCGGTACGACGTGGCGTCGTCGCTGGATGCCGATTCCTTCGACGACGACGTCACGTCGGTAGTCCGTGACTCCCCGCAAGATGTTAGTTGCGATGAGGAGAACGACGATGCTATTCGGCCGGCCCGTCACCTGGTTCCAGATCAAGACGACGAACCCTTTCCGCGGCGGAAGCGGGTGCACATCGTGGATGAACGCCGTGATGCTGTGAGGGATCGTCGCGAGAATACTCGGATACGGGACCGGGGAAGAGAGACGCCAACTCTCGAGGAACCGGTAACTCTCGAGGAACCGGTGAAACAGCTGAAACCGGAATGGCCTGCTCTCGCGGAGGGGTCAACAAAGGAGGAGTTGTCGCCCGAAGCCGAGCCCCGGCGGCGGCTTGCGAGTCTGGCATTGGCATCAGGAACCGGGGAAGATGTAGCCGCATTGGCAATGAAGGGGCCTCGTCCGCGCCTTCGTCTTGCTATTCAACCGTTCCGCGTGCTCGTGGTTTTCCTTGCCGTTCTACTTATTGTTCTTTGGGGTTGGTTGGCGCTACGCATTGCCCCCTCGTCGGAATTGGCTTCGGGGGACGGGCCAGAGTCATCCAGCCTGACGGAATCTGATAAGAGCGCGGGGGAGAAGACGGGGGAGAAACTTAAAGATGACGAGGAGTCCGCATTTGATGGCTCGAACCCAGTGGCGAACGGGGATAAGGACGTGGCAACTGAGGAAGTCAGCGGCAGGTTGAAGGAGGGGGCGGATTCAACTGGGGTGTCGGGCACCGTCGTCATTTATGTGTCCGGTGCCGTACAGCAACCGGGAGTCTACACGCTGCCAGCGTCGAGCCGAGTCAATGACGCGGTAACGGCAGCCGGTGGGATGACGGAAAACGCCGATCCGGCCGGAATCAATCTCGCCGCGCAGCTCGAGGATTCGCAGCACGTGCATATTCCTGAGCCCGGTGAAACTCCGATATCCGGCTCCCCGGCCGGTTCCTCAGGTGCCATGGAGACAGGTTCTGGGAGCACGAATGGAGATTCTGGCGGGCCTATTAACATCAATACGGCCGGGGAGACCGAGCTTCAGGAGTTACCAGGAATTGGCCCCGCACTATCGAGCGCGATTGTGCAATGGCGAGATGAGCACGGATCCTTCTCTTCGGTGGATGACCTGCTGGATGTCCCCGGAGTAGGGCCAGCAAAACTGAGTCAGCTGCGTGAACGTGCGACGGTTTAACGCACTCACTCACTGGCCCGTGCCACGGCAAGATTTTCGACTGTTGCCGCTGGGAGTGGCAAGCCTTGTCGGAACCTGGCTGGGGCTGCGCTGGCCTTTGGGACTGACCATGGTTGGCATTCAAGCCGCGCTCGTGGCGGGTGTGTTCCTAGCGTGGTTACTGTCCTGGCGAATGGTCAAACAACTGTTCACAAGCGCTGCCCGACCCGGCGCTTCTTCAAACGGTGGTGAAAGTTCATGTACTCAACAAGAACGCGATTATCGGGGCGCTTCTGTGCGCCGGCACGTGATCCTTATATGTATGGGCGCCTATACGCTTTACCTCCTCACCTCGCTTAACGTGCACGTCGCACATCCGGCCACTCTCCATGCACAAGCGCAACAGAAGGTACGAGTGGAAATGGCGGGAACGGTGAGCTCGCGGGTGGAGGTACGGGTCAGCCCATGGGGCACGCCATCATGCCAGGGCGATCTGACAGTGCCACAACACCCTACCGGTGCCCTTATTCAGACCGCCCCACTCGTTCGCGCCGTTGGTCTACCATGCGACGTGCTCGAAGGCCAGCACGTCGAGATTCAGGGAAAACTTGCCCCGTTAGAGCACGCCGATCGCCCCGCAGCCCTCGTGTATGTCTCTCATGTGACGGTGACCGGAGAGCCACATACATCCGCACGGGTCGTCGCCATAATCAAACGTGACCTGACGGAGCTCATTGCCACCCGGCCCGACCACGTGACGGGGTTGCTTCCTGGTGTTGCCCTAGGCGACGATGGTCAGATCTCACCGGACCTATCTGCCGCCATGAAACTCACCCAGCTCACACACCTCATAGCGGTCTCCGGTGGGCATATTTCACTTGCGGCAACGATCATCCTCGCAACCATTGGGAGGCGGTTCCCGATGGCTTGTGCGCTCACCACACTCGCCGCACTTGGTGGTCTGATTATCCTCGTAGGCCCAGAAGCGTCAGTCATTCGTGCTGTTGCCATGAGCTGTGTGGTGCTTGCCGCATTAAGCATTGGTCGTGGCACCCAGGCCGTCGCCTCGCTGAGTATCGCCCTCTTTGCTGTAGCGGCACTGAACCCGTGGATGGCGGTGAGCTACGGATTTCTTCTCTCCGCGAGTGCCACCGCCGGCATCGTCCTGGTAGGAACTCCGCTGGCTGAGTATCTGGGCCGAGTCCTGCCCTCGCTCCTGGCAGAGGTGGTGGCCATCCCGCTTGCGGCGCAAATGGCCTGCTTACCCGTCCTCGCATTATTCACGGATACCGGTTCCATCTGGGGTGTGCTTGCCAACGCGCTTGTTGCCCCGGTGGTTGCGCCGCTCACGATCAGCGGTCTCGCCGTGGCTCTCATCTGCCCGGTTGCCCCCGCTGTCGCGCAGTGTCTGCTTCTACCCGTCCACATGTGTACATGGTGGATCGCTACCGTGGCACGAACCCTCGCCAGCTGGCCCGGCTCGGGTATCAGCCTCGCGTGGTCAGGGGTGTTCTGCCTGGCTCTAGGAACGATTCTTATCGTGGTGAAACGGCCGGTCATTTTCGCCATGATACTTGTGGGCCTGCTTCTATTTGGGTTACGGGGACTGCTTCCAGGTGCACGTACTCCAATCCCCAAGGATTGGGCGGTGGTGCAATGCAATGTCGGCCAGGGATCCGCCCTTCTCGCCCGGTCACCACTCGCCAACTTAGGAAACCCTGATGCCACGATTGCTGGCTCCTCCACCGCGAACCTCACCATCATGATCGACGTTGGCCCGGAAGGTGACGCCGCAGCCAGATGCCTGCGCGACGCAGGCGTGACTCATCTCGATCTCCTCGTTTTGTCCCACTCGCACTCGGACCACATTGGCGGATTACCAGCGGTCCTCGACAATGTCAGCGTGGGCGCCGTCTGGCTCTCACCCAACCCCGACCCGCAAGAGAACACGCAATGGCTCCACAACCAACTCGCTGCCTACGCCATTCCCTACGAGGAGGTGATCTCCGGAACTGTCCTCGCTTTGGATGGAACAACGGTGCTCAGGGAAGGAACCGCTGGCGATACTCAGAAGAACGACGACGGCGCAGCGCCAGATGCCTTCGCCACCGTCCTGTGGCCCCGCGTCCGAGACACCACCCCGGGCGAGGCCAATGCCCAGTCCCTCGCGCTTCACCTCAATGTTTCCGGAGGGGTACTTGTCCTCTCCGACCTCACGGCCGAATCACAGGGCAGGCTCGCACGGGATTCCAGGGTAACCAACAAACATGCGCAAGCCCATACCGTCGTCGTCGCCCATCACGGAAGTGCTGACCAATCGGCCGAGCTCGCGAAACTTCTTCATCCGGACCTGGCCCTGATCTCCGTGGGGCATAACAGCTATGGTCACCCCAGCGACCGGGCGCTCGATCTCTATGGTGAGGCGTCCATCTATGACACGCTGACCTGCGGTGTGATCTCCGTGGATGCCGCGGGAACAGCGACGTCAGGGTGTGAGGGTGGGCGATAGCCCGGCCAAGCTCATGAGATACTGGAGCGCAGTGGGATATCCAGATGGCAAATAACACGCCGGACGGAAACGGAACGTGCCGCACGGCAGCGTAGCGAGCCACTCGGCACACAACGTAGACAGGGTAGGAATGGCGCGCGGGAGAAAACCAGCAGGAATCAGATGGGATGCACTCGAACTCGCACCCATCGTTCTTATCAGCGCCGGTGAGGACGTGCTAGGGGAGCAGGCGGCGGATCGTCTCGTTTCCATGGCGTTCGAGCGCGATCCCGGTACGGAGATCACCAAGCTGGATGCTGCGATCTATTCGCCGGGCCACCTCCCCATGCTTGCTAGTCCTTCTCTCTTCGGAGAGGCCCGCCTCATTCTTGTCCCTAACGGGGAGTCGATGAACGACGCGTTTCTCAAGGATGCGCTGGGTTATGTGCAGGCGCCAGAGGAGGACGTCGTCCTCATCATCCGGCACAAGACGTCGAGCGTGCGTGGCAAGAAACTTTTTGACGCCATCGTTGCCGGAGGTTTCCAACGGGCCGAGATTCCCGCACTCAAACGCGACAGCGAGAAGGCGGATCTGGTCAAGGAGCAGGTGCGCCGCAGGCAACGGGCAATGACAGCTGGTGCTGTTCAGGACCTCGTCGATGCCCTGGGTAACGATGTCCGAGAGCTCATTTCGGCGGTTAACCAGTTGCTTGATGACGTGGATGGGCGTATTGACGAGAAGACCGTTCACACCTATTACGCCGGACGTAACGAGGCGACGCCGTTCGCCGTGGCAGACGCCGTCGTCGCCGGACGAACCGGAGACGCAATCGCCCTCGCCCGCCATGCGATGTCCACTGGAACCGCCGCCGTTCCCATCGTGGCAGCGATCGCTACGAAGTTGCGAGCCATGGGGCTCTACCTCGCCTCTCGCGGCCGCGCTCAACCCAAGGAAATTCGGCTGGCTCCGTGGCAGCTTGATCGCGCCAAGAACGATATGCGCGGCTGGAGTCAGGAGGGGTTAGCACAAGCGATCCTTGCCGTCGCCCAGGCGGACGCTGAGGTTAAAGGAGCCTCTCGCAGCCCGGAGTTTGCGCTAGAACGAGCGATCCTTCGGGTTGGGCGAGCTAGGAGAATCCCGGCGTCAGCGAGCTGACGATTTCTCACCTATTTCTTCTCGCGGTTGCCGTGCATGTGGGGCCTTTTATCCCAGGTCACGGGTGTATTTCACGGTACTATTGGCCGGAGCGGTCAGACCGAGGAAAACCCACGGCCTAATCGACGTCCATCAATGTCGACATTCGTTGGTTAGACCGACCGCTCACAACGATATGTGAGGAGAAGAAGGTTGCTACTGGGTGTGCCCAAGGAACCTCGCGCAGGAGAAACCCTTGTCGCTGCAACCCCCGATACCGTCGGAAAGCTCATCAAATTGGGATACACCGTATTGGTGGAAAGTGGGGCCGGAGAAGCCGCCGCCTATCCCGATGAGCACTACCGACTCGCGGGTGCTGAGATCGTCAACCGAGATGATGCGTGGGGCGCTGACATTGTCACGTGCCTCGATACGCCTCCAGAGGAGGAACTGCGCCTCATGCGCAGCGGGGCGACGCTCATATCCCGCCTCAACCCCGGAGGGTCGCCGGAGTTGGTGGAGCGGCTGGGGGAACTAGGCCTCACCTCCTTGGCGATGGATGCGGTGCCACGACTCTCACGAGCCCAGTCAATGGACGTGCGTTCTTCCATGGCAAATATTGCCGGGTATCGCGCGGTTATCGAGGCCGCAAGTGCCTTCGGCCGGGTGTTTACGGGGCAGGTGACAGCGGCTGGAAAGGTTCCACCAGCTACCGTGTATGTCATTGGTGCGGGCGTTGCGGGTTTGGCCGCCGTAGGTGCGGCTAGTTCGATGGGAGCCATCGTCAAGGCTACCGACGTACGCCCCGAAGTAGCCGAACAGGTTGTCTCGATGGGCGGCGAGTTTGTGGAAATTCCCGTTACCCAGGTATCCGCGGATGGCTATGCCAAGGCCATGACCGCCGAGCAGGAAGCCCTGGCGATTCAGGTGTATACCGAGCAGGCCAGTGCGTCGGACATCGTCATTACGACGGCATTGATTCCCGGGCACCCTGCACCGCTACTCATCACGGCGGATGCCGTCTCTCGGATGAAACCAGGGTCGGTCATTGTGGATATGGGAGCTGCTGCGGGCGGCAACTGTGAGCTCACCGTCCCGGGGGAAGCCATTCGGACCGCCAACGGCGTAACCATCATCGGTCACCCAGACCTGGAGCGCCGCCTTCCCGGTCAAGCCTCCCAGCTTTACGGGCAGAACATCGTCAACTTCTTTAAGCTCACGACACCGGATCAAGATGGGCTGCTGACCCTCGATGAATCCGATGAAATCGTGCGCGGTGTAACCGTTACGTTGGGCGGTCGCGTCACCTGGCCGCCGCCTCCCATCCAAGTCTCGGTGGCGCCGCCAGCAACTAAGAACGCAGAGTCCCCTCCGGTTCCACTCCCTGATCCTCCGCGTCTTCATGTGCTTCGCAGGCTCGGATGGAGAGCTACTCTGGCGGCCATTGCGTTCTGGCTGATTATTACCGCGCCGCCGGGGATGCAGGGGCACTTCTTCGTCTTCGCGCTGGCTGTTGTGGTGGGCTTTTACGTCATTACGGCGGTGACACACGCCTTGCACACGCCCCTCATGTCCGTGACGAACGCGATTTCCGGCATCATCGTTGTTGGTGCGCTCACGCAAATTAATTCTGACAGCATCATCGTGACCATCCTGGCGGTTATCGCCACCACCGTCGCCTCGATCAACATCTTTGGTGGCTTTACCGTCACGCATCGTATGTTGAAGATGTTCCAGAGGAGTTGAGATGACTCCTTTACAAGAAAGTGCCGTTCATATCGCCATGCCCGCAACCTCTGATTTTGAACTTGTCTACCGGTTCGAAAATCTCGCCTACCTCGTGGGTGCCCTCCTCTTCATCCTCGCGTTGGCTGGACTGTCGAAACAGACGAAAGCACGGCGCGGGAACCTTTTCGGAATGTTCGGCATGGGGCTTGCCCTGGTCGCGACGGTGTGGGTCGTTATTGTGGGTGACGTTTCACGCCCGGTCATCACCGCGCTCCTCATTGGGGCATCCGTGGCGGCAGGTGCTGCGGTTGGCGTCATGCGTGCTCGCAGTGTTGAAATGACGGAGATGCCCGAGCTCATCGCCATGCTGCACTCCTTTGTGGGCCTTGCGGCGGTGATCGTCGGATTCAACTCGTTTATCGAACAGCCAGGCGAGGATTCCGCCTTCAATGCCTACCACATGGGAGAAGTGGGTCTCGCCGTGTTTATCGGCGCGATCACTTTCACCGGCTCGATCATCGCCTACCTCAAACTCTCGGGCACGGTGTCAGGCAAGCCGCTCACTCTTCCCGGACGCAATCTTCTCAATCTTGTGGCGATTGTGGTGTCCATCCTGCTGATTGTGTGGCTTGCCCACACGCGCTCCCTTGGCGTGGGTCTCCTCCCGCTTATTTTGCTCACTATTGTTGCGCTGCTAGTGGGAGCCCACATGGTTCTCGCGATCGGAGGCGGCGACATGCCCGTTGTTGTCTCCATGCTTAACTCTTACTCGGGCTGGGCAGCAGCCATGGCCGGATTTACGCTGGGTAACGATCTGCTCATCATCACGGGTGCTCTCGTAGGAGCCTCGGGTGCCTATCTTTCCTACATCATGTGTCAGGCGATGAACCGCTCCTTCATTTCGGTGATTCTTGGTGGTTTCGGCTCCGATGGGGGCGCCGCTGCATCAGACGAGGAGCTGGGCGAGCATGTCGAGGTGAGCGCGGCCGATGTCGCCGAATCCCTTGTGAATGCCTCCTCGGTGATTATCGCTCCTGGTTACGGGATGGCTGTAGCGCAGGCACAAACCGCGGTGGCGGAACTGACCCGGCGGTTGCGGGAGAGAGGCATCACGGTGCGGTTCGCTATCCATCCGGTGGCCGGACGCCTGCCCGGGCATATGAATGTGCTTCTTGCCGAGGCGAAGGTTCCTTACGACATCGTCATGGAGATGGATGAAATTAACGAGGACTTCTCTAGCACGGATGTCGTCCTCGTCATCGGTGCAAACGATACGGTCAACCCTGCCGCCAAGGATCCCGGCTCACCGATCGCGGGAATGCCGGTGCTGCACGTGTGGGAGGCGCGGGCCGTCGTCGTCTTCAAACGATCGATGGGCAACGCGGGTTATGCGGGCGTGCAAAACCCGCTGTTCTTCAAGCCGAATACACAGATGCTGCTCGGAGATGCGAAGGCAACCGTCGAGGATATCCTCACGAATCTGTAGTACTCCGGTATAGGTAATAGCCCGGCACGATGGGGCTGGCCACGAGCGTGTGGCCAGCCCCATCGTGCCTCTGTGCTTTCTCTCCCGGTCCTTGCGGCCGGGCAGTCAGGGCCTATCAGGGGAGAACTCTCACGAATTCAGGGGAATCCCCGATAGCTATGGGGCCGCCCGGACCGGCATCATAGGGGTATGAGTCAGAACAGCTACGGTCAGTTTAACGACGACGACACGTCCCGCTTCTCCGGTTCCGGTTACGGACCTGGGCAGCCCGATCCGAACAACAACGCATGGAACGGCAACGAGGGCAATAACGCGTGGGACGATAACACGTGGTCAAACCCGCCGTTCGACTCGAATGGTCAGACTTACGGCGATCAGCCCTACAATGCCTACGGCCAGTACGGCGCGGGTTACAATTCTTTCGGTGAGCCGCTCCCCGGCCAGGGCCAGCTGTCTGCCGACGACGACAAGACGTACGCGATTCTTGCGGCCCTGTCCGGGCCGGTGGCCATGTTGTTGTCTGCCGGTTGGTTGGCTTTTGCCGGCCCGTTGATCCTCTGGTTCCTCTTCCGGGATCGTAGCCCGTATGCACGAGCTGCCACGGCCCGCGCATTTAACTTCCAGATCGGGATGACGGTTGCCAGCGTCATTGCTTGGCTGCTGCTTTTCACCGTGATTCTTATCCCGGTGTCTGTCATCATTTGGATTGCGGTATTCGTGCTGTCGATCTACTACCCGATCGTGGCTTGTGTTGCCGCCTCGCGCTACGAGCCATACCACTACCCGTTCAGTCTTTCGGTGCTGAACTAAGAAGCATGCGTAAGGGCGGCAGACCGTGAGGTCTGCCGCCCTTTCAAGCATTGAGGCTAAGCCTCAGGCATGAACACGCATCACTTGCCGAGCTTGTTCACCGCTGCAGCCAGCTTGGACTTGCGGTTAGCAGCCTGATTCTTGTGGATAACACCCTTCGAAACGGCCTTGTCCAGCTTGCGGCTCGCAGCTGCGAAAGCCTTCTCTGCGCCCTCGGCATCGCCAGTGGCGACTGCCTCACGGGTCTTGCGAACGAGGGTCTTCAGCTCGGACTTGACAGCCTTGTTGCGAAGACGGGCCTTCTCGTTGGTGAGAATGCGCTTCTTCTGCGACTTGATGTTTGCCATTGATACTCTTTCAACTCAATCGCCTGGTGGCGATTATGTACATGGTCGGTGAGGGATGTGCCATCAGCGGGACTGGGGAAGTGGGGTTCCCGTGGAGTGCCAATGGCCGGACCTTCCACCCGACCAGGTGTGAAGTCCATTGCGAAACTTTACCAGAA
>RRZT010901250.1_pt1 | contig 11273 bp, 9 predicted proteins | sample 2165551 | NCBI WGS metagenome assembly RRZT01 (sample SAMN10456910, study PRJNA506462) | wastewater metagenome | biome: wastewater; feature: sludge; material: wastewater sludge; isolation source: wastewater sludge with Escherichia coli K12::gfp cells carrying plasmid... | place: USA: Moscow, Idaho ...
CCGAGAAAGCTTGGTATCCGTCTTGACAGCGGCGATCTTGCCTACCTGTCCAAAAAAGCACGTAAAATGCTGGATGAGGCCGGCTTTGAAGAAGCAACGATCTGCGCATCCAACGACCTTGATGAATATCTGATCCACGACCTCAAGATGCAGGGCGCAGCGATCGATTCATGGGGTGTCGGAACCAATCTGATCACCTCCAAAGACTGTCCTTCATTCGGTGGTGTATATAAGCTCGCTGCCATCCAGAATAAGAATGGTGAGTTCGAACCTAAAATCAAACTTTCTGAGAACACAGAAAAGATCACCAATCCGGGCAACAAGACGGTTTACCGTATTTACGAAAAAGAAACCGGCAAGATGAAAGCTGATTATATCTGCTTTGTAGACGAAGAAATCAATCCGGAGGAAGATCTTCTCCTCTTTGATCCAAGCGAGACATGGAAAAAGACAAAGATGAAAGCCGGAACCTATACCGTCCGCGAAATGATGCAGCCAATCTTCATCAACGGTGAATGTGTCTACACTTCCCCGTCTGTCAAAGAGATTGCCGCTTACTGCCGTCAGGAAAAAGATACCTTGTGGGATGAATCCAAACGACTCTTCAATCCTCACCAGATGTATATCGATCTGTCTCCAAGACTTTATGAAGTAAAGAAACAGCTTCTTGACCGCATGAGTGCTGATGACTAGGTCACAATTTGAAAAGAGGTATTACCGATGAAAAATATGACATTAAAAAATATAACCGCTGCCTGCCATGGAACCTTCCATGGTGACAGCAGTTTTCTTGAAAAAGAGATTACCGGCGTTGCAATCGACAGCCGGAAAGCAGCACCGGGATTTCTTTTTGTTCCACTCAAAGGAGCCCGTGTAGACGGCCACACCTTTATCCCACAGGTTATGGAACAGGGTGCACTTGCTACTCTTACAGAAGAAGATCCTTCTTCCCTTACCTGTCCCTGCATTCATGTAGAATCCTGCGAAAAAGCACTTCGTGATATCGCAGCGTTTTACCGCATGCAGCTTGACATCAAGGTTGTCGGCATCACCGGAAGTGTTGGCAAGACCAGCACCAAAGAAACGATTGCCTCTGTCCTTTCCCGGAAATACAATGTTCTTAAGACAGAGGGAAACTTTAACAATGGAATCGGACTTCCGCTTACCATCTTCAATCTTACCGAAGAACATGAAGTCGCTGTCCTGGAGATGGGAATTGACCATTTCGGAGAGATGCATGAACTTGCATCCATCAGCCAGCCGGATATCTGTGTAATCACCAACATCGGTCTTGCACACATGGAAAATCTCGGAAGCCGCGACGGAATCTTAAAAGCCAAAACCGAAGTTTTTGATCATCTACGTCCAAATGCTTCTGTCATCTTAAACGGAGATGACGACAAACTTTCCACAGTCGCAGAGGTACAAGGGAAAAAGCCTGTTTTCTTCGGTCTTTCAGACCAGCTGGATGCCTATGCAGACGGAATCGTAAGTCAGGGACTTCGCGGAACTGACGCTGTACTCCACCTTCCACTTGGTGAAATCAACGTACATATCCCGGTGCCGGGAAACCACATGGTCTACAATGCTCTCGCCGGAGCATGTGTCGGCATGAAGCTTGGACTTACTCTGGAGGAAATCCAGACCGGGATCTCTTCCCTGAAGACGATTGCCGGACGTACCAATCTGATCGACACAGGATCTCTTTTGATCATCGATGATTGCTACAACGCTAATCCGGTTTCCATGAAATCTTCTCTGGATGTACTTTCTACCGCAACAGGAAGAACCGTAGCTGTAATGGGCGATATGTATGAGCTTGGTGATAAGGAGAATGAACTTCACTACAATACCGGCGCACATGCTGCCGAGATCGGCATTGATGTGATCTGCTGTATCGGAGAACTTTCCCACCACGCATATGAAGGTGCAAAAGCCTGTGCAAAGAGCAGTGCCGTACTTTACTTTAAAACCAAACAGGACTTCCTGGGAAAAATCCGGAATGTTGTCAAAAAAGATGATACCATTCTGGTCAAAGCTTCCCACGGTATGGAATTTCCTGAGATCATTGATGTACTCAGACAGATGAAGTTTTAAGAGAGGTAAGACATGAAATATCAGATACTTGTTCTTGACCTGGACGGAACACTTACCAACTCCAGGAAAGAAATCACTCCACCAACGTTAAAGGCTCTGATCGAGATCCAGGAAGCCGGAAAAAAAGTTGTTCTTGCAAGCGGTCGCCCTACATACGGCGTGGTTCCCCTTGCCAGGCAGCTCCATCTGGAACGTTACGGAAGCTATATCCTATCCTTCAACGGAGCACGGATCACTGACTGCCGCACCGGCCAGGTCATTTACAACAAAACACTTCCGCAGGACGTGATCCCGGATATCTACCGGATCGCTTCCAACTACCCGGTTGATATTCTGGCTTATGAGGATGGACAGCTTCTGTCCGGATTTACCCCGACAAAATATTCCGAATTAGAATCCCGGATCAACCATTTACCAATTGTACAAATTGATAATTTCTGTGAGAAAGTATCCACATTTCCAAACAATAAATTTCTCCTGACCGGAGAACCGGATAGCATCGCTGCTGCTAAAGAGGAAATGTCCGCTCATTTCCATGGTTATATCGATGTTTACTGTTCGGATCCATTTTTCCTCGAAATTGTTCCAAAGAATGTAGACAAAGCCGCCTCTCTTCTGAAGCTTCTTACCAGCATCGGTCTGACTGCTGATGAAATGATCTGCTGCGGTGACGGATACAACGACCTGACTATGATCGAAACCGCAGGTCTTGGAGTGGCAATGGAAAATGCACAGCCACTGGTCCGTGAAAAAGCAGATTTTATCACAAAATCAAATGATGATGACGGAGTTCTCTATGTGATCGATCAGTTTATGCGCGATTGACCATCGTAGAAATATCATTTCTCAAAATATAAAAATCCCGGAGAACTGGTTTTACTTCCAGTCTCCGGGATTTTTGTTTTCAGTATTTTTCTGTACTTAGATTTCTGCAGTTTCCGCGTCGTCAGTCTCTTCCAGTACTTCCGCATACTTGTCCAGAATGATCTTCTGGATTCTGTCTCTTGTACCGGAATTGATTGGATGCGCAATATCACGATATTCCCCATCCAGTGCTCTCTTACTCGGCATTGCAATGAAAAGTCCTTTTTCCCCTTCAATGACTTTAATATCGTGAACAACAAATTCTTCGTCCATTGTAATTGATACTACTGCCTTTAATTTTCCTTCTTTTGCTACTTTGCGCACGCGTACATCTGTAATCTGCATAACTTTCTAGCCCCTTTCTCCAGTAACGCACATACCGGTCCGCTCCTTTTCCTTTATTTGACCGGCATGCCTTCTGATCCGGACTCTTACAAGTCCCCCTCAGTTTTTATAATGCGTACCTTTCGTTCTTTTCTATTACTACTTTCACGCCATCTTCACCAACATGCCGTGTATTGGCACGGATCGTATCCCTGCTCTCTACAATACAGTTCTCAATGTAAGTATTGTCCCCAAGATACACATCATTTAAAATAATTGAGTTTTTGATCACACAATTATTTCCAACAAACACTTTTTTAAACAGAACCGAATTCTCAACGGTTCCGTTGATAATGCTTCCGCTTGCCACAAGGCTGTTCTTAACGACCGCACCCGGATTATATTTTGCCGGAGGCAGATCTGTCACCTTGGAATAAATACTTGGAAGCTGCTTAAAGAAATAGTTCCGGACTTCCGGTTTGAGGAAATCCATGTTTGTCTTATAATAGGCATCGACCGTGGAAATATTGCTCCAGTAGTCTTTTATCTTATAACCGTATATCTTTTTCAGATTCTTGTATCTGATCAGGATATCCGTTACAAAATCATATCTGTCTTCCTCAGCTGAATGCTCGATCAGATCGATCAGCTGACGTCTGCGGATGATATAGATTCCTGTGGAAATCGTGTTGGAATTTGCCACCATCGGTTTTTCCTCAAAATCTTCGATCCGCATATTCTCATTCATCTTCAGGATGCCAAAACGGGTTGCATCCTCGCCCTGATCCAGATCCCGGCATACCACAGTGATATCTGCTTTCTTGGCAATGTGGTATTCCAGTACTTTGTTATAATCCATCTTGTAAACCGCATCACCGGATGTGATGATCACATAAGGTTCATGGCACCTCTTCAGGAACTCCAGGTTCTGATAGATCGCATCTGCCGTTCCACGATACCAGTAGCCATTGTCTGCGGTGATCGTCGGTGTAAATACATAAAGACCACCCTGCTTACGTCCGAAATCCCACCACTTGGAAGAATTCAGATGTTCATTCAGTGAACGTGCATTATACTGAGTAAGTACTGCTACCTTCTGGATGTGCGAATTGGACATATTGCTGAGTGCAAAATCAATTGCCCGGTAGCTTCCTGCGATCGGCATCGCTGCCACTGCACGCCTCTGTGTAAGCTCCCGCATCTTGTTGTTGTTACCGCCTGCTAAAATGATTCCAACTGCTCTCATGATCTGTCACCCGCCTTTATCAATACTCCGCCGCTTTCAAGAGCACCCTGTACATAATCCTCCTTCACGGTAATACCGCTGATCGCAGTATTCTTTCCAATCTGTACTCCTGCCGGAATCACAGAATTCTCACCGATCGTAACCAGTCCGGAATTGTAGATATCAGACCTGAGCTTGTTCGGTGCTTCATTGCCGATTCCAAGGGTTACATTATCTCCAACCTTAACATTCTCCGCAATGATCGCTTTGTCGATCACACAGTCATTTCCTATCGCAACATCCTGCATAATGATCGAATCACGGATCACGCAGCCTTGTCCAACAACAACACCTGCGCCGATCACACAGTTATGTATCTCGCCGTATATCTCAGCTCCATCGCCAATGATGCTTCTGTCGATCACAGCTTCTTTTGAGATATACTGTGGCGGTATAATTGAATTATTCGTATAAATTTTCCAGAATTCCTCATAAAGATTAAATTCAGGAATAATGTCGATCAGTTCCATATTAGCTTCCCAGTAAGAACTCAATGTACCGACATCCTTCCAGTAACCATTATATTCATATGCAAACAGTCTCTGCTTCTTTTCATGACAGTACGGAATGATATGCTTTCCGAAATCACATCCCGGCTGATCTTTCATCTTGATCAGTGCCTCTTTGAGCACCGGCCAACTGAAAATATAAATTCCCATAGACGCAAGATTGCTCCGCGGATTCGCCGGCTTCTCCTCAAACTCGGTGATTCTCTTGTCTTCATCGGTAATTACGATTCCGAAACGACTTGCTTCTTCGATCGGAACCGGCATTGCCGCGATCGTCACATCTGCATGATTCTCCTTGTGAAAATCCAACATGACCTCGTAATCCATCTTGTAAATATGATCTCCTGATAAGATCAGTACATAATCCGGATTAAATGTCTCCATATACTCCAAATTCTGATAAATTGCATTCGCCGTTCCTGTATACCATTCGCTGCTTGTACTCTTCTCATACGGCGGAAGAATTGACACCCCTCCGATATTCCGGTCCAGATCCCACGGAATACCAATTCCAATATGTGTATTAAGCCTGAGTGGTTGATACTGGGTCAGGACACCGACTGTATCGATTCCTGAGTTGATACAGTTACTCAGCGGAAAATCAATGATCCTGTATTTGCCGCCAAATGCAACAGCCGGTTTAGCAACTTTTGCAGTCAGGACGCCAAGTCTGCTGCCCTGTCCTCCTGCCAATAGCATTGCTATCATTTCCTTTTTTATCATGTCTTCACCCCTTCTCAGTAATTCTGGTTTTTTCATTATAACATATTACATACATATAGTGAACATATTTTACAAAAATATTTCTGTTTACCTATCTTTTTTATAGAAATATCACAAAAAGAAAAGGTTTGGTTTTTGACCTATCTATGTTATAATTATGCACGTAAGTCAAATACTATGAAACAAATTCACAGAACAGGAAGTGTCATTATGTATAAAATTGATTTTAATCAGCCTTGCCATATCCACTTCATCGGAATTGGCGGCATCAGTATGAGCGGACTCGCTGAGATCCTTCTTGAAGAAGGCTTCACAGTATCCGGATCCGATAACAAAGAATCGGCACTTACGGATCATCTGTCTCAGAATGGTGCAACCGTATTTTACGGTCAGAAAGCTTCCAATATTATAGACGGTATCGACCTTGTAGTTTATACCGCAGCGATCCACGAAGACAACGAAGAATTTGCAGAAGCAAAGCGTCAGAATCTTCCGATGTTATCCAGAGCAGAATTACTCGGTCAGCTTATGACTAACTATAAGACACCGGTTGCTATATCCGGTACACACGGTAAGACAACCACAACCTCTATGCTTTCTCATATTGATCTTGCAGCAGACCTGGATCCGACAATCTCTGTCGGCGGTATCCTGAAAGCGATCGAAGGCAATATCCGTGTCGGCGGACCTGACCTTTTTATTACGGAAGCATGCGAATATACCAACAGTTTCCTGCACTTTTTCCCGAAAATCGGTATTATTCTGAATGTGGATGCGGATCACCTGGACTTTTTTAAAGACCTGGACGATATCCGTAATTCTTTCCACCTTTTTGCTAAGCTTCTTCCGGAAAACGGAACTCTCGTCATCAACGGAGATATTGATAAAATTGAAGAGATCACCTCCGATCTTTCCTGTCGTGTTATCACTTTTGGCAAAGAAGCTTCCCTGAATTACAGTGCAGCCAATATTACTTATAACGAACAGGGCAATGCCTCTTTCGATGTCGTAAAAGACGGACAGAATGTTGCCCATCTCGCTCTTGCAGTCGGCGGTGAGCACAACGTATATAACGCACTTGCGGCAATCGCAGTTGCCGATATTCTTGGTGTTCCTGCGGAGACGATCCAGACAGGTCTTGCTTCCTTCCACGGAACAGACCGTCGTTTTGAATACAAAGGTGAAGTCGGCGGAGTGACCATCATTGATGATTACGCACACCATCCGACAGAGATTGCTGCAACGCTGAAAAGTGCTGCACATTATCCACATAAAAAACTGTGGTGTATTTTCCAGCCACATACTTATACACGTACAAAAGCATTATTCTCAGAATTTGCTGAAGCACTCGCACATGCAGACCATGTAATCCTTGCTGACATCTATGCAGCGCGTGAGACAGATACTTTAGGCATCTCTTCTACACAGCTTGCAGATGCAGTCAAAGAACATGGATGTGACGCAACTTATCTTCCAAGCTTTGCAGCCATCGAAGAATTCGTCACCACCCATTGCCAGCCTGGCGATCTTCTGATCACAATGGGTGCCGGAGATGTTGTAACCATTGGGGAAGACCTGTTAAAAGCTTGATTTTCTCCAATATTTGCGAAATTTTATCTGTAATAACAAAAATTTCCGTCAGAAAATTCTTTTTTACAATCTGGGATGATGTTATAATGAACAAAGTCAGAAAAGAAAGGAAGCGGAAATTATGAGTGCACTTATTTTGCGCAATCATTCCCACAATAACATAACGATCGTGGAGAATGACTTTATCGATCATTATATGGTATCTGCGAACGGAGAATATGTAAAAGTCTATCTTCTTCTTCTCCGTTATCAGAATATCCCGGAGCAGCTTCCGGATATCCCGCAGATGGCAGACCTTCTGGAGAATACCGAAGGCGATATCCTGCGCGCACTCAAATACTGGGAAAAAGAAGGAATTCTTTCTCTCGAATATGACGAAACAAATGAACTCGCCGGAATCTGTATCGGAAAAGCACCAACTCATCAGACACCTGTCAAAGCGGCTTTCCATACACCTTCCGCACAGTCTGCTTCCGTTCATGAAAAATCTCCGGTCACGCAGTCTGATGGAAATACCACTGTTTCAGACAAAGCTGCCGGTCAGAATCTTCCTGCATCAAGACGTTCCCTTGCTGCAAGAAGAGAATTAAAGCAGATTCTTTTTATTGCTGAACAATATCTTGGCAAAACCTTATCCCGTACCGATGTTGATGCGATTACCTACTTTTATGATTCCCTTGGTTTTTCCGCAGACCTGATCGAGTATCTGATCGAATACTGTGTGGAGAACGGACATAAGAGCATGCATTACATTCAGAAAGTAGCACTTTCATGGGCAGATGAACATATTACAACCGTCGATCAGGCACGTAATTCCTCTGCATTTTACAACAAAACCTGCTATTCTATCCTGAATGCATTTGGCATCAAAGGGCGGGGACCTGCATCTGCCGAACTGGATTATATCCGCAAATGGCTGGAGGATGGGAATTTCGAACTGGATCTCATTCTGGAAGCATGCAACCGCACCATCAGTGCGATCCACCAGCCAAGTTTTGAATATACTGACAAGATTCTCGAAAACTGGAAGACGGGCAACGTTCGTACACTGGCAGATGTTGAGCGTCTTGATTCTGCCTTTGAGCAGGAAAAAGACCGGAGGAAAACTCCTTCGGGGCAAAACCGTACACCTTCTGCCCAGCAGCCTTCCAAATTCCGTAATTTTGAAGAACGTTCTTACAATATGGACGAGCTTACCAAAAAATTATTACGCAGTAACTAAGAAAGGGGAACACTGTGCCGTTAACTAATTCACAATACAATGCGCTGATGCGCGTATATGAAGAAAAAAGAGCGAAGAGCCGCGACCTCGCGAATCTTCACTACGAGCGTGCCTGCCAGAAGGTTCCGGAGCTTGCATCGATTGATGCCTCTATTTCTTCTGCCAGTCTTGATCAGGCGAAAAAGCTGCTCGCAGGCGATGACACTGCCCTCGCTTCTTTGAAGGAAGATATCCGGTCTCTTTCTGACAGACGCCGCCGACTCCTTTCCGACGCCGGATTCCCGGAATACTATCTGGAACAGCATTTTGAATGTCCGGACTGTCAGGATACCGGCTATGTCGGCACGAAAAAGTGCCATTGCTTTTTAAAAGCGATCATTGATCTGTTCTACACCCAGTCCAACTTAAAAGGGCTTCTCGAACAGGAAAATTTTGAACATTTTAATTTTGATTATTATTCATCCAATTATAGAGACCGGCTTTCCGGTCAGAATTCCCGCGAGCTTGCAACGCGGGCTTATCAGGAATGTATGAATTTCATCCACAATTTTGATACCGAACATGGTAATCTGCTCCTTTTTGGGAATACTGGTATTGGGAAGACATTTCTCAGTCACTGCATTGCAAAAGAAGTGATGGATTCTCTGCATTCTGTTCTTTACCTGACTGCCTCTGAATTTTTCGATGCGCTCCTTGAAAAAGCACTGACCCGGAATGATGAGAGCTGTCTTTTATATGAGCAGATCCACCAGTGTGATCTGCTGATCATTGATGACCTGGGAACCGAACGAAATACAGACTTTGTCGTTTCTCAGCTTTTTGTGTGTTTAAATGATCGGATCCTGAACAGGAAATCCACGATCATTTCTACTAATCTTACTCTGGAGGAAATCAAGACGAACTATACAGAACGTACATTTTCCCGGATAAGCAACCATTATAAGATACTTCGCCTTGCCGGTGATGATATCCGCATTCAAAAGAAACTTATGTACAGGGAGGAACACTGATGTTACATCGAAGTGAACGAATTCTGGATAATATTCCAGTTGGCTCTCTCGGCATTATTGCTGTAGACGGCTGTGAAGAGATGGGAAATAAAGTCAATGACTATCTCGTAAAATGGAGAAAGGAAGAGACTCGTTTCCAGAAAGACAATCTTGTTTTCAACGGCTACGAAAAGCCGAACTATCTGATCAACGCAAAGGTACCGCGTTTTGGATCTGGTGAAGCCAAAGGTATTATCAATGAGTCTGTACGTGGAAAAGACCTTTATCTGATGGTCGATGTCTGCAACTACAGCCTGACTTATTCGCTCAGCGGCAATACCAACCATATGTCACCGGACGACCATTTCCAGAACCTGAAGCGTGTCATCGCCGCTGTAGGAGGAAAAGCACGTCGTCTGAACGTCATTATGCCTTTCCTGTATGAAAGCCGCCAGCACAAGAGAAGCGGCCGTGAATCACTGGACTGTGCACTTGGTCTGCAGGAGCTTGTCCGCATGGGTGTTGACAATATCATCACTTTCGATGCACACGACCCACGTGTCCAGAATGCGATCCCGCTGAACGGATTTGAGACGATCCGTCCGACTTACCAGTTCGTAAAAGGACTTTTAAAGCATGTACCGGATCTTCAGATCGATGCTGACCATATGATGGCGATCAGCCCGGATGAAGGTGCAACCGGACGTGCAATCTACTTTGCCAACGTACTCGGACTCGACATGGGTATGTTCTACAAACGCCGTGACTACACAACCATCGTAGACGGACGTAACCCGATTGTAGCACACGAATTCCTTGGCTCTTCCGTAGAAGGAAAAGACGTAATCATCCTCGATGATATGATTTCGTCAGGTGACAGTATCCTCGATGTAGCACGCCAGCTCAAGATGCGTAAAGCAAAACGTATCTACGCTGCTGCAACCTTCGGACTTTTCACAAACGGTATGGAAAAATTCGACCAGGCTTACGAAGAAGGACTGATCAACGGAATCCTCACAACAAACCTGATCTATCAGACACCGGAACTGCTCAGCCGTCCTTACTACATCAACTGCGACATGAGCAAGTACATCGCACTGGTGATCGATACACTGAACCATGATGCTTCTATCAGCAGCATCCTTGATCCAAGCGAACGTATCCAGAATGTAGTTGAGAAATATAAAAAAGGGGAAGCGATCGATTAATTTATACGAGCGAAATTTTTCCGCTATATGACAAAAAATACTGCTTGAATATCATTTTCTGATATCTAAGCAGTATTTTTATTTAACATTCTTCTTTCGGCAGTCCTTCTACCTCTACTCCCCATTCTTTCATTTTTTCTTTTTTTTTCTCTTTACTAATCTCATGCAGAGCATCCTTCTCCCCATACATTTTCCCAAACACCTCAAAGTTTGCTACAAAGCTGCTATATGGATGCAATGACGCATAGCTGAATGTTTCACTTGCAGAACTGCTATTCCCAGATTTTTTCTTAATGAATAAAACACCCTCTCCACAATGGCTTTCCTCCGATGCAACCAGTTTTACTCGCAAATCCTTCCACAGATAACGTTTTGATAGAAAAAGGAACTTTCGGATACAGCCTTTTTCATCCATCTTTAAACGGTAACTTTTTCTACTGGTGACTACCACATAAACCGGAA
>RRZT012448279.1_pt1 | contig 11271 bp, 21 predicted proteins | sample 2165551 | NCBI WGS metagenome assembly RRZT01 (sample SAMN10456910, study PRJNA506462) | wastewater metagenome | biome: wastewater; feature: sludge; material: wastewater sludge; isolation source: wastewater sludge with Escherichia coli K12::gfp cells carrying plasmid... | place: USA: Moscow, Idaho...
TAGAGAATGGCTTAACTGAGCGCCAACGCTTGGTCGAATCGGCTCGTAAAGGGGTGTTGAAAGCCATAGAAGATGTGATGGATGTGGCCAAGGTGGGCAAAGATGCGGCGACACGCACGGTTTTGACGCAAGCCCGCCTGAATGGGTATGAGCACTTGGCCAAAATGTTTGAATTGGCGCGTGATGGGCGTGGAGCTGTGGGGGATTTGCCAAGTGAACGCACGATTAAGCGTTGGTTTGCGGCACGGGATGAAGGTGGCTTGGTGCCCAGCATACCCACGGCAAATATGAATTTGCCTCAATGGGCTGGTTTGTTTTTAAAACACTATCAACAGCCACAAAAACCCAGTGTACCGGCGGCATTTGAACGGTTTTTGCCGGAATGGATGGCGGTTGCACCCCCTCTGGAAAAATTGCCCACCATTCATATGGCGCGGCGGTTATTGGAAAAAATTGGCAATGTGAGCCGCGAAAAAGGCCGCATGGGTGAGCGTGAAATCAAGAATATCAAGGCTTATAAGGTGCGCGACTTTTTGCATTTGAACCCGAGCGATATTTATTCGGCTGACGGCCACACGTTTGATGCTGAGGTGATGCACCCACAAAGTGGCAAGCCGTTTCGCCCTGAGATTACCACCATTGTTGATATTGCGACGCGCAAGATTGTGGGCTGGAGCATCGACTTGGCGGAATCAGGTCTGGCGGTATTAAGCGCTATTAGCCATGCATCTGAGTGTAATGGCATTGGAGCCATATTCTATGTGGACAACGGTGGTGGCTACAAAAACGCGATGATGACCGATGAAGCGACTGGCTTGATGGGCCGCTTGGGCATGACGATGAAGAACTCACAGGCTTACAACTCGCAAGCCCGTGGTGTGATTGAGCGAGTACACCAGTCGGTGTGGGTGAAAGCGGCGCAAACGCAGCAAACCTATATTGGTGAAAAGATGGACAGGCAAGCGATGCAGTTGGTGCACAAAACCACGCGCAAAGCGACCAAAGCCAATGTGAATTTAAAAGGTGTGCCGGCTTTGGCCAACATCCAATCATTGAATCCCAATTTGATGATGACTTGGCCGCAATTTATGGAGTTTTGTGAGTATTTCGTGGATCAGTACAACAACCGCCCACACCGCTCTTTGCCAAAAGTCTTGGATGTGAGCCAAGTGCGCCGCCACATGACACCTAACGAGTTGTGGTCATTGAAGATTGAGCAAGGAGCCAAGCTCATCACTATCGGTGCTGAAGAAAAACACATGTTGTTTATGCCGCAAGAGATGCGTGTGGTGCAACGCAGTTACATTTTCTTCAGGAAAGACCGCTATTTCAGCCCTGAGCTGGAAGAGTACCACGGCGATACGGTGCGAGTGGCTTATGACATCCATGACCCTATGTATGTGTGGATTTATGACGATGTTGGCCGATTGATTTGCAAAGCCGACTGGAACGGAAATTCTGAAGAGTACATGCCGAAATCTGTGATTGAGCGTGCACAAGATAAGCGTGTTGATATGGCTTTGCAGCGCTTGGATGTGAAGAAAGCCAATGTTGAAGCTGGTCGCCCTAATAAAGTGATTGAGCACCAAGACAGCATTAACCTGGGTGGCATCACCATAAACATGAATAACTTGTCGGCAGAAGGCGAAAAAGTACGTTTGCGCTTGGCCGAGAAATTCACTCAAAGCACTGATGTGGTGGATGCAGAGCTGGTTGAAGCCGAGGTGACAAAACCAATGCGAAACTTGGCAGAAGAAGCAGTTTGGAGTGTGCCAAGTACCGCCAATGAGCGTTTTGAATTGGTTGAGCGCTTGAAAAACCAAACAGATTTACCAGAGGCAGCAATGGCTTGGATGACGAAATACCAACGTAGTCATGAGTTTAAAGCATTAAATAAGAAAGCCGCACAAGGCTGAAAGGGAAAAGATTATGACTCAATATTTAGATAAAAAAATGATGATTGCCGCTACTGAAAAACGGGTTAAAAAACAAACCGAATTATTGGCTAAGCGTGCTCAGAGTTTGAAACAAAGTAACGAACATAATCATACAAAAACTCAATGTCAGGTACGCCCATGCTGTCAGGGTTTGAGTTCTCAAGCTGATTTAAGAAATCAACAAACTGAGGGTAAGTAACTGGATTTTCATTAATGAGTTGAATTAAAAGCCAACCAATAATGTAGTTCAAGGTTGTGATTTCATCATTTAGAAGGGATTTTTGAACAGTAACTTCTACTTCTAGTTTTTTTATTTTTTTAAGTAGTTTTGCTTTTGAAACCATAGCATCCCTTTGAAATAAATATGAGTGGGTTGCAGCCCACTCACGGGAAAACCAAAAACCATAAGGAAATTGTAATGAATGTTGCCAATATAAACAACTTGAATCTTGTGCGGGTGGCCATGGAGGGCTTAATGGAGCGGCCTGAAAGCATGCCAGGGCTGGGTGTGTTTTATGGCCCAAGCGGATTTGGCAAAACCACCACCACTGCTGCGATTGCGATTGAGACCCGTGCTTATTACGTGCAAATGCGCAGTGCTTGGAGCAAAAAAGTTTTTTTGGAAAAAATTTGCATTGAAATGAGCTTGGAGCCTGGTCGCACCGTGTCCGCTAGTTTGGATGCGATTTGTGAGCAGATGGCGGTAAGCCAACGCCCTCTGATTATTGATGAGGCCGACTATGCGGTAGCCAAGTCGGGAATGGTTGAGCTGATCCGTGACATTTACGAAGGCAGCCAAGCACCAGTGATGCTGGTTGGCGAAGAAATGTTGCCTAAAAAGTTGAAAAAATTTGAGCGTTTTCATGGCCGTGTGTTGCGTTGGATTCCTGCGCAGCCGGTGAATTTGCAAGATGCACAGCTGTTGGCGGCAGTGTATGCCCCTGATTTACAGATTGGTGACGATGTGTTGACTGAGTTGGTCGGTTTGTCACATGGCAGTGTGCGTCGTGTATCGGTGAATCTGGTGAACTTGGCCGAGGACGCGAACATCCGTGGTTTGGATGTGATGGGTTTGGCTGAGCTGGATCACAGCAAGCTGTATCAAGGTGAAGCGCCTAGCCGGAGCTGGAAATAATGACTGAATTGACCAAGCCAAAACCGAGCCAACGTACGCAAATATATCAAATGTTGCGTGCCAATAAAGGCAAATCCTTTACCCGTATGGATTTTAAAACGGCTTTAAAACTGAATTCTATTGATAACCGCTATTTGACAGCGATGGTTGCATATGGATTTGCTTCAGTCACTGAAACAGAGCATGGGTTCGCTTGGCAATTGGTGAAAGATGCAGGCATTGAGGCACCACGCTTCAGTAAAGATGGTGTGTTGATTGTTGAAAGCGGTGTGAATGAAGCGATGTGGCGTGCGATGCGGATTTTAAAGCGTTTTACCCGTGCGGAGTTGTTTGCATATGTGGCCAAGTACACCACGGAAGGCAATGTGAAAAGCTATATCAAACACCTTAACCAAGCAGGATATTTGCGTTTGGAAAGAAAAGGCATTGAGGCGGCAACGTATTGTTTGGTGCAAAACACTGGCCCACAGCCACCGCAAATACTGAGGGTTAAAGAGGTTTATGACCCTAATTTGGACAAGATTATGTTGCGGGAGGTGCCCGAGTATGAATGAGGATTGGATGGGTTTACTGCAAAGCGCTGTTGCCAGAAGCACGATGACTGAGGTGGCAGAGAAACTCGGTTACAGCGTTGCCACGGTTTGCTTGGTTTTAAACGGTAAATACGGTGGTAAGAGCGATAAGGTGGCAAAAAAAGTGATGGAAGTATTTGCGGTGGTCAGTTGCCCATTTTTACAGACAGACATTACTTCCAAAGAATGTATTGGGTTTGGCAATTGTAAAGCACCAACCCATAACCCTAACAAAATGCAGCACTGGCGTTTCTGCCAACGCTGCCCACACAAACAGGAGACATGACCATGAAACAAGTATTTGCATTGCTGTTGGCCGTGATTTGTGAGCGCTCAATGGCCCATAACCAAACGCAAGTTGCGGCCATTGAGAAAAGTTTGGACTACGAAATGCGCCATGTTTCTTTGCTGAAAATGACCACACGCGAGGCAATACGTGAAAACGCGGCTGCCATGATTGGGGCGCATTGGGAAAGCTATCAGAAGTGGCAGGCACGTTTAAACAAGGTGAAAACATGGGCAAACAGTTAAAACGTTGTTTGCTGCAAGTGTGGTTTTGGTCTTGTTTGGCACTGTTTTTAACACCGTTTTTAGTTTGTGCATTGTGGGCAATTTTACTGTTGAAGGAGTTGTTATGAGTATTTCAGATAAGCATTGGCAGCTAATTGAAAAATCGCTGGAAAACATCTTTATGTCTGATTTGGTTTTTACATACCAAAACCATGAAATTTTTGTTTCAAAATTGCCATACAACGATATGAGCATGCGTTTGGAAGTATTTATTGATGGCTGTATTAAAGGTGAGTGGATTACCCAAAGTACACAAATGAAGCCAATACTGGACAAGGTTTGGAATAAAAAAACTTTCCGCAAATACAAGCAAGAAGTGGTTTTTCCATACCCTTACTTTAACAGTACGCGTACTTTTTTAAGGCAGTACAAAAAAATCAAAGGCTTGAACCTCAGTGAAAAAACCATTCAACGCTTTGAAAACCAATGTGATGGTAGCGCTCAAGCATGAAAACCCGATGCCCGTGTTGTGGTGCTGAAAACAGCCTAGACGCGTTGTTAAACCACGATGCAGCACGCTTGGCCATGTGGGAATTGACCAAGATGGGCGACGAATTGACCCGTTTGGCGGTGAGTTATGTGGGAATGTTTCGCCCTGCCAAATCATCACTCAGTTTTGATCGCATGGCCAAGTTGCTTGAAGAATTGCGCGTTCAGATGGATGAAGGGTTTATTGAACGCGATGGCCAACGCATTGAAGTTAGCCGTGCAGTTTGGGTACATGGGTTTCGGGTGATGCTGGAAAAGCGTGCCACAGGCTTGAAATTGCCACTGAAGTCACATGGTTATTTGTATGAAGTGCTGGCCAGTTATCAGGCTCCAGTTGCCCCAAGTGCACCGAAAGAAGCATTGAGTGTGTCAGGCAAGAGCAGTCAGACCATGGCGGGGTTGGCAGCATTGGAGAACATGAAGAATGGCAGTCCAGTTTCTAAATGATGCGGTATTAACGGGCTTGCAGCGTTTGCTGGCCTTACGTTTGGTAGGTTCGCCGCCTGCCGATGCAATTGAGTTAACGGCCAGTGTTTGGATTGATGCCATTGCCCGTTACCCCATCGCCTGGAATGAACAGTTAGATGCTTGGCGCTTACAGGCCGGTTTTGACCAATTGGTGTGGCGAAGCGAACGGTGGCCAACAGTGAAGCACTTGATAGACAGCTTGCCCAAACGCCTTCCACCGCCACCGTTGCCCAAGCCCGTGATGACAAAACGAATGCAACAAGAAGGAAAACAGAGATTGAAGAAGATTATAGATGAACTGAATGAAAAACGAATGCCGCCTGAACACGATGGCCGCGCAGCCTTAAACCAAGCAATACAAACCCTCAAACAATAGGACTGATTATGTTGATGAAAGCCAAACCAGCCAGCAAGGCACGCCGTAAAACCGAAGCGGCACCTGCAATCACGCAAACGCGTGAAGAAGTGATTGAAAACATCAAGCGCATGGGTGATTTGATGCGTGAACGTGAGCGCGTGCAATCGAATATGAATGATGCCATTGCGCAGTTGCAAGAGCGTGCGGCTGAAGAGATCGCCCCACTGGATGCGGAAGTACAAGAACTGGAAGCCAGCATCTTAATGTACTGCACCACCAACCGTGATGTGTTGACTGACTGCGGTAAGGTGAAATTTGCTGACCTGATTACCGGCAAAGTCTTGTGGCGCAATAACCCGCCGAAGGTGCAGATTCGTGGCAATGATGCTGTATTGGCCTTGTTGGAACAGGATGACAAGTTTGAGCGCTTTGTGCGCACCAAACGCGAAGTGAACAAAGAAGCAGTATTGAATGAAGCTGACTTTTTTGAGGTGAATCCAGTGCCAGGCCTGAGCATCGTGCAAGGCAAAGAGTTTTTTGTGATTGAACCGTACAACCAGCAATTACCAGATTAACCCTTAATCCGTGCGGCGCGGTTCGCCGCTTAAAACAACTTTTAAACAGGAATTAAACCATGAATAAATCTGAATTTATCAAAGCAATGGCGGCAAACAGTGGCATGACACAAGGCGATGCTGAAAATGCACTGAATGGGCTAGTACGCACTGTGACCGATGAATTAAAAGCCGGTGGCAGCATTACCATCGCGGGCTTTGGCACATTTGCGGTGGGTGAACGTGCGGAACGTACAGGACGCAACCCCAAAACAGGCGAAGCCATCACCATTGCTGCCGCCAAAACACCGAAATTCAAAGCCGGTAAAGGTTTGAAAGACGCAGTCAACAGCTAAAACCCAGATACTAAGCGGTTGGCGACAGCCGTTTAGCGTATGGATTTTGGCAGCACAGGAGGAAGAAATGGAAGCACGCCGCAGAAAATTAATTGCCAAAGTCAAAATTGGCCAACAGCAATTAGGACTTGATGATGATACTTACCGCGCTTTATTAGAAGGTGCTGTGGGCAAGCGTTCAGCCGCTAAGATGACTGAGCCTGAATTGGCCAAAGTAGTGGCTGTGATGGAAGCGCAAGGCTTTCAAGCTCTGACCAACAAACACCAAGCCAATAAACCGGATGTGACCGCATCCAAACGCCCTTTAATAAACAAACTGGAGGCCTTGCTTGCCGATGGCAACAAGCCTTGGCGTTACGCTGAGGCGATGGCTGAGCGGATGTTTGGCCGTAAACAGCTGCAATGGCTAGACCATGATGAGTTGCATAAGCTTGTGGCTGCATTGCAAATCCAAGCAAACCGTGAAAACAAGGAGGTGAATGATGGAACTGAGTGAAGAAGATTTTGCCGATGTGGCCCATTTGCTGCCTGAAAGCATGGTGACTTTGATAGGCTTAATCGGCATGGAAGCCGCGTTTGCACTGGTGAAGCATTTGGGTGGCACCACTTTCCCAGTCAGTGAAAAATCCACCAAACAAGGTAAGATTCGCTATGCCATGTTGGCTGAAATTGTCGGTGAACGTGTTGCAGACAAACTCACCATTACCCACGGCAGCATGAATTTGTATATTCCGCGTTGTTTTGAAGCGATGCGTGAGCTGCAAAAGCGCATGATACGCCGCCAATTTGATGAATTAACCCGCAACATGACCGCCACTGATGCAGTAATACAATTGGCCATTACATTTAAGATTGCTGACCGCACGGTGTGGAACATCATTAAAACCACTGACAAATTGCCTGAACATGCACAAAGCAGTTTGTTTTAATGAGCAAAGACTGAATCCACTCAAGCCTTAAGTGCTGCCACCTAAAGATATTCTAAGACCCATGAACAAACATGGGTCTTTTTTTATGGGAAAAATCATCACCATCACCGCTGGCCATTCCAACACCGATCCTGGTGCTTGCAATGGTATGCACCGCGAAGCGGACAAGGCGCAAGACATGCGCAATATTGTGGCTTATTACCTGAAGCAAAATGGCATCGAGATACGCACTGATGGCGAAGGCAAAGGCAATTTAGCATTGAGTAAAGCAGTGGGTTTGATTAAAGGCAGCGCGGTGGCGGTGGAATTTCATTGCAATGCGGCCAATTCCAAGGCCGCCAAAGGCGTGGAAGCACTGTCACAGATTAAAGACAAGGCCATCAGCCAACGCTTGTGCAAGGCTGTGGCCGATGTGATGGGCAGTCCACTGCGCGGTGACCGTGGTTGGAAGCCGGAAAACTCAGGCCAGCACCACCGTCTTGCGTATGTGGCCCAAGGTGGGATTATCTTAGAGCTGTTCTTTATCAGCAATGATGAGGAATTGGCGATTTGGGAAGACCGCAAATGGTTGGTGGGTAAAGCGGTGGCACAGGTGTTGACAGAGGTGGCCAATGGCTAAGCGTAACCGTTATTTGTTGACTTCGTTACTGGCCGCTGTGATGGCTGGCATGCCAGCTACACCACGCACCCAGTGGCGTTGTGTGGGGCATGTGGTGCCTCAGCATTGCAGTCGCCGCAGTGGTGTGGCCGCGGCCAAGCGCAACAAGAGAAAGGCCAAACGATGAAAGTGTGGCTTAAATCATTGGCGAAGGCTTTGGCCGGTAACGAGGCCACGGGTGCACCGAGTCACACCAAAATTTGGGCTTCAGTGGCCTGTGCGGCGGCGACATGGAAGTTTATTCACATTCCTGAGCCTGGCGTGGACATTTGGATGGCTTATCTTGGTTTGGTTGGAGGTTATGCACTGGGCCGACGTTGGATTGCGGCCAAGCAAGTGGTGGAAACCCAAAAAGTTGGAGGCAAAACCAATGAAAGTGAATAAGACCACTGCATTTGGCCTGTCGCGTTTGTTGATGGGCCGTTTACAGGCAGAAAGCACTGGCTTGCTCAATAAAGCAGAAACGCAATCTACAAGCATTGACTGGGTGTTGACGGTGCTTGAAGTCATCAAAATCAGAGATGAATGGGCACAAGTGTTGGTGAATCATGATTTGGAGTGGGTGATTGTGACCCGCTGCCCATTGCCTTTGGTGCGTGAAGATTTGGTCGAAAGCGGTTTGTATCAGATTAAGGCCAAGACAAACGAAAACATTGTGGTTATGGACTTAGACAAGTGCCCTAAGGCTGGGCGGCGTCGAAGTTTAAGGGTGATTCAAAATGACTATTGAATTTGCTTTTAATATTTTGATGTCGATTGCGGCAGCGGCCATAGGCATGAGTGTGCGCCGCTTGTTTGCCCAAGTGGATGACATGCAAAAGTTGATTCAACAAGTGCGTGTTGACTATCAAACGCGTGAGCAAGCCTTGTTGGAAAACCAGCAATTGCTGAAGTCACTGGAACGCATTGAACAAAAGATTGAGCGCATAGGCGACAAATTAGACCGGAAAGCAGACAAAACATGAACGATGACAAACAAGCAATGGATTTATTGCAGCAAATTAACAGCAAGTTGGACTCATTGGATGGCAAAGTAGACCAGATTCACCGCGATGCGACCAAAGCTGGTGCGGTGGCTGGAGGTGTCGCTGGCGCTGTGTCAGGTGGCTTGGTGGCAACGGGCTTGGCATTCATCAAAGCACAATTAGGATTGTAATGGCCCATCCGAAAGAAGCGCGCGACAAGCTGCGGCAAGCGTATATTTTTGACCAGCAAGGTTTGGAATTTGCGGCTTTACAGGCCGATGTGCCGTTTGCCACAGCACGGCGTTGGAAGGCTGACGCCAAAAAAGCCGGTGATGATTGGGATAAGGTGCGCTCTGCCCATGTATTGGCCGGTAACAGTTTGGAAGATACAGGCCGCGCCATATTGACGGGCTTCTTGATTTTTTATCAAAAGACCATCGAAGAGTTGCAAAGTGGTGATTTGAGCCCGATAGACAAAGTGGATTCATTGGCGAGGCTGGCAGATGCGTTCAATAAAACCACGGCAGCCAGCCGCAAGATTTTGCCTGAAACCAGCCAATTGGCCACAGCGTTGTTGGTGTTGCAAAAAATGGGTGAGTTCATTCAGGTACAACACCCCAAACATTTGGCTGCCTTTGCTGAGATTTTGGAGCCGTTTGGGGCATTGATTGAGAGGGAGTTTGGTTAGTAAATAGGTACTACCCATTCAGTCGGCATTTCGTAGATATTTTTACAAGCTGGGCAAATTAATTTGTTGTATCCATTAAATTTGGCATGAAGTTGAAGGATGGATTTAATTTTGTTTTCAAAGCAATGTGGGCACAAATAATGACAGGGGTTGTCCTCTGTAATGAATTCCTTTTTAAATTCATAAACCTGAGCACCTGTTTCTACAGTTTGGCTACTTACTTGATGTTGTAATGTCACTAATCGGTATTGAATGGCGAATTGTTCCCAATTTTCTTTATTACTGAGCATCTCATTTAGATGCCGATTTTCAGTATTCAATTGAAGGTTTTGATTTTGTACATTCATTAAAGATTGCTGAATTTCGAAGAGCGCTTGGGTTAATTGCAGCTGAGCAGTTTGTAGTTCTAATTGATGTTTACCATTCTGAACAGCATCAAATAAATCCTTGATTTGTTTGATTGCTGTCATTCCAGAAGATACTGAGGCAATTATGTCCATAATAGATAACCTGTTTAATTAATGAAAAAGACCGCTTACACCAATAATTTTAAGTAATTCAGGCAGCTTCTCAATACCTGTATCAAGTAGTTTTTGTAACAAATGTTTTGCACCATCATCGCCATATTCAAGTAATTTTTCTTTAATCGTATTTTTCTCGGATTCACTAAGTTGAGATTTATCTACATTATTGAAAATTAGTACTTTTAAGTCAGAAATGGTATCAGTGTGTAATTTGATTGTTTGAATACCAAGTATTGCTGATAAGCCGCCATCTTGGGTAATAAAATCAATCCCTTTTGATGTAATCATAAATTGATTATTGTTATCAAATGCTTGTTTTACCAAGTTGTAGCCAGATAAATAATACAAATTATTTTCTACAAGGCAACGCCATTTTGAAAGATTAGTCTCACTTTGAATTTCATCTACAGGGTCAAATAAATACCATTCATCCTGTAAAACTTCACCATAAGTTTCATCTTGCAAGGTTTTATGTTGAGGACTTAATTTCATTTCTGGTAAAAGATTTAGCTCATCTATTAATAGATTAAATTCATCTTTCAAAACAAAGTTTAAGGAATCTTTATCAGAATCAAACAAAGAAAATGCTAATTCATGAGCATTAAAAATCTTAGTTGGATTTTGACCCATGAAACTCAATAAATATTTTTGTAAATAGCGACTTAACCAATTATTCATAAGGCTGCCTTAAATTGAAAATCAAAGAATTTAGTAAATCCTTAGCCGATTACACTGCACAGCTCAGACGCACAATTGAAGCTGAGGTGGATGGCTTCGACCCATCCGCCAAGGCGATGGCTGAGCGACGGGCTCAGGTGTTGGATACAGTGCATGGGTACGAGTATTTTGTGAATACTTACTTCCCTCATTACATGCGGCACAAAGAAAAATCCGAATTGCATGAGCACTTGTTTCAGAGATTGCCTGAAATTGTGGCCTCAGACAAGGGCGAAAACGATGCCATTGCCGCCCCACGCGGTGAAGGTAAGTCCACCATCGTGACGCAATTGTTCAGCCTGTGGTGCATTGTTACAGGCCGCAAGCATTACATTGTGATTGTGATGGACA
>RRZT012892492.1_pt1 | contig 11270 bp, 9 predicted proteins | sample 2165551 | NCBI WGS metagenome assembly RRZT01 (sample SAMN10456910, study PRJNA506462) | wastewater metagenome | biome: wastewater; feature: sludge; material: wastewater sludge; isolation source: wastewater sludge with Escherichia coli K12::gfp cells carrying plasmid... | place: USA: Moscow, Idaho ...
CTTCCCGGAAAGCCTTATCCAGTGCTTCCTGCAGCTTACCGGCTTCGCTGACCTTACTCATGCCCAGGCTGCTGCCGCCATTATTCGGCTTGACAAAAACCGGGAGCTTCAATTGTGCAAGTATCTGTTCAGGCGTCATGGCGGTATGCTTGAACAAGTGCAACGATTTGGCCACGGGTATGCCGGCAAAAGCGGCCACCGCTACCGTATACCGTTTATTGAAGGTCAGCGCAGACGTGGCGGCATCGCAGGACGTATACGGGATCCCCAGGCAATCGAAGTAACCCTGCAGTTTGCCGTCTTCCCCCGGAGTTCCGTGAAGCCCCACAAGTACAGCGTCAAACGTGATCTTTTGACCGTCCGCCAAAATGGAAAAATCGTTTTTGTCAACGGGAACGCGTACATGATCTTTATTTTCATAAAACCATCCCTGCGGGTGAATGTCGATCAGGTAAACATTCCATTTATCCTGATCAAGATTTTTGCGGATGGTTTCGGCGCTCTTATAAGAAATGACCGATTCGCCCGAATAGCCACCCGTCACTAATGCGATATTTTTTTTCATAGCTATGGAAAATACTGTTCTGTGTGATTGATACGTTTAACTGTTTTATTCAGCACCCACGCCTTCATTGCCGGTATCGAGTACAAATTTCCATGTACCGTCAGACTGCTTCTTCCAGATGCTTGTATAAGTGCCAAATATGGTCGTGTCCTTGTCTTTCATCTGCAGCGCGTACATGCCATAAGTGTACCCGAGCTCCCCGGATGCGGCCACTTCAGCAAAACTGGGTTGCCAGGAAAGTGTATAAGCCGAATCGTTCTGCTGAATAAGATAATCGATCGCATCTGCCCCAACGATCGGCATATGGCCCGGCCTTAACAATACCCCGTTACTGTCGAGGTATTCAATGAAGGCTTCTTTCATACCCTTCGTTTCGCATACATGTGAAAAGGCTTTGTCGGCATCCAGCAGAGACACTTTATTGGTCGTGGGATCGGAAACGTTTTTTTTATCCGGACCGCTGCAGGACGCAATAGCCAGCAGCAGGATGCAAATAAGGGAGCAGGTTTTCATCTGAAAGGAATCAAATTGGTTTTAATGGCACTGCCCGGTTGTACACCGGAATAACAGAAAGCAATATAGGAAATATTGGGAGTGTGCATACAATAAACAAAAAGGCGAAAGTAATTTTTATTACCCTCGCCCTGAGAGCAGGACATATCACCTGCCTGTTGAAGCCTGTCGGCCTTATAAATAGTTAAATGTGCAACCTCGATTTCTTGGCCATCAGCTCATCCACGGTTTCCTGGTAAGCCTCATCCGGCACGCAGCAGTCAACCGGGCATACAGCGGCGCACTGGGGCTCTTCATGGAATCCCTGGCACTCGGTACACTTGTTGGGAACGATGTAATAAGTGTCTGCACTGATCGGCGCATTTCGCTGGTCGGCATCGATAGAAGATCCGTCCATCAGGCTGTAGCTGCCCTTGACGGTAGTTCCATCAGAAATTGCCCATTCCACGCCACCTTCATAAATGGCGTTATTCGGGCACTCGGGTTCGCAGGCCCCGCAGTTGATACATTCATCGGTAATCTTAATAGCCATCGGTGTATTTTTGTTGCAATTTAATGATAAGGGAATGAATTTACAACAACGGATAGATTTATTTGCAGGTCTTGGAAATTACCTGAAAAAGAACCCGTCGGGATGGGAAGAAGCAAAGAGAAAAGCAGCCGCCGCCAACAACTGGTTCACCGAAGCATTCATCCAGATCGCCGCCGATAATATCATCAACCGCTTTCTGCAAAAGGAACTGTTGAGTGAGTGGGTATCCCGGTATCCCTCCATCGGTTCCGGCCCTTCCCGGAAAATCGGTCTGGTGATGGCCGGTAATATCCCGCTGGTTGGCTTTCACGACCTGCTGGCGGTGATCATGTGCGGCCATCGGTTAACTGCCAAATTATCGTCCAAAGATGATGTTCTGATGCGTTTCATCACCGACACACTGTTCGAAATGGCCCCCGAACTCAGCAAGGAAATTGAAATAACGGATAACCTTAAAGGCTGCGATGCTTATATCGCAACTGGCAGTAACCAGTCTGCCCGGTATTTTGACTATTACTTTGCCAAATACCCGCATATCATCCGGAGCAATAAAACCTCCGCCGCCATTTTGACCGGCAAGGAAACAACGGAAGAATTAGCCCTGCTGGCAGACGATATACACCTGTTTTTTGGGTTGGGTTGCAGGAACGTGACCAAAGTGTTCGTTCCTGAAAACTATGACTTCATCCCCCTCTTACAATCGTTCGACCGATATGCATACCTCAGGGAAATGCACAAATATGCCAACAACTACGATTACCAGTTGTCGATCCTGTTACTGAACAAACAGCACTACATGACCAATGGCACCACCCTGGTAACACAACATGACAGCCTTTTCTCTCCCATCGGCGTACTCTATTACGACTATTATGCAAACAAAGAGGAACTCAGTAGTGAACTAACTCAAAATCCGGGGCTTCAATGCCTGGTCGGGCATGGGTTCGTACCATTCGGCGAAGCCCAGAAACCAGGCCTCACCGCCTATGCGGATGGCGTGGATACCATGCAGTTCCTGACGGAATTACACTGATCTACGAAGACCTTACTAATTAATTGTTAAAGATGACAGAACGGCTCTTACAGAATGACAGTCAGACTGTAATTTGCATGACAGGCACAGGATTTGAACGATGCCTGAAGCTACATTGTTGAAAACAAAAATCACAGCAACCATGAAACTGAAGCAAATTTTGGCCACTGTTTTCATCAGCGCCCTGACCACCACTGCCATCATTTGGGGTTACGGACGTTTTTTCAGAGAAGACAACCGATTCGGCGGTCAACTCGCGGGCAACATCCCATCCAATTACCGCTACACCGGACTTTCGGAAGGCTCACAGCCACCCGGCGCAGTGGATTTTACCGTTTCTGCACAATCCGCCATTCCTGCCGTTGTACACATAAAAACCAAGACAAATGCCAAGCAGGTTACCAATAACCTGCCCAGGGTTCAGAGAAACAATCCTTTCAGTGATTTTTTTGATGACGACTTATTCAACCAGTTTTTTGGTGGAGGCAGGATCAATGTGATCCCGGAACAACGTGCTTCAGGTTCCGGTGTGATCATCAGCGACGACGGATATATCGTGACCAATAACCACGTGGTGCAGAACGCCGACGAGATCACCGTCACACTCAGCAATAAAAAAACATATAAAGCCAAAGTCATCGGCGCCGATCCGGCCTACGACCTGGCCGTGATCAAAGTGGAAGCTGCCGGTTTACCTTATCTCATTTACGGCAACTCCGATGAAGTAAGAATCGGTCAATGGGTACTGGCCATCGGTTATCCGCTGAACCTGGAAACCACGGTAACAGCCGGTATCGTAAGCGCGAAGGCACGGAGCCTTGGGCTGAACCGCGACAAAACCGGAAATCCCGGTGGTGCGGTGGAATCCTTCATTCAAACGGACGCAGCCGTCAATATGGGTAATAGCGGCGGCGCCCTGATCAATACCGACGGTAAACTGATTGGCATCAACTCGGCCATCGCTTCCCCCACAGGTTATTACTCCGGATATTCTTACGCTATCCCGGTCAATATTGCCAAAAAAGTGGTTGACGACATCATCAAATTCGGCACGGTGCAACGTGGTTACCTCGGAATACAATTTGCCAATGCGGCCGACCTGACGGATGAAAGGAAAAGGGCGGAAGGCATCCCTGCTTCGGCATATGACGGCATTTACGCTGTGGAAGTTCCCAAAGATGGCGGCGCCTATGCGGCCGGTATCAAAAAAGGTGACCGCATCCAAAAGATCAATGGTACCGAAGTGAACAGCGGCAGCGAACTGCAAGACCAGATCAGCAGGTTTAAACCGGGCGACAAAGTGAATGTAACCGTGCTGAGAAATGATAAGACCCTAAGCCTTCCCGTTATCTTAAAGAATAAGGCCGGTACATATGATATCGTTAAGAATGAATCGCAGGCCGACCTGCTTGGCGCCGATCTCACCAACCTCGACCAGCGTAAAGCAAAAGAATATGGTATCAGTGGTGGCGTGATCGTAAAAAAGATCAATGCAGGCGTATTAAATGATCAGACGCGCATGAAAGACGGCTTCATCATCCTGAAAGTGAATGACCAGCCGGTCAACAATATCGAAGATATCAACAAAGCCATAGGTGACAGCAAGTCGGTCAACATCAGCGGGTTTTACCCGGGTTACGACGGACTCTATGAATACATGATATCCCTGGGCGATTAAAACAGGGTAATAAGAGATCAGATGCCCTCCGGTAACGGGGGGCATTTTTTATACCTGCCTGACCAGTAACAGGCAGTCACCCGGCATCAATAAACGCTCGAATGATCCGTTACAAACCAGGGCCTCTTGCTTCAGCACATCCAGGTAACGTCCATGGATACCCTCACATGACAGAAACGCCTCTTTTCGGCCAAGGTTCATGGCCACCCATTCGTCGGCTTCTCCCGCCGTCCGCCTGTAAGCCAGTATTCCTTCCGGCGTATCCAGAAACCGGAACTCACCAGCAGCTAAACCATTCCTGCGGTATGCGCACAGGGAAGAATAAAATGATCCAGCGCGCAGTACAGATGGCCATTCCATGCCGGCCTTGTCAAAAAATGGCAGCCGGGAGGTTAAAGGTATCTCCTGCCCTCCATAGATCATCGGAACCGACCTCGGCAGTGTGAAACAGGCCAGGGCCAGGGCCTGCGCATACATTCCGTATTTGTCGTATTCCGTGCCGTTCCAGCTATTCTCATCATGGTTACTGGTAAAATACATTTGAAAAGCCCCTTCCGGCAGGGAACTCCACTGTTGCCTGAGAAAATCGCAGAGGGTAGATACGGGCAACTGGTCACGCAGGAACCTTTCGGTAAAGTGCATCCATTTCCAGGCATAGGAAATATCAAAAGCGGCATGATAGGCAGGATCCTCGGTTTCAGCCAGCCAGATCAATGATGGTTTGATCGCCTCCGTTTTTTGCCTGGCGCGTACCCACATTTCCAATGGCACCAGGTGGGCCATATCTGCCCGAAATCCGTCGATGTCAAATTCCCTGACCCAGTATTCCATTGCCCCGATCACGGCCTCCTGCTGCGCCGTATTAGCATGATCGAGCTGTATGGTATCCGTCCAGTCGAATGGTGAAATAAATTGGCCCGAATCGTTCCGTACATAAAAATCCGGATGTTCTTTCGTCCAGATATGATCCCATGCCGTATGGTTGGCCACCCAATCGATCACCAGTTTCATGCCTGCTTCATGAACACGGGTAACCAATTCCCTGAAATCATCCCGCGTACCAAATTCCGGGTTTACTTCCCTGTGATCCCTGATGGAATAGTAACTGCCGAGGCTTCCCTTCCTGTTTTGTTCGCCGATCGGGTGAATCGGCATGAACCACAGGATATCTGCGCCCATATTTTTGATCCGGGGGATATGCTCCATAAATGCAGCGATGGTGCCTGCGGGGGTAAACTGCCTCAGGTTGACCTCATAGATAATGGAACCGGGCAGAAAAGTTGGTGTGTTGAATGCTGTCAAACGCTTAGATTAAAGAATGAAAGACAAACAGGTACCCGTTTTGTTTACCGGGCAACAATGTACCTTTGCTTTTGTTATATCAGAACATGAAGCAATTTACCATTCCGTTCACTTACAGGAGTCCGTTGATTTCCGCGATCAAGGAAAAAAGAAAACAGGATGACCGGATGAAAAAGGATTTCCGACCCACCCTGCTCGACTTTGGCGATCTCAGGATCTACCTGGCCAGGCATTTCGGCTTTTGTTACGGAGTGGAAAATGCCATTGAAATTGCGTTTCGCACCATCGACCAGAACCCGGGAAAACGGATATTCCTGCTGAGTGAAATGATTCATAACCCAAAAGTAAATGCCGACCTTGTAGAACGTGGTGTCCGTTTCCTGCAGGACACCAGCGGTAAACAACTGATCCCATTTGAAGATCTCCGTTCCGATGATATTGTGATCATACCCGCATTCGGCACCACCATTGCCATTGAAGATAATCTTCGGTCGATCGGGATCAGCATTGAGAAATACAATACCACCTGCCCCTTCGTTGAAAAAGTTTGGAACCGCAGCGAACAGATCGCTGAAAAGGAATACACGGTTGTGGTTCATGGCAAACCCACGCACGAGGAAACCCGGGCTACTTTTTCACATGCGGCCATTCATACAGCAACCGTCATTGTCTATGATATGAAAGAAGCAGAAATGCTTGCGGAATATATACGCGGACATGCTGAACCTGATTCATTTTATGAGCGGTTCAGGGGAAGATATTCAGATGGTTTTGATATCGGCAGGCACCTGCAGCGAATCGGGGTGGTCAACCAAACCACCATGCTGGCCAGTGATACGCAGGCCATTGCCGATCACCTGCGATCGGTGATGATGGAAACGTATAAACTAACCCAGGATACGATCGCAGAAAGGTTTGCGGATACCAGGGATACGCTCTGTTATGCCACGAATGATAACCAGTCGGCCGTTTATGGCATGCTGGAAGAGGATGCGGACCTGGCCATTGTGGTGGGCGGCTATAAAAGCAGTAATACTTCGCACCTCGTGGAACTATGTGAAAATAAATTACCCACTTATTATATCGACAGTGCGGAGAGGCTTCTTTCTGAAAATGAGATACGGCATTTTGATTTTCATCGTAAGGAAGAAAAGACCAGTACCGGTTACCTGCCGGAAAAAAAACCGGTGACCGTTCTGATGACCAGCGGCGCTTCATGCCCCGATGCAGTGGTGGAAGATGTCATTACCCGCCTTGCTTCTTTTTACAAAGTTTCCGTTGATTTAGAAAACATGATCAGGGCCTTTCTTTAATAAAGATTTTCCTGTCTTTTGCCTGACAAGTTTGAGTGCAAACTGCAACTGTTCATCCATGGTGAGGCTCGAATTATCGAGTAATATGGCGTCTTCCGCTTTACGCAAAGGGCTTACCTTACGGTTCGAATCAATATAATCACGCATTTCGAGGTTATTCTTCACTTCCTCGATGGTAACGTTCGGATTCTTCAGATACATTTCTTTAAATCTCCGCTCCACCCGAATGGCAATATCAGCCGTCATGAAAATTTTAAGTTCCGCTTCAGGAAAAACGGTTGTGCCGATATCGCGTCCGTCCATAACGATCCCTTTATTCTTTCCCAGCAGTTGTTGTTGCTTCACCGCAAATTTCCTGACGGAGGAAATGGCTGCAACATCGCTGACCTTTTCTGCAATGACCAGGTCGCGTATCACGTATTCAACATTCTCATCATTCAGGTAGATCTCCGATTGCTGTGACTTCTCATTATAGGCAAATGATAGATTGATATTCTTCAAAGCTTCCTTTACCTGGTCGTTATCCGTCCAGTCGATATGGTTACGCAAAAAATAAAGGGTAATCGCCCGGTACATGGCGCCGCTGTCAACATATACATATCCAAGCTCCGCCGCCAGCTGTTTAGCCAGGGTACTTTTACCGCAGGACGACCATCCGTCAATGGTGATAATGATCTTTTTCATCTATAACATGTTGATTATCATTAGCGACTCAACCCACTAAATATGATGGCAAAATATATTTTTAATTCTGAACAATAAAATATCCTTTGCCCAGTTTTCACAATACCATCCCAACACTCCATCCCAACAAAAATCCAAACAGGTTCATGAAAATGATCCGGTTTTTGATTCAGAACAATGCTGAAAACAGCCGGTTTTTGCATACTTAAATTAAAAGAAGAACATCATTCTCCCGGTAATCTGTATATGAAATGCAGCAGGTTGCCTTAGGGAATCAAAAGCATTTTAATTACCGCTCTTGGTTGTTTATTGACAGGTAGTCACATGCAAGCAAAAAGAGCTGCCAGTTGGCAGCTCTTTGCTTTTTTAAACGATCCTATGATCAGGCTTCTGATTTCTTTTCTTTCTTGCGGGGTTCCTCTTTCAGGCGGAATTTGATCTTCTCATTTTCCTTATCCAATTCCGCTATCAGTACATCCCCGGCTTTGATGCTCATATTGAGGATATCCTCCGCCAGCGGGTCTTCCAGGTATTTTTGGATGGCCCTGTGAAGCGGCCTGGCCCCGAAAGCGCTGTCGTATCCCTTTTCAGACAGGAATTCCTTTGCTTCAATGCTTAATTCCAGTGAGAATCCCAGGTTACTAAGCCTGTTCATCACTCCTTTCATGAGAATGTCGATGATCTCAAAGATATTCTCTTTCGACAGAGAGTTGAATACGATCACATCATCGATGCGGTTCAGGAACTCTGGGCTGAAAGTGCGTTTGAGTGCTTTTTCGATCACGGCGCGATTGTTCTCATCCTGGCTTTCCTGGCGGGCACGTGTGGCAAAACCCACACCATCGCCGAAATCCTTCAGTTGGCGTGCGCCAATGTTGGATGTCATGATGATCAGTGTGTTCTTGAAATCCACTTTTCGTCCAAGCCCATCCGTTAGTTGCCCGTCGTCGAGAACCTGGAGGAGGATATTAAAGATATCCGGGTGCGCCTTTTCGATCTCGTCGAGCAGTATCACACTGTAAGGCTTACGTCTTACCCTTTCCGTCAGCTGACCGCCTTCTTCATATCCGACATAACCGGGAGGGGCGCCTATCAGACGGCTTACGGTGAATTTTTCCATGTATTCACTCATGTCGATCCTGATCAGTGCGTCTTCACTGTCGAACATATGTTTGGCCAGCGACCTTGCCAATTCTGTTTTACCAACACCGGTCGGGCCCAGGAAAATGAATGTACCGATCGGCTTTTTAGGATCTTTCAATCCTACGCGGTTACGCTGGATGGCTTTGACCACTTTATTGATGGCATCCTGCTGGCCCACCACAGCACCGCGGAGATCTTCTCCCATCCGGCGCAGTTTTTCTGTTTCTGCCTGAACCATCCGCTTGACAGGGATACCCGTCATCATACAAACCACTTCAGCGATATCTTCTTCTTCGATGGGGAAACGCTTGTTCTTGCTTTCTTCTTCCCATTCGGCCTTGGCTTTTTCAAGCTCTTCCTGCAGGCGTTTTTCAGTATCGCGCAGGGAAGCCGCTTCTTCAAACTTCTGGCTTTTCACCACTTTATTTTTTTCCAGCTTGATATCCTCGATCTTTTTTTCCAGGTCGAGAATCGTCTGTGGAACGTTGATATTCTTGATATGCTTGCGTGCGCCAACCTCATCGAGCACATCGATGGCCTTATCGGGTAACAGCCGGTCTGTCATATAGCGGTCACTCAGTTTCACGCAGGCTTCAATAGCTTCCTTGCTGTAAGAAACATTGTGATAATCCTCGTATTTGGACTTGATGTTATTCAGTATCTCGATGGCCTCATCCACAGAAGGCTGGTCTACGATCACTTTTTGAAAACGCCTGTCGAGCGCACCATCCTTTTCAATATGCATACGGTATTCATCGAGTGTCGACGCGCCGATGCATTGCAATTCCCCACGCGCCAGGGCAGGCTTGAATATATTGGAAGCATCCAGTGAACCACTGGCTCCGCCTGCTCCAACGATGGTGTGTATCTCATCTATGAACAGGATGACATCACGGTTCTTTTCGAGTTCGTTCATGATCGCCTTCATCCTCTCTTCAAACTGACCGCGGTATTTGGTACCGGCCACGAGAGCTGCCAGGTCGAGGCTCACCACACGCTTATCAAAGAGCACGCGGGAAACTTTTCGTTGTACGATTCGAAGAGCGAGACCTTCCACGATAGCCGTTTTACCCACTCCCGGTTCACCGATCAAAATGGGGTTGTTTTTCTTACGGCGGGAGAGTATCTGTGAAACGCGTTCAATTTCGTTTTCCCTGCCCACGATCGGGTCGAGCGAACCGCTTTCGGCAAGACGGGTGATATCCCTTCCGAAATTATCCAGCACCGGCGTTTTGGATTTTGCCTGGCCGGCCGCACCGCCCTTTTGAGAACGGGGTTGCTGGCCGTATTGCTTGCGTTCCTCATCAAAATCATCATCTTCATTGAATTCGGCCTGAGGTGGGTTACTGGTCACGAAGCCCAGTTCGTTTTTAAAAATATCGTAGTCCACGTCGAATTGATTTAATATCTGTGTAGCAATGTTTTCCTTGTTCTTCAGGATGGAAAGCATGAGGTGCTCGCTTTCCACCTGCGTACTTTTAAGCGATTTAGCCTCCAGCACGGTGATGCGAATCACTTTTTCGGCTTGCTTGGTTAGCGGCAGCGAATTAATATTGGCAATATTTTTTCCTGTTTTGTCCTTGACCGCCATTTCGATCTCTTTACGGAGTTCATAGAGATCGATATTGAGGGATTTCAGGATCTTAACGGCCGTATTCTCGCCGTCGCGGATCAGGCCCAGAACCAGGTGTTCCGTTCCAATGAAATCATTGCCCAACCGCAGCGCTTCCTCACGGCTGTACGATATGATATCCTTTACTTCGGCTGAGAAATTATTATCCATTCCCTGAGTTTTAATGTGTACAATAATAACGATTATTTATGTCGGACGGTTTACCCGCCTGTGTAAATGTTGATATGTTGAAAAGTTAAATTTTTATGCGGCTCAACCTGGTTACCAACTTGTAAAAACCGGCATATGAAGCACATAATAAGGAGAGATGCGATGGATCAGAACTTCCTAAAAACCTGAATCCGGAAACATGATTCCTTGAACTTTTTACTGTATTTTACATCGCCGGTAATTCCTGTAAGTATGCATGTCAAAACAGATACCAAAGAAAAATTCAATGTCATAACCCCCGCTGATTCTCAAATCACTGCTAATATGGCAGAGGAATGGGAAGATTGGCTGCTCCCCTGTCTGGCTAAAGATCCGCCACATGTCGTTTTGAACCTGTCGAATGTCAATGACATGGACAGCCGTTCCGGCGAAAAAGTTTGCCAGATACAGCAGTCTTTTTATGAAAAGAATTGCTCCTTTGTCATATGCGGACTGAAGCCGGCAGTGGAAAAGATGCTTGACGAACATGGATGGCTTGAGGTCATGAATGTTACGCCAACAGAAAGCGAGGCATGGGATATCGTACAGATGGAAGAGATCGAGAGGGAACTGATGGAAGGATTTGATGAAGAATCAAATACGTAAAGCAGCATTTTTACATAGATAATAGTCTTGGCAATACAACTATAACCTAAAATCATTTTGCGTGCTGGCGCTGACCATA
>RRZT011741182.1_pt1 | contig 11269 bp, 9 predicted proteins | sample 2165551 | NCBI WGS metagenome assembly RRZT01 (sample SAMN10456910, study PRJNA506462) | wastewater metagenome | biome: wastewater; feature: sludge; material: wastewater sludge; isolation source: wastewater sludge with Escherichia coli K12::gfp cells carrying plasmid... | place: USA: Moscow, Idaho ...
CGACGACTGACACCGGTTCGCAAGGGGGCCCGGACGCACACCGCGTCCGGGCCCTTCTGCGTCTGGCCGTAACGCGCGTCGCCCTGACCCCAGCGCTGGCTATCGTGGCCCGCTCCGGTCGCGAACCGCGGCCGGACGATCCGAGGAGACACGTGCGCCTGCCAGCCATCACCGTGACCGTCGTGACCTGCTCGCCCTTGCCGGGTGCGGGGCGGGCGAATCCGAGTACGAGGGCGTCGAGCCCGCCGCGTCGCCAGGGCCACCTGCACAGGATGGGCCGCATGGCAGGAGCCCGACGGCGCCCTCGGTGACATCTTCCTCGCGCTCTCCGGAACCGGCGCGGAGCAGAAGGCACAGGTCACGAAGGCCGTCGGGGACTACAAGGCGCTGCTGGTCGCCGCCCGTGACGACGCGGCTGCCAACGTCCCGGCCGTCAAGGACGGCGAGGCGGCCGTCGCGCTGTTCACCGACTACTACGACGAGCGGATCGGCGTGATCGACGAGCGGATGGCCGAGTTCGGGGACTCCCCTGAGGAGCTCACCGCGAACAACGACCAGATCATCAACGAGTCGCTCGACGTGATGCGCTGCGTCATGGAGTCCGGCGCCGACGCCCTGCGGCTCGACTATCCCTTCACCCAGATCGAGGACCAGGCCATCATCAAGGCCTTCGGCGACGAGCCGGCCTGTTCCGATCTTGTGCGGGTCTTCGGCGGCTGACGGCCCGTTCCGACCCGGCCTGAGGAGACCTGTCGCTCCGAACGGTCGCGCGCGATGCGCGGTGGGGGTGGGGAGCGGGCTGATCCCGCGCCGGTCGTGCAATGATCGCCTACGACGGAAGGTGGTCCAGTGAAGCGACGGGTGACGATCGAGGACATCGCCGCCGAGGTGGGGGTGTCGAGGCAGACGGTCACGCGCGCCATGAACGGCATGCCGCGGATCAGCCCCCAGACCCGCGGGAGGGTGCTCGAGGCCAGCAGGCGGCTCGGCTACCAGCCGAGTCGATTCGCGAAGAACCTGGCAAGCAACACCAAGACGAGGGCCATCGGGTTCGTGGTCGAGTCGTTCCGCAACCCCTACTACAGCGAGTTCACCGCGGAACTGCTGAGTCTCACCGCGGCCCGCGGGTGGCAGATGAACGTCTCCTCGCAGGAGGTCGCCTCGCCACTCGAGCTGCCGCGGCGCCTTGCCGGGGAGGTCGACGTCGTGGTCGGCTACTTCGACAGCGACCCGCTCGAGCTCGTCACGGCGACGCAGGGCATCCCGGTGATCCTGATCGGCGAGGCCCCGCAGCTACCGGGCCTCCACTCGGTCTCGATCGACTTCGGCACGGGGGTCGAGACCCTGCTCGAGGACCTGCGGCAACGCGGATCGAAGCGGTTCGGCCTGCTCGAGACGAACCTGGTCACCCGCGACTACCGCCCCTCCGACCGGCGCCGAGCCTACGAGCGGCACGCCGGGCCCGACTCGCGCGAGGCGATCGTCGTGTGCGACATGGATCTGCGCTCCATCGACGCGGGGGCGGTCGGGTTCCGGCAGTTGATGCGGGAGCACCCGGAGACCGACACCGTGGTCGCCTTCACCGACCTGATGGCGATGGGCGCGCTGTCGGCCGCCCACGCCGACGGGCTCGCCGTGCCCGGAGACGTGCGGATCGTCGGCACCGACGGCCTCTCGCTCGGGTCGTTGACCGTCCCGCCGCTGTCGAGTCTCGATGTGATCCACTGCGGCCTCGCCGAGGCGGTCACTGATCTGATCGAGCGGGTCCTTGACGGGACGGCCGAGCCTTCCGAGCACGTCACCGTCACCCCCCTTCCCCTGTGGCGCGAGAGCGCCTGAGGCCACCGCTACACGGTGAAGGGGCCGCCCTTCCGGACGGCCCCTGTGACGGTCTTCGGACTACCCCGACTTGCGGCGGAATTCTCGCTTCCCGCCGACCTGCCCATGGGCGTGCACCTCGCCGCGCTCGGCGTCGACGCCGTGCGAAGCCGAGAAGTGTTCCTTCTGCTTCTTGCGCTCGAGGGCCTGGCGCATCGCCTCCTTCGGATCGAGGCGTTCCTCCTGCGGTTGTTCGGAATCAGACATGCACCCAACGCTAGCCCTCCTCGCCGGGTCTGTGGCAGAACCGTCCGGATCAGCCCCGCGCTAGCCCGCGTCGATCCCGGCGTCCTCGAACGTCGCCATCTCAGAGAGGATCCGAGCGGAGGCCTGCACCATCGGCAGCGCGAGCACGGCCCCGCTCCCCTCCCCGAGGCGGAGCCCCAGGTCGACCAGCGGGTCGAGCCCGAGGTGGCGCAGCGCCTCGGTGATGCCCGGCTCGGCGCCGGCGTGACCGGCGATCAGGTAACCCGCCGCCTCCGGGGCCAGCGCGACGGCGACGCAGGCGGCAGCGCAGGCGATGACGCCGTCGAGGATGATTGGCACCCGGTTGCGCGCCGCGCCGAGGATGAAGCCCGCAAGCGCCGCCTGCTCGAGCCCGCCGACCGCGGCGAGGACCTGGACGGGGTCGGAGGCATCCGGGGCGTTGAGCGCGATCGCCGCCTCGATCACGTCGACCTTGCGGGCGAGCACGTCGTCGTCGATCCCCGTTCCCCGGCCGGTGACGGTGGCCACGCCGACGCCGGTGAAGACCGAGATCAGGGCGCTGGAGGCGGTCGTGTTGCCGATCCCCATCTCCCCGGTCAGCAGGATGTCCGCCCCGGCTGCCACCGCCTCATCGGCCGTCTCGATCCCTACGGTGAGCGCGCGGAGCGCCTCGTCACGGCTCATCGCCGGGCCGACCGACATGTCGCGGGTGCCGCGGGCGACGTTGCGGTCGCGGACGCCGTCGGTCGCCGGATAAGCGGAGGCGACGCCCACGTCGGTGAGCATGACCGAGGCGCCCGCCTGCCTGCTCAGCACGTTGACCGCGGCCCCTCCCACGGCCATGTTCAGCAGCATCGAGACGGTGACCTCCTGCGGCCACGGCGTGACGCCCTGCGCGCAGACGCCGTGGTCGCCCGCGAAGACACCGACGACGCCCCGCTCCGGCACCGGCGGCGGGCAGGAGCCCGCGATTGCGGCGAGCTGGACCCCGATCCTCTCCAACAGCCCGAGGCTGCCCGCAGGCTTGGTGAGGATCGCCTGCCGCTGCTGCGCCAGCCGAAGCGCCTCCGGCGAGGGCGCCTCGATGGCGGAGATGGTGTCGGTGAGCAGGTCGGACATGGCGGCGGCCTCCGTCGGGTCGGTCTTGTTGGAGCCTTGTGAGGCTATCAGCGGGCGACCCGCGCTCCGGAACGGGTCCCCACACCGCCGCCACGCCGAAGCAGCCGCCGTGCGGTGTTGCGAACCGTGCGGTGAGAGCACCCACCATCGGGCTTTGCGGGACCGATTCCCCACCCGACGGGGAGGCGCCGTCGTCCGCGACAGCCCTGACGGTAGAGTCGAAGACATGCGGAAGGTGAATGTCGAGGAACTGGCCGACGGCATCGGGGACGGATCGCGGGCGGCCATCGCCCGTGCCATCACCCTTGTCGAGTCGACAAGACCGCAGCACCGCGCGATGGCCCACGAACTGCTGAAGCTGATCGCGCCGCGGACGGGCCGGGCGTTCCGCGTCGGCATCTCCGGTGTCCCCGGCGCTGGCAAGTCGACCTTCATCAACGCCATGGGCATGAAGCTGATCGACGAGCGGAAACACAAGGTCGCCGTCCTCGCCGTCGACCCCTCCTCGTCGCGCACCGGCGGCTCCATCCTCGGCGACCGCACCCGCATGGGCGAGCTCGCCCAGCGTGAGGACGCCTTCATCCGTCCCTCGCCCTCCGGCGGGCACCTCGGCGGCGTCGCCCGCGCCACCCGCGAGTCGATGCTCGTGCTCGAGGCAGCGGGGTACGACGTGATCCTCGTCGAGACGGTGGGCGTCGGCCAGTCCGAGGTCGCCGTCTCGGGCATGGTCGACACCTTCCTGATGCTGCAGGTGGCACGCACCGGCGACCAGCTCCAGGGCATCAAGCGGGGCATCCTCGAGCTCGCCGACGTGATCGCCATCACCAAGGCCGACGGCGACAACGAGCAGGCCGCCCGGGTCGCGGCCCGCGAACTGAGCATCGCGATGAAGCTGATCACCAGCGACAACTTGAAGCGCCGCGCGCCCGTGCTGACCTGTTCGTCGTACACCGGCGCGGGGCTCGACGAGGTGTGGGACACCGTCACGAAGCACCGCACCGAGCTCGAGGAGTCGGGAACGCTGGCTGCCCGACGCCTCGACCAGCAGCGCGACTGGCTCTGGAACATGGTGCGCGACGAGCTCATGGAGGCGCTGCGCACCTCACCGGAGGTGCGCGCGACGGCGGAGCGGGTCGAGGCCCAACTCGCCGACGAGTCGCTGTCCGCACTGGAGGGCGCTCAGGAGATCCTGCGCACCTTCGCGCGCTCGGTCGCCACGCTCCCCTGGGCGTCAGATCAGGGTTGAGCGCGACCGTCGAGCACCGGGGTTCGTACCGCGGCGGGACGCGCCGGAGCTCGGCCTGCAGGTAGACTTCGGACGGTTATTGACTAGTCTGACGCGTGGGAAGGAGGCACATGGGGGTCTTTGACAAAGCCGAGAAGCGGATCGAATCCGCCGTCGGCAAGGTGTTTGCACGTGCCTTCAAGGGGTACGTGCACCCAGTGGAAATCGTCGCAGGCATCCAGCGTGAGCTGGACGCCGAGGCAAAGCTCCTGAGCCGCGACAAGCGCCTCGTGCCCAACGCGTTCCGGATCGGCCTCTCCCAGGCCGACTACGACCGCCTCGCCCCGTATTCCAAGACGCTGAACGCCGAGATCCTGCCAGGCATCCGCGACCACGCGGCCGACCGGCGCTACGTCTTCAACGGCCCGATCTCGATCGACTACGTGCTCGACGAGTCCCTCCCCACCGGCCAGTTCACCGTCGCGAGCGAGGCCGTCTCCGCGGAGAACTCGGCGCGCCCGACGTCCGCAGGCCAGCTCGTGCTCGAGGTCAACGGCGTGCGCCACCCGCTCGTCCCGCCGGGCCTCGTGATCGGCCGCGGCACCGAGGCCGATCTCCGCCTCAACGACCCCGGCGTCTCGCGTCGCCACGCCGTCATCAACGTCTCCGGTGACCGGGCCCATCCGGTGATCACCATCGAGGACCTCGGCTCCACGAACGGAGTCCACGTCAACGGAAGTCGGATCAGCAAGACCCGCGTCGGGGAGGGCGCCCGGATTGAGATCGGCAACACACGCATGCTGATCTACACCCCGTCGGAGTCCTAGACCGTGTCAGACCTGATTGTCGCGGCGATCAAGATCGTATTCCTGGTCCTGCTGTGGTTGTTCATCCTGTTCGTGGCCAACACCGTGCGCACGGACCTTTTCGGACGGCGCGTGCCCGCGTCCTCGCTGACGGCCATCCCGGCCGACCGCGGCCGCGGTAAGGGGCGCTCCAAGCTGCCGACCCGCTTCGCGATCACCGCCGGCCCCCAGCAGGGTGCCTCCGTCCCCGTCGAACCGGTGATCAACCTCGGTCGCGCAGCCGACTCGACCCTCCTGCTCGACGATGACTACGCCTCCGCCCGCCACGCCCAGCTCGTGCAGAAGGACCCCACCACCTGGATCCTCACCGACCTCCAGTCGACCAACGGCACCTACCTGAACGGCAAGCCGGTCACCGAGCCCGTCAAGGTGACCGTCGGCGACGTCGTGCGCATCGGCAAGACGCTGATGAGGCTGGAGATCTAGTGACGAACCGCATCCAGATTCCGGGGGCGCGCCACTAGTGTTCAGCCTCCGCTTCGCCGCCCACTCCGAGGTCGGCCGGGTCCGAAAGAACAACCAGGACGCCGGCTACGCCTCGCCGACCATGCTGCTCGTCACCGACGGCATGGGCGGGGCGGCCGCTGGAGACCTCGCCTCCGCCGTCGCCTCCACCGAGGCTGCCCGCTCGGACCATCGTGCGGCCGACGGCGAGGAGATGCTCGAGCGGATCGCAGGCATGATGGCACGGGCCAACGCGAAGCTCACCGACCTAATCGACGAGGACCTGCAGCTCGACGGCATGGGCACCACCTTCTGCGGCGCCCTGTTCAACGGAGAGCAGTTCGGCCTTGCCCACATCGGCGACTCCCGCGGCTACCTGCTCCGCGACGGTGAGCTGACGCAGCTCACCCACGACCACTCCTGGGTGCAGTCGCTGATCGACGAGGGAAAGATCACCCCCGCCCAGGCGGCCGTGCACCCCCACCGCTCGCTGATCCTGAAGGTGCTCAACGGGCAGAACCAGTTCGATCCCGACTACGAGCTGATCGACGCCGAACTGGGCGACCGACTCCTCTTCTGCTCCGACGGCCTCAGCGGGCTGATCGACGACGACACCATCGCCGAACTGCTCGCCACCGAGGACCTCGACGAGGCGGCGGCGCAGCTCGCGCAGGCCGCCAACGACAACGGCGGGCACGACAACATCACCGTCGTCATCGGCGAGGTGACCGAGCAGGACGACGAGCTCGACGCCGTCGAAGGCGTGCTCGTCGGGTCCGCCACCGAGGTGAAGATCCCCCGCACCGGCCAGCTGGCCATGGAACGAGGCGGCACCGACAAGGAGGCGCCGTACCCGAAGCCGGAGCCGGAGAACTCCCCGGAGCACGACGCCACCGAGGTGGCCCGCTACGCGCCGGAGGACCACAAGCGCCGCTGGCCAGGCCTGCTGGCCCTGATCCTCGCGATCGCGCTGGTCTTCGGCGGCGGCGCATGGGGCCTGTACGCCTACGGCAAGAGCCGCTACTTCGTGGGCGCCGACGACGGATACGTCGCCGTCTACAACGGCCTCCCGGGCGGCTTCCTCGGCATCGACATGTCGACGCTGGTCGAACGAACCGACATCCCCGTCGCCGACCTGCCACGCTTCTTCCGACGCCAGGTCGAGCAGACGATCGCCGTCCAGAGCACCGAGGCCGCGAAGGGAACCACCACCGAGCTGCGCGTCCTGGCCGAGCGCTGCGTCGAGGTCAGGCGCGAGCGTCAGAAGCCGAAGCCGACGATCACGGTCTCCCCGACTCCCCGGCCCACCGGCACCCCCGGCCCCGGGCTTCCCCTCCACCCGACCGCCTCCCCGAGCGCCCAGGAGGGCAACCTCGGCATCACCGCGACACCGACGGCCACCGAAGAGGCCGACCCGGAGGCCTGCTGATGTCCGAGCAAGTGCAGCCGGCGGTCTCCGACGAGGTCATCGTCTACCGCAAGCGCCGCGGCGTGGAGCTTCTGCTCCTGCTGCTGGCCCAGTCCTTCGGCTTCGCCGGCTGGATCATCACGGATCTGAACCTCTACGGCGAGCTGCCGTCGAACCTCATCGTGGTGGCCTGCATCTGGTACGGCATGGGCGTCGCCGCGCACCTGGTCGTGCGCTTCCTGCTGCCCTACGCCGACCCGATCATCCTGCCGTGCGTCTTCCTGCTCAACGGGCTCGGGCTCGCCATGATCTACCGGATCGACCAGATCCCGGAACCGATCAAGGACGACTCGATGACCCAGCTGATCTGGACCGGGCTGGGACTGATCCTGTTCGCGGCCGTGATCATCGTCCTGCGCGACCATCGCCGGCTCCAGCGCTACCCCTACCTGATGTTCATCGGCGGTCTCTTCCTGCTCCTGCTGCCCCTGATGCCCGGCATCGGCCACGCCTCGGGTGGAGCGCAGATCTGGATCAAGGTCGCCGGCTACTCCTTTCAGCCCGCAGAGATCGCCAAGATCATGCTCGCCATCGCGTTCGCGGCGTACTTCTACGAGAAGCGCGAGGTGCTGGCGCTCGCCGGACGGCGCTTCATGGGCATCGAACTGCCACGGGCCCGCGACCTCGGCCCGATCATGATCATGTGGGGCGCCTCGCTCGCGGTCATGGTGTTCCAGAACGACCTCGGTACCTCGCTGCTGTTCTTCGGCCTCTTCACCGTGATGATCTACATCGCGACGGAGCGGCCTGCATGGCCGATCCTGGCAGGGACTCTCTTCATCGGGGCGGCGCTGGCCGCGTACAAGTTCACCAACCATGTCCCGCGACGGGTCAACGCCTGGCTCGACCCGTTCAGCGACTACGACAAGAACCTGCAGATCATCAGCGCCCAGTTCGGGTTCGCCTGGGGCGGCCTCTTCGGGCGCGGCTGGGGCCTCGGACGGCCCGGCCTCACCCCGCTTGCGAAGAGCGACATGATCGCCGCCGCCCTCGGTGAGGAGATCGGGGTGCTCGGCCTGATGGCGATCATCATGGTCTACGGTCTCCTGATCGCCCGCGGCTTCAAAACCGCGCTCACCGCGCCAGACGGCTTCGGCAAGCTGCTTGCCGCGGGGCTCAGCTTCGTGTTCGCGCTCCAGGTGTTCGCCATCATCGGCGGCGTCACCCGTCTGCTTCCGCTCACCGGCCTCACCACGCCTTTCATGTCCCAGGGAGGCTCCAGCCTGATCGCCAACTGGATCATCATCGGCATCCTGATGGTCATCTCGCACCGGGCCCGCATGCCGCAGGCGGCCACCGCGGCCCCGCAGGAGGTAGGCGACCTCGAGGCCCACACGGCGGTGATCTCCCGATGAACGGACCCATCCGCAAGGTGACGATCTTCGTGTCGCTCCTGCTGGCGGCGCTGCTGGTCAACATGACCTGGATCTCGGTGGTGCGCACCGATTCCCTCAACAACGACACCCGCAACCGACGGGTCCGCGACGCCGAGTTCTCCCGCAACCGTGGCGCCATCCTCGTCGGCAACGAGCCGATCGCCGAGTCGGTCCCCCGCAGCGGGCGGTTCCCGTACGTGCGCACCTACCCCAACGGCGAGCTGTGGAGCTCGGTCACGGGCTGGTACTCCTACGACTACGCCCGCTCCGGCCTCGAGCAGTCGTTCAACCAGCAGCTGGCCGGCACGTCGTCCGAGCAGTCTTTCGCCCGCGTGATCGACCTGCTGACCGGGCGCCAGTCGTCCGGGGCCAACGTCCAGACGACACTGAACCCGGCCGCCCAGAAGGCCGCCGTCGACGCGCTCGGCGACAAGCGGGGCGCGGTCGTGGCGATGAACTACGAGACGGGCGAGATCCTCAGCCTCGTCTCGACCCCCACCTACGACCCCAACCTGCTTGCCACCGTCGACCTCGGCGAAGCGCAGACGGCGTGGAGCGAACTGCTCAACGCCGACGACGAGCCGCTCAAGGGCCGCGCCACCCGCGAGGTGTACCCGCCCGGATCGACCTTCAAGCTGATCACGGCGGCGGCGGCCCTGGAGGACGGCATGGTGCCAGACACCATGGTCGACGCCCCCGACTCGCTTCCCCTGCCCAACTCGAGCCGCTCGATGGGCAACTCGACCAACTGCGGCGGTGACCGGGTCACGATCCAGCAGGCGATGCAGACCTCCTGCAACACGGCGTTCGGCAACCTCGGCCTCGAGCTCGGCGCGGACAAGATGACCCAGATGGCGGAGGCCTTCGGCTTCAACCAGGACCCCACCGTCGACATCGCCGCCGCCAAGTCGCGTTTCCCCGGCGAGCTGGACGAGGCGCAGACCGCGCTGACGGCGATCGGCCAGTACGACGTGGCCGCCTCGCCGCTCCAGATGGTGCAGGTCGTCGCCGCGATCGCCAACGACGGCCGCATGATGAAGCCCTACCTGGTCAGCACCGTCACCAACCGCGACCTCACGGTGCTCAGCTCGACCTCCCCGCAGGAGCAGTCGCGGCCGGTCAGCGAGTCGACCGCAGAACTGCTGCGCCAGATGATGGTCGCCACCGTCGAGGACGGGACGGGAACCCCCGCCCAGATCTCCGGCGTGACCATCGGAGGCAAGACGGGAACGGCCCAGACCGCTCCCGACCGCCCGCCCTACGCGTGGTTCGTCGGGTACGCCGAGGACCCGAAGGTCGCGATCGTGGCCTTCGTCGAGGACGCTGACGTGGCACGCGACGACATCTCCGGCGGCAAGCTCGCCGCACCCATCTTCCGCAAGGTTCTGGAGGCGCTCCGGTGAAGTTCTCAGACTCCTCTCATAACCATTCGGCAAGATGGTGCATGACAAACCGAAAGGATCGGCAGCGATGACAGAGCGAGGAGCCTTGCTCGGCGGCCGCTACCAGCTCGATGCGATCATCGGGCGCGGCGGCATGGCCGAGGTGTGGCGCGCCCGTGACATCCGACTTGAGCGCGACGTCGCGGTCAAGCGGCTTCGTGTCGACTTGGCGAGCGACCCGACCTTCCAGGCCCGGTTCCGGCGCGAGGCGCAGTCGGCGGCCGGCCTGAACCACCCCAACATCGTCGCCGTCTACGACACCGGCGAGGAGCGCGACGCCGTCTCCGACGTGTCGGTGCCCTACATCGTGATGGAGCTCGTCGAGGGCGTCACCCTGCGCGAGGTGCTGCGCGACGGCCGCAAGATCGTGCCCGAGCGTGCCCTGGAGTTCACCGCAGGCGTGCTGGACGCGCTCGCCTACGCCCACCGGGCGGGCATCGTGCACCGCGACATCAAGCCGGCCAACGTGATGCTCACGCCGAACGGCACCGTCAAGGTGATGGACTTCGGCATCGCCCGCGCCGTCGCCGACACGTCGGCCACCATGACCCAGACGGCCGCCGTCATCGGCACCGCCCAGTACCTCTCCCCCGAGCAGGCCCGCGGCGAGAAGGTCGACAACCGTTCAGACATCTACTCCGTCGGCTGCCTGCTGTACGAACTGCTCACCTCGCAGCCGCTGTTCAAGGGCGACTCGCCCGTGTCGGTCGCCTATCAGCACGTTCGCGAGATCCCCGTCCCGCCGTCGCAGCTCGACCCCGAGATCACCCCCGCGATGGACGCCATCGTGCTGAAGTCGCTGGAGAAGGACGCCCGCGACCGCTACCAGGACGCCGGCGAGATGCGAGACGACATCAACCGCTGCCTCGCGGGCGAGCCGGTGCTGGCGATGAACCAGGCCGATCAGCCGACCAGGATGATCCCCAGCGACCCGATGACGACGACCGCGAGGCGCGGCGTCACCCCCGCGGCGACGGCGGTCACTCCCGCGCCCGTGCCGTCCCCGATCGACGAGCCACCGGTCGATGAGCTTCCGCCCGAGGATGAGGAGCCGAAGTCCAAGAAGGGTCTGATCGCTCTTCTGGTGATCGCAGGCCTCGTCGTGATCGGCCTGATCATCGGACTCGTGATGCTGCTCAACCCGCCGAGGACCGAGCCGAGCCCCACGCCCAGCCCGACCCCGACCGCCGTCTCCCCCGCTCCCAGCCCGACTGCCGAACCCAGCACGCCGTCGCCCACGCCCA
>RRZT012389363.1_pt1 | contig 11269 bp, 11 predicted proteins | sample 2165551 | NCBI WGS metagenome assembly RRZT01 (sample SAMN10456910, study PRJNA506462) | wastewater metagenome | biome: wastewater; feature: sludge; material: wastewater sludge; isolation source: wastewater sludge with Escherichia coli K12::gfp cells carrying plasmid... | place: USA: Moscow, Idaho...
ACTGTGTATTTGCACAGAGGAGTACAATGATGATATAAATAGCAAAAATTGGACAGTGTTGGAACAAACGCTGTAATAGGAAGTTTGACAAGGGGCGGGCGGTATATATGGATAAAATTATAAAAACAACATTTAATTGTTTTAATGTATATTCTTCTGAGGATGATCATTCAGTAATTCATGTTGATATTGCTGACACACCGTCCTTTTATCAAAAAATGTTCGACTATTTTTTTGATGACACTCGATTCTTACAGTACATTGAAAATAAAACATCATTATCCTTTGAACCTACTGTAGAAAATTATGTTTCTCTCTACAAAAGACTAAGTTTGTATGTAGATGATGAAAACATCCGCAAGCTGCCTTCAGATATCGAGGACGAAGTTATCAAAATTCTTGCAGAAGAATACACCCTTGAGGATAAAGGAAACGGTAATATTGAAGTTAGATTAGACAAGATGGGAAAAATGGGAGAGTATATTTTTTGCAACCTGCTATCTGAATATTTTGGATTCTGTTGTGTTATTCCGAAGGCGAACTTCATTACTGATAGAAATATGAGTGTTTTTGGAATTGATGCTGTATTCTATTGTCCAGAAGATAAGATGATTCTATTTGGGGAATCAAAAATCAGCAATTCACTAAAGAATGGAGTTTCGCTTATCAACAAATCGCTCTCTACATACCAACAACAAGTTGATGAAGAATTTGTATTGGTTCTTAGTCAAAGGTGGCTGCGTGATAAGATGGGAACGTTCGCAGCAAATTTTGGTAGCTTTATCGGCAGAAGCATTACTATGAAAAATTTTATATCCAAAGCGGATGTAACGTCAATTGGAATACCGGTTTTTATAGCTCACGGAACAGAAACCGATACAGCTACGATTCTAAGCAAACTTTCTAGCATAAAAAAAGTTAAGCTATATGATTTAGAAACGAAAATAATCTCAATTTCCCTGCCTATTATAAGCAAGAGCAAATTAGTCGCAACTTTTACTCAAAAAGTCGTGGATAGGAGGGAATATTATGAATCTATCATCCAATGAATATAATACTCAAAAGCTTAGAGAAAAATATATCAGAGCTTTAGCAGTGTCAAAAGATTCGACTGAAAAAGCAAAGGAATTGGCAGATGATTTATTTGCCTTAGATTTAACCGTTTATTCTCAGTACCATTCTTTTGATTCCATTGTATATTCCTCATTTGCACAATCCAGATTAGATAAAGATGTTGTTTTACACCCTGAACAGCTTGAAATTATTAAACAGATAGAGCTAAATGATGCTTTAATTGTGAGTGCCCCAACAAGTTTTGGCAAAACATTCTGTGCATTTGAATATATTGCAAGGCATTTGCCACAAAATATAGTACTTATAGTTCCCACTCTGGCTTTAGTAGATGAGTATCTAAAAAAGTTGATACGAAAGTACAATCAAGTTTTTCAAACCTATAAGGTGTACACACAGCTCGATGCTGAAAAAGAATATGATTTTAATTTATTCAATATTTTCATTCTCACTCATGATAGGGTTGTTCAAGAAAATTCATACGAAATAATTAAGAGCATTGATTTGCTTGTTATTGATGAAGTATACAAGCTAGAAACTGACAAAGAAGATGATCGTGTCTTAGTTCTAAATATGGCCTACTATTATTTAGCAAAAACGGCTAAACGATATATTTTATTGGCACCTTTTATTAAAAACGTAGAGGATATTGAAATACTTGAAAAGAAACCAGTCTTTTATAATACGGAATATTCTCCAGTTGTAAATGAAGTAATACCAATAAATATACTCGCACATAAGGATAGGGAGTCTCAATGTCAAAAATTGCTGCTACATATACCAGAAGAAGAAAAAACCTTGATATATTTCCCAACGGTTATGGGCATTTACAAGTATATTAATAACGAGTTATCTAATGAACCATTATTGTCGGAACTTGATACTTCCATTGGATACTTTATTGAATGGGCAAAAGACGAAATACACGAAGACTGGTGCGTCATAAAAGCGCTGGAAAGAGGTTATGTAATACATAATGGGCAAATGCCTTTAGGGACACGTATGTTTCAATTAAGCTTATATGAAAACAATGACACCTACAATAGATTATTCTGTACTTCAACTTTACTCGAAGGAGTTAATACCACTGCTGAAAATATTATCATTACGAAGCCTTCCAGACAATCCGATAAAAATAATAATTCCAATGATTTCACAGCTTTTGACTTTTTTAATCTAGTTGGAAGAACAGGTCGCTTAAACCAGCATTTTATAGGGAAGGCTTACTATTTAAAAGCTCCAACCGATCCACCGTTTGAAAAAATTAACGCTATTAGGAGCATAAAATTTGAGATAACAGATGATAGTAAAGACGTTGATATTCAAAAAGGAGACATCGAGAATCACCCAGATTATCTTGATTTTTTAGCTAGCATAGGAATCACTCACGAAGATTATTTAAAAAATATCGGTAGTCACTTGAGATTTGATACAGTAAAATCTATACATAATCGTTATGATGAGAAAAGACAAAATCTTATCGCAGAATTGCGTTCAATCAAAGATATTCCGAAGTATGGAAGATCTAAATTAGTGGGTCTATTGTATTATATTGCTGAAGGTAAAAATGATACTTTCCGTGGAAATTTAATCAATAATCTTATCTATCGAAATCGACCTAAAATTAAAACCGTTGTAGATAATGCAATGAAATATTATGCTTCTAGAGGACTTGATTATATTATCTCGACAGCAATCAATTTAAAGATGAGTTATATAGAACATCAATTTTATGGAAAAGTTGAAATAATTAGATATTTTATGCAGACCGAATCTATTTCGAAGGATTACATCCATGTATTAGATAATAAGGTTCTTGGAGCAATTGAGCAACTCTATTTTACGACATCCAAACAAAGGAAGATGTTGCTTGATGTTGGCATATATGAAAGAGATATTGATGCAATTGTTCGTATCATTGGAGAAGATTATGAAGATGCCTTTGCAATGAAAAAGCTATTAAAGGATAATATAGATAATTTTCAACGCATTAGCTATATATCAAAGTATATCATCGGAAATTTGTAAAATTGAGCATAGTATATTCTATATTTTTATTGTATAGAGACTTTATAATAATATAGTTGATAACAGCGGAGAAAACTAGGTAACAATGTCTGGTTTTCTCCGCTGTGCTATGTGTAAATAATTTCGTACAGTATGATTTTATCTACAATGTTATTTAGGGGATTTGATACTCAAATGCGTTCCCTGGAATTGCTTATCACAGTATTGATGTTATAAATATTCTTATTGGTAAAAGGTTTTAAACTCTCTGTTTTTATCAAGCCTACGTAGGAGGTGCAGCCACACAATTTATTGTGTGTTCAATGGGGATTGGGGATACTCCCCAACAAGCAAAAATGCAAGGTGTGTACCACCTTGCCCTGCTTGCCACGTTACTTTATTATTATAGACAGAAGAGTGAATACCTTGGTGACAGAGATAAGAAAAAACGCTGCAAAGCAATATTGGATGCAACGTTTTTCAATCTAAACTCGATTGTGTATTAGACATTCATTCGTTCCCTGTTTCGACTTCCTTAATCTCTTTTGCTGTGGCGGCAACAATTCGCAATCCCATGTCGCTTATATCATCAAGTAAGCTTTCAATTTGTCTGCGTTGCGTAGATTTATATATATCTTTTTTTGGAAAAAAGAATTGATCTACCGATACATCTAAAAGAGTGACAAGTTCATAAAAGATTTGTAAGCTTGGATGTTGTCCACTGTTTTCAATGGACGCAATATATCGAGGAGCAATACCTATTTGATCTGCTAATTGATTTCTTGACAATCCTTTTTCTTTTCTTGCAGCTTTTATGGCTTGGCCGAAAGCCTTAAAATCATATTTTTCGACTTTACGTATCATAATTATTTCACCCTACTACATTTTACTGTTCGAATTTTGGTTTGGATATGATTGTACATATCATAGTGGTGATTGCAATAGTTCTTATTGATTATTGGTGGAGGTTGACGGAACACCATTTTTTGTATATAATGATTATAAATTTAGAGGAAGAGGAGTAACTACTTATGAGCTACGATTACATTTAAAAATATAGGCAATAAAAGAAGCAGTTTCCATTTTTATGTGAGCTTTTTTTGTCATGCCTATTTTGCGAATGTATGAATAGCAAACAAGTAATTTTTGTTTAGGTATAATTTATAAAATTATACCTATGTTTGTTGTGTTAATACTCGCACTATATATGCAGGTCAATGCTCACATTGAGAATTGACCTGCATTTTTTATTGCCTTTTTTATATTCCATTAAAAAAATCAATTGATAAGGAAGTGAAGTTAGTGAATGAAAAGTATTGGATTGTGTGTCCAGTTTGCAATGGAAAAACTCGTGTTCAAATATTTAAGAATACATTATTGAAAGATTTTCCTCTTTTTTGCCCCAAATGCAAAACAATACACATTATAGATGTAGAAGAACTGAAAATTGTAATCAAAAGTGCCAGTCGCTAAGTCGCAGAGCTTATATTTTACCCTTTGCGGAGAAAGGACTTGGAAAATGAAAAATTTACAAAGACATACTCCTGTAGATATTTGGAGTGCTCCATATGGATTTACCTACAAAGAAATGGTGGAAGTCATTGGTGAGAGAGAAGCGAAAAATTTATACTCGTCACTATATAAGCATTCACCAAAAAAAGAATACCTAAATATGTCGCTAAAAACAGTATACAAGGATGGTGATACCGAAAAATATGTTTATGAACTGTTGGATGGCAAATACATTGAAACAGTTTTTATTAAACGTCGAGGTGGCGGAACGGTTTGCGTGAGTACACAAGTCGGCTGTTCCGTTGGTTGTATTTTTTGCGAATCTGGGCGGAATGGATTTGTTCGTAATCTGACACCAGCAGAAATCGTTCAGCAGGTTATACTACTACGGCGAAAGGTAAACCGCATCATTTTTATGGGTATGGGAGAGCCGCTATTCAACTATGACAACTTTATAAAGGCAATTCACATTCTACGGGATAGAAACGGTATGAATTTTCCCACGGACGGCATCACTGTATCAACCGTTGGTCCGGTTAAACAATTAAAAAAATTGCGTGAGGAACATCTGAAAATTCAACTGACAATATCTCTGCACGCAACAACACAGGTTGTAAGAAACCGTATTATTCCCAATATGCACCTATCCCAAATCAGCGATGTTGTCGATGGAGCATTGTCTTACGCCAAACGGCATAATCGAAAAGTCGTGTTTGCGTATTTGATTATACCTGGAATAAATGACCGACCTTCTGATGTGAGGCAACTAGCAAATTGGTTCCGTGGCAAAAATGTCATGCTCAATCTACTTGAATACAATCCTACAAGTAATACGCAAATTAAAAAGCCAGTAAAACAGGAAATGGCTGTATTCAAACAGCAGTTGGAACGAGCTGGGCTTGAAGTTACAATGAGAATTTCTCATGGCAGAAATATTAAGGCGGCTTGTGGACAGTTGGCTAGTAAATACAATGAAACAAATGAATAAAAAGTGCCAGTCGCAAGGTCGCAGAGCCAATAACTATGAGTAAAATCACAGTTATTGGCTCTTTATTTTTTTATGGCAACAAATACAAAGCCGCTGTTTTCTTTTCAAGAATAGAATTACGGGGGGATAATAAAGTCGCCCTTTTTAAGGATATGGCGGTATCTTTGGGAGGTAGCGTCGTGTTCATTTTATTTCGACACAATCCGATAATTAGTAGTATCTTGTTAAAAAAGCCCTTTACTTGCCAACGGGATATTACGGCGGCGAATATGAACACACACATCAACAAATAAAGGTAAATAGCTCTATTTATGTCCGACTGTATTTTCAGTCGGGCATTTTTGCGTTTTGTATAAGTTTTTTTCAAAAAAGTAATTTTGAGTTTTGCAATTTTAAGATTCTCACCGTAATAGTGGCGAAAGGGGAACCGCGGAGTCACCGCCCGAAAGGGGGTGAGAATGTGAAACTCAATAACCACGAACAAAGTAAGAAACATGCCTTTGACAGTTTCTGCAAGAAGATACTAAAGCACGAGGCAAGAGACTTCTACGATGAGCTGAAACGACAGCGTAGTCGAGAAGTATCCTTTTCCGAGCTGTCGGCAAAGCAACTGGAGCAGATTTATACAGAGGATCAATACTTTGCTACTGAGCAGATTTTCAATGTTTTAGGTCTTGATGTCTCTGTAACAGATGAGGACATTGCCGAGTCATTGAAGAGTTTGTCGGAGATAAGACGAGATATTATCCTGCTTTCCTACTTTCTTGATCTCACTGACCGAGAAATTGGGGACAAGCTTAATATGCTCCGTGCCACTGTCCAGTACCAAAGGACGAGAGCGTTGCAACGGCTAAAAAAATTTATGGAGGGAGATGCCAATGAGTAATAAGACAACAGGTAATCCTCTAGTTTCCTACCCCGTCATTGTATTGGCTGCAAGTGGCGATGTGGATGCTATCAATGCTGTTCTGAAACATTATGAAGGGTACATTGCTGCATTGTCCACAAGACAGCTTCTAGATGAAAGTGGTAATCTGCACTTATGTGTGGATGAGGCATTACGGCGCAGATTGGAAACCAAGCTGATTACCAAAATCTTGACTTTCAATGTTGCTTAACAGGTAAATCAATAAGGGAAGTACGCACCCCTTTCCGTTCTTCCCATTTATAGTTTTCCTGCCAAGTTGAAACTGTTCCTTGACAAAGAACGCAGGTCAGATAACGGCTTTGCAGTATAAAGTAAAACGGATACATTCCATTTATATCGAGCCAAGCTGTTTATACGCCATGACCTCTGTTCAGAGCAAGCGAATAATATCAAGCGGCAAAGTAAATGTGGCAGTTTATGGGCGATGACATATAGATGGGACAATGATACTCCCTTATAGCTACAGTCCGAGCGTTAAAAGCGTCGCAGGCAATGGGTAAGGTTTCGGCAGACCGCCGATAGGGTTAAACTCCCGTGGAGCTGTGCCAACAGCCGTCCGATTTTACTAAAAAAATGATGAAACAGTTATTCTCCGTTATTTGGAGAGGAGATGAGGAACATGGATAACTGTATTGTGCGTGGGGATATTTTCTATGCCAATTTGAATCATGGAGTTGGGTCTGAGCAAAGAGGATATCGTCCGGTTTTAGTGATTCAAAACAATATAGGCAATCGGTTTAGTCCAACGGTCATTGTGGCTGTAATCACGGGGAAAATTCATTATAAAGCCAGACTGCCAACTCATTGCCTATTAAAAGGTCCTTGTTCACTATCAGTTCCATCAATAGTATTGCTAGAACAGATTATTACAATAGATAAAAAGCGGTTGAAAAGATACGTTGGCAGAATAAGCGAGCAAGAAATTTCTTGTGTCAATAAGGCTCTAATAATCAGTATAGGATTGAAGAGCCTATAATTATGACTTTTTTGAAAATGTTAGCTTGGAAGAGAAAAACGACACATTTCACATATACTTAAAACCTATTTATAATTGAGTTATGTAATCACGGAGGTGTTTACAGATGGAAAATATCAAAACGGTATTAGAAGATACAATTACTAACAACACTGCTCCAAAAGAAAAAGATTTTCAGCCGCAATCTCAAGAATTTAATGTCTTTATGAACACATTGGCAAGCGTGGTAGAGAAGCATGGAGCTGAGATATTAAAAGACATAGATTGTGCTGTGTAGTTCACACAGCACATTACATAATGATATTTTTCATGTATAAGATTATAAATTTAGGTCAGGAGGTAGGATTATGAATAGAAGTGGAAAGAAATGTGTTCTATATCCTCGTGTTAGCACAGAGATGCAGGTGGATGGTTTTAGCTTGGATGGTCAAATAAATAGCTTGAAACGCTTTGCTGATAGAGAAGAAATGTTGGTGGTGGATATCTACGAAGATGCTGGAAAGTCGGGAAAATCCATTGAAGGCCGACCTGCTTTTAAAAAAATGTTGTCAGATATTGAAAATGGCTTGCAAATTGATTATATATTAGTCTATAAACTATCCCGATTTGGAAGAAATGCTGCTGACATCTTAAATTCATTGGAATTTGTGCAATCCTTTGGGATAAATCTAATATGCATTGAAGAAGGTATTGATTCATCACAGACAAGTGGAAAGCTGCTTATATCAGTGCTTTCTGCTGTATCCGAAATTGAAAGAGAAAACATCATTGAACAGACCATGAATGGTCGCAAGGAAAAAGCTAGGCAAGGTGGTTGGAATGGTGGCTTTGCACCGTATGGCTACTATTTGAAGGATAAAATGCTATTTATTCAAGAGGAAGAAGCAGAGGTGATTCGCTTAATATATGATAAATTTGCAAACTCAGATATAGGGTACGGCGGAATAGCAAAATATCTTAATTTACAGGGCATTAAAAAAATACAAAGACAAAACGGAACACTAAAAGAGTGGAGTGGCCATTTTGTAAGGATGATTTTAGACAATCCTGTTTACTGTGGGAAAATTGCTTTTGGTAGACGAGCAAGAGAAAAAGTAAAAGGGACAAAAAATGAGTATCGTCAAACTAAACAAGAAGATTATATTCTGGCAGATGGGCAGCATGAAGCAATTATTAGTGAAGAATTATGGAATAAGGTTCGTGAAAAAAGAATTGAAACAGGAGTAAAACAGCCGTCAAAGGTCGGTAAGGATCGAGCACATTTATTGACTGGTATTTTGAAGTGCCCTGGTTGTGGCGGTCCGATGTATACCAATAAACATGCTTGGACAAATAAGGACGGTACATATAAAGAAGTATATTATTATGTATGTAGTCGTAATCGAGCGGTACGTGGCAGAAATTGTGATTACAAAGCTATGCTTAAGAAAACGGACATTGAGCCTATTGTAATTGAGGCGATCAGAGAATTGGTTAGTAATGAAACATTTGCAAAGGAAGTAAAAGCAAGAATTGGTACTCAGATTGATACAACAAATATTGATAAAGAGATTAAAAACTATGAAGCTAAGCTAAGAGAAGTTGATTTAAATAAAGCACGATTGGAAAATGAAATTGATACGTTGCCAGAAGACACACGTTATCGTGAGAGAAAATTGCATGATATGACTATTCGATTAGATGGTCTGTATGATATTATTGTGGAGTTAGAAGAAAAAATAGAAGATGCAAAGTTAAGGCGACAATCTGTTGAGCGTGATGCAATCACCTTGGATAATGTTTATAAACTAATGATAAATTTTGAAAAGGTCTATGATAGAATAAGCGATGAAGAACGAAAAGCTCTTGTATCTTCCTTAATTAAAGAAATTCAGATTTATACCCGCGATGAGGCAGAAGTACCATTAAAATCGATATCCTTTAACTTCCCAGTGTATAAAGATGGTCATGAAATACAGGAACTTTTGTGGGATAAAGGTAATACCGTTGAGACGGTAGTATTGATGTCAAGAAAATAAAGAAGTGTGCTCTGAAAGGCTTGATATAAGCCTTTTGTGTGATTTTGAGTTTGAAAACGAAGTATGAAAATCGTGAAATTTATGCTTCGCGGGAACACATCCAAAAAGGCTCAAACCCTTGCGAGTGGTCGATTTAGATAACAGTGTTTAGTGAGAAGTCGATTTAGATAACATGGGCTTGCAGTGGTCGATTTAGATGTTTTTGGAATTTACTCGGGTTTAGTGAGTAGGATTGATGTTCAGAATAGATAGACGTACAATTTGATTAAGATAGATAAATTTACTATGTGAGGAGGTCAATTTTTGGAAAATTTGATGCAAAAGAGACCGTTTATTGTTGGTGAAAATACCTATACAAAACTTGAGAGGATACCACTTACAAAAGGGATATTTCAGGAAGAATGGTTGCAGAAATTACTTCAGAATTCTCCTCAATTATTACCTGTTGCCGAAATTGATGCAATATATGCTCCGCTTGTTTGCATTGGAAGAGAGGTTGCGACAGCTGCGGGATACATTGATAATCTTTATATAAGCCCCAAGGGATACATAACTATTGTAGAAACGAAGTTGTGGAGAAATCCAGAAGCAAGACGTGAAGTAGTAGGTCAAATAATTGACTATGCCAAGGAATTGAAGCAATTTTCATATGAAAGACTTGATAAAGCTGTTCGAGCCTTCAATAAAACCTATTTAGGCAAAGAACAGAGTCTGTTTGAGTCGATGGTTGAAAAACAACTCTTAAGGGAAGAAGACGAGACCTTATTTGTTGATTTGGTTCAGAAGAATTTGTTTAATGCTCGTTTTCTACTACTAATTGTTGGGGATGGCATCCGCGATGGTGTTTGGAGAATGACTGAATTTTTGAATTCAACTCCAAATATGCTTTACAACATTGGATTAGTTGAGTTGGAAGTATACCAGCTTTCAGGCAGTGAAAAAATTGTCGTTCCAAACTTACTTATGAAGACAACTACTATAGAACGTGGAGTATTCAGATTTGAACATGGAGTGATTGTTCCGACACAGACTGAAGAGACGTCGGTAGAGGACACTAATGTTAATAACAGAGGGAAGATAACGAAAGAAGATTTTATTAAGTTACTCCTTAATAGAAATCCAATGATTTCGGAAGAAAGTGTAGTTAGGTTCTTCGAGGATTTGACAGATTTGGGCTATGTAATAACGCCATACGGAAAAGAGGATTTGAGAATCAAATATCCATTGCCGGGTGGAGGTAGTTTCTTGAATGTTATATATTTTTCAACAGAAAAAGACGGAAGAGCATATAAGAACAAAAATTCCCTTGAAAAAGATCTATTGAAGTATGGGTATTCTGCTGAAATTGCAAATACTTTTTATAAGGAACTAGACCAGTACCAAAATGATAATCTCGGCGGAAGTGGGACGATAAACCATGACTTAATGAAGATGATAAACTCAACTGATGAAATTGTTGCAATTTTTGACAGGCTAAGAAGCAACTTTTGACATTATCTTCCGTGGAAAATCGAACAATTTTCAATGACTATTATGGAGTAAGCCCAAAAAAGATGAGAGGAGGGCTAGGAATGGCAATTGTGCAAGACGCTTATGATTTAACTGATGATATTTTGATGAAAATTCTCACCGGAGAATACAGAAGAATCGGAAGTGTTATCCGCTATGCAACTGGGCCAAACAAAGGCCAAATAGTAAAGCACCTTAAACCAGTTCGAATGGAGGCTTACGACTCATTTTAGAGACTAGATCGATGTTTCTAGTCATGA
>RRZT011610897.1_pt1 | contig 11268 bp, 10 predicted proteins | sample 2165551 | NCBI WGS metagenome assembly RRZT01 (sample SAMN10456910, study PRJNA506462) | wastewater metagenome | biome: wastewater; feature: sludge; material: wastewater sludge; isolation source: wastewater sludge with Escherichia coli K12::gfp cells carrying plasmid... | place: USA: Moscow, Idaho...
ACCCGCTCGCCGTGGCGGATATAGAGCTGGATGGCCTGGTCGAAGTCACTGGCCTCCGCATCGGTCAGGTCGATCCGATAATCGACCCCCCGGACCGAGAACTCGATGGTCTGACCAGCGCCGTCCGAGATCTCCTCGCCCGAGATGTCACTGATCAAAATGGTGCGGACTTGCTGCGCCATACAACTGGCCTCTTCCTGGACGGTGAACGCCTTGACGACTGAATAGACGTAACGGCCCGGGGCCGTTGTCCACAGCCTGCCACTTTTGCGCGTCGAACCGGCAATTCTGCGCGCGGCATCTGCACGGCCAGGTGGTGACGGGCGCGCGGGGCGAGATGACGGCATCCGACCAGGTCTGCTACTTTGTTCTAACAAAGTCCTCCGTATGACGAAAGGTCCGAGCCATGAGCCCCTCCCGCATCACCCACCTCATCAATGGCAGCGCGTGGGAGGGCACGGCGCAGCGCACGAGCCCGGTCTTCAACCCGGCCACGGGTGAGCACTCCGGGGACCTCGACCTGGCGTCGGCTGCCCTGGTCGGCGAGGCGGTCGCGACGGCGAAGGCGGCCTGGGAGGAGTCGTGGCGGGACTCCTCGCTGACCAAGCGCACGCAGGTGCTTTTCAAGTTCCGGGAATTGCTCAACGAGCGCAAAGACGAGATCGGCGCGCTCATCACGGCCGAGCACGGCAAGGTGCTCTCCGATGCCGTCGGTGAGGTGACCCGCGGCCTGGAAGTGGCCGAGTTCGCGTGCGGCATCCCGCACCTGCTTAAGGGCGGCTTCTCCGAGAATGTCTCGACCCGCGTCGACGTCTATTCGATCCGCCAGCCCCTCGGGGTCGTCGCGGTCATCAGCCCGTTCAACTTCCCGGCGATGGTGCCGCTGTGGTTCGTGCCGATCGCGATTGCGTGTGGCAACTCGGTCGTCATCAAGCCCTCGGAGAAGGACCCCTCGGCGGTCAATGCCGTGGCCGCGCTTTGGAAGGAGGCCGGGCTGCCCGATGGCGTCCTCAATGTCGTGCATGGCGACAAGGAAGCCGTCGATGCCCTCCTGACCCACCCCGATGTCAAGGCTGTCTCCTTCGTGGGTTCGACGCCGATCGCGAAGTATGTCTATGAGACTGGCACCGCGCATGGCAAGCGAGTGCAGGCTCTCGGCGGGGCGAAGAACCACATGCTCGTGCTGCCGGATGCCGATCTCGACCTTGCCGCCGATGCGGCCATCAATGCGGGCTTCGGCTCCGCCGGCGAACGCTGCATGGCGATCTCCGCGCTGCTCGCGGTCGAGCCGATCGCCGATGACCTGATCAGCAAGATCACCGACCGGATGGGCAAGCTCGTCACCGGCGATGGCACGCGCGGGGCGGACATGGGCCCGCTGGTGACAAAGGCACACCGCGACAAGGTTGCCGGCTATCTCGACACCGGTGTCGCGGACGGCGCCACCCTGGTCGTCGACGGGCGCGATGGTGACATCGACGCCGACGGCGAGGGCTTCTTCCTGCGCCCGACGCTCTTCGACAATGTCGCGCCGGGCATGTCGGTCTATGACGACGAGATCTTCGGGCCGGTCCTCGGCGTGGTCCGGGTCGCGTCCTATGACGAAGGGCTGAAGTTGATCAACGACAACCCCTATGGCAATGGCACGGCGATCTTCACCAATGACGGTGGCGCCGCCCGCCGCTTCCAGCACGAGGTCGAGGTCGGCATGGTCGGCATCAATGTGCCCATCCCCGTCCCCATGGCCTACTTCTCGTTCGGCGGCTGGAAGGCCTCGCTCTTCGGCGACTCCCACGCCCACGGTATGGAGGGTGTCCACTTCTTCACCCGCGGCAAGGTCGTCACCTCCCGGTGGCTTGACCCGAGCCACGGTGGCCTCAACCTGGGCTTCCCCCAAAACGACTGAGCCACATCGTGACTGGCGACTCCTTTGTGCTCGCGGCGAGCAGCGAGATGCTCTTTGTGGACTCCCCAAACCCGAGCGGATCCGGCGCTTGCACGACGCCGGCTTCGCCGTGGAGATCTGGGACTGGCGAGGTCACGACATCGACGTGCTCGAACGCCTGGCCGGCGAGGGTGTCGTCTTCACCTCGATGACCGGCTACACCGAGGGCGTCTATGTCCTGGAGAATCTCAACACCGCCGTCGATCACCCGGGCACGCCTTTCGCCAGGGCCGCGGACACGCTCGACCTGGTCCGCGGCATCGACTCCCCGCACCTGAAACTCAATCTCGACCTCTATCACGCGCAGATCGGCGAGGGGAATCTCATCGATCTGTGCCGCGAGGCTTTGCCGTGGATCGGTGAGATTCAGCCGCCGAAGGAGAATCATGCGCTCCCTGCCGCTCGCCCGCACCCTCGACCCGCGCGAGGCACCGAGCCTGCGCTGGGGCATCCTCGGCACGGGATGGATCGCGGAAAAGTTCACAACAGCTTTGCGCCGCAACACAACTCAGCAGGTGTATGCCGTTGGCTCACGCTCCCAGGAGAGCGCGGCCCGGTTCGCGGCGCTGGTGGGTGCGCCCACGGCATACGGGAGCTATGAGGCGCTGGTCGCCGATCCCGCTATCGACATCATCTATGTCGCGACGCCCCACAATCTGCACCACGAGCACGCGCTGCTCGCCATTGCCGCGGGCAAGCATGTGCTGGTCGAGAAGCCGATCGCGATCACGCAGGAGCAGGCGCAGGACATCGCGAATCATGCTGCGGCAGCAGGAGTTTTCTGCATGGAGGCGTTCTGGACGCTCTTCCTGCCGAAGTATGACGTGCTTGCCCAGGTGCTCGCCGATATCGCCGTCGACGCCGTGCTCGCGGACATGGGCGAGTACTTCACAGCCGATCACCGGATCTTCGACGCGGCCCTCGCCGGCGGCCCCCTTTTCGACATGGCCACCTATCCGCTCTCGATCGCCATGTGGGCGCTCGGGACACCGGCGAGCCTCAGCGCCGTCGGCGCGCCCGCCCCCAATGGCATCAACGGCCAGCTCGCGATCACGATGCAGAGCGAGCGCGGCGGGGTGGCCGCACTGCATACCTCCATCGTCGGGGAGACCCCGACGACCGCCACCTTCGCCGGCCTCGACCACACGATCGTGATCGACGGCCCCTTCTATCAACCGGGAGGCTTCACCCTCACCACCCGCTCCGGCGACCGGCTTCGGTATGACGAGCCGAAGCTCGCTCACGAGGGTGGGCTGCACTTCCAAGCGGCCGCCGTCGCCCGCAATATTGCTGCGGGAGAGTTGAGTTCGACGATCCGCCCGCTGTCTGACTCCATCCGCCTGCTGCGGGTGATGGACGAGATTCGCCATCAGGTCGCGATCCCCAACCCCTGAGCGGCTGCCGCGGCCCGTGCGCGCGCCGCGCTACAGGTCAAACTTCGTCGGCAGCATCACGACATCGCGGATCGTGACGTGGCGAGGGCGGGTGAGCATGAAGAGGATCGCGTCGGCAACATCGGCGGGCTCCATCAACGAACCCTCGTCCCGCGCGGCTCGCAGGCGCTCGGGTTCCCAGTCCGCGAGGAGCGCACTGACCACCGGGCCGGGTGAGACCGAGCCGACGCGGATGCCGTGCTTGAAGACCTGCCGGCGGGTGGTCTGCACGAAGCAGTTGATCGCCCACTTGCTCGACGCATACACCGGCTCCCACGGCGTCGGGTAGTGCGCCGCTAGGGAACTGGTGACGATGATGTCGCCGGTGCCGCGCTCAATCATGTGCGTGAGGATGTCGCGGACATTCTTCATCACGACATTGACATTGAGATTGAGCATCCTGTCGATCGCCTCGCCGCTCGCCTCGACCAGGTCGCCCCCGACATAGATGCCGGCATTGGCGTGGAAGATGTCGACCTGACCCAGCACCTCGAGAACGGCAGGCAGTAGGCGCGCGCAGTCCGCGGCGTCGAGCAGGTCGATCGTGACGGGGGTCACCGCCTCCCCGTGCGCCGCCACCAGAGCGGCCATGGCCGCCTGGTCTCGATCAACGACCGCGACTCGCGCACCCGCCGCCACCAGCGCCTCAACGCTCGCCCGACCGATGCCGCTCGCCCCGCCCGTGACCACCGCCGTCTTGCCCTGCAATGACCCCATGTCGTCTCAACCCTTCTCGCCACATCCCACATGCCTGGGCTGCCGATCGGCAGCCACTTCCGACTCTACGGATCCCGCGGCGCGCAGGTGCCCGACCGATCACACGTGCCCTCTCGACGGGGTCAGAGTGTCCTCTCGACGGGGTCAGAGTGCCCTCTCGACGCAAACCCCGTCGAAAGGACACTCTGGGGTCGTCGAAAGGACAATCTGGGGTCGTCGAAAGGACAGTCTCCGGGGTCAGAGTGCCCTTTCCCGCGCTGCGCGCAGGAGCCAGACGGCGGGTGGGGGGCGCACGGCATACCGCCTGCTCGGGGGCGACGTAGGTCACAGGAAACGCCTGGCAACCGGCGCTCAGGGTTGAGCGTCATACTGATAGTGCGCCCATCGCGGGGCGCCTGCCATCCGTGCCCCGAATCCGGAAGCCTTCATGCCCTCCCCTCGTCAGACCGCCACCACCCCTGCCCCCTCGGCGCCGAAGCGCAAGCGGCGCTGGCTGCGCCGCACCCTGTGGACCTTCTTCACCCTGGGCTTGCTCGGGGCTGCCGGGCTCGTCGTGGCCTATGCCCTGACGCCCATTCCGAAGCCGAATCCCAATGTGCTGCAGCAGGAATCGATCATCTATTACAGCGACGGCAAGACGGTCCTGGACCGCTTCGCCGAGGTCGACGGCAACCGGGCGATCGTCCCGATCGATCGGATCCCCAAGGACGTCCAGGAGGCCTTCCTCGCAGCCGAGGACCGCAGCTTCTATGAGAACAATGGCATCTCGCCCAAGGGCATTGCGCGCTCGATCTGGGTGGGCTTGCGAGGCGGACCGCAGCAGGGCGGCTCGACGATCACGCAGCAATACGTCAAGAACTACTACCTGACGCAGGACCGCACCCTGAGCCGCAAGGCCAAGGAGGTGCTGATCTCGATCAAGATCGACAACGAGCTGAGCAAGGACGAGATCCTCGCGAACTACCTCAACACCATCTATTACGGCCGTGGCGCCTCCGGCATCCAGAAGGCCTCGCTGGCCTATTTCGGCACGAGCGTCCAAAACCTCGATGCCTCCCAGGGGGCGCTGCTGGCCAGCGTCATCCGGGGCCCCTCCTATTACGACCCGCGCCTCGGCGCCGAGCAGAAGCGCAATGCGCAGGAGCGCTGGGCCTATGTCCTTGACGGCATGGTCGAGCAGGGCTGGCTGAGTGCGGACGAGCGCGCCAAGGCGAAGTTCCCGACGACGATCAAGGCCACCAAGCCACGCACGGCCACCGGGCCGGAGGGCTTCATCTCCGAGATGGTCCGCGCGGAACTCCAGAGCAAGCTCGACCTGACCGAGGACGACCTCGCGCGTGGTGGCTTCCGCATCACCACGACGATCGACAAGCGTGCCCAGGATTCGGCCAAGGCGGCGGTGGCGGCCCGAATGCCGCAGGGCGTCGACGATCTGCACGTCGGCCTCGCGGCGGTCGCCCCCGGTGATGGCGCGATCCGCGCCCTCTATGGCGGCGCGACCTATGGCTCCGGCGACCTCGGCTACTTCAATGTCGCGACGAAGGCCGGTATGCAGGCCGGCTCCACCTTCAAGATCTGGACCCTCGTCGCGGCCCTCGAACGCGGGCTGCCGTTGTCCACCCGTTTCGATGCGCGCAGCCCGATGTTCTTCGAGCAGTTCAAGAGCAATGAGCCGGGCGCCACGGCGGCCGCGCAGGCCGGCGAGGTCGTCAACTTCGGCAACCATGGGTATGGCGTGCTCGACATGACCCAGGCCACCGGAAAGTCCGCCAACACCTACTACGCGCAACTCAACATTGAGGTCACCCCGGAGCGCACCCGCGAGGCTGCCGAGAAGGCGGGTCTGCACGCCGCCGGGGCGCAGAAGGAACTCGGCACCAACTACGCCAATGTCTTCGGCACCGACCTGGTGACCGTCTTGGACCAGGCCAATGCCTACGCGACGATCGCGGCCGAGGGGAAGCGCGCCACGCCATACCTCATCGCCGGGGTGAAGGCGCGCGGCGAGTTCACCCTCGACTACACGGCCAAGCCGCAGGTCAAGCAGGTCTTCGACCAGGCGGTCATGCGCGACACCATCCATGCCATGAACGCCGCCGTCCAGCCCGGCGGCACCGCGGTCGCCGCGAGCGCCCTCGGGCGGCCGGCCGCGGGCAAGACCGGCACGACGAGCAACAACTACTCGGCGTGGTTCGACGGCTTCACGCCCGGGCAGCTCTCGGCCGCGGTGGGGATCTATAAGGGCGACGGCTCCCTGATCCCGGCGAACCAGATGAACGCAATCCCCGGCGTCGGCGAACTCACCGGCGGCACCGTCCCGGTCAATGTGTGGACCGACTTCATGCGCGGTGCGCTGGAGGGGGCACCCATCGCGGCCCTGCCCCCGCTGGGAAATGTCACCGGCGGGTCCCCGACGAATGTCACCACGGTCCCGCCGTATACACCACCGTCGAGCACCACGACGAGTTCGTCGACCTCGAGCACCGAGTCCAGCAGCACGACGACGGAAGAGCCGTCGACCACCTCGACGACGGGCACGAACACGGGCACTGGCACTGGCACGGGGTCGGGCACGGGGACCGGCACGCTGGAACCCAGCACTCCGCCGCCCTCGCAGACCCAGCCCACCGGGCAGGCGACCAGTTCCTCCGGTCCGATGGCACCGCCGGCAGCGACCACCACCGGTCCGACCCCCTAGCCGGTCAGTCGGCTACGGCAGACTGAGCGCGTGCGACCCGACATCCTGCCCCGCCGCGCCGCCGCACTGATCGGTGGGCCGCCGGGCCGGTATGTCCGAGAGGCCGGGTGGTGGCGCACCATCGCCACCTGGCTGGTGCCGTTGACCGCCATCCCGATGGCGCTCGCGGTGTTGCAGCGCGAGCACTGCGTGCGCTTCGGCTGGAATGGCAGCGACCAGTTCTGGCGGATGTGCTTCTCAGACCTGCCCGCGCAATATGCCTTGGCTCCCCTCGATGGGGGGCTCACGGCATACCTGCGCGGTGATGCGGTGCTGGAGCAGCCGGTGCTCGCCGGGTCGGTGATGAGCCTGCTCGGCGGGCTGGTCCCGGGCGGGCCGGCGCTGGATCAAAGCCGGTTCTATTTCCTCTATTGGGTCGGGCTGATCACGCTGCTGCTGGCGGCCTGCGTATGGTGCACGGTCCAGGTGCTCCCGCACGACCTGCAGGCGGCGGCGCAGGTCGCCCTCTCGCCCGTGATCGTGCTGGCCGCCGTGCTCAACTCCGACGCGCTGGCCGTTGCCCTGGTGGCGGGGGCCATGCTGGCCTGGCATCGGCAGCGGCTCGGTCTGACCGGCATCCTGCTCGGGCTGGGGGTGATGAGCCGCGGCTATGTCCTGGCGGTGGTCGCTGCCTTGATTCTGGCTGCCATCGCCGCCGACCTGGTGGTGCCTTTGAAGCGGGTGCTTGTCTTCACGGGCACCACAGTGCTTGCCGTTGTCACCTTCTTTGCGATCGTGGCGCCGGAGCAATTGCTCGCGCCCTATCAGGCGTGGTGGGCCGCCGATGCCGGCTATGGCTCGCTCTGGCTGATTCCGTCGATCGCCCACCATGCGCTGCCGAGTTGGGCGGTCTCGCTCCTGGCGATCCTCGGCTGGCTCTTGGCGTTGACCCTGGGGTGGGTGCTCACGCGCGACGCCTTCCGCGCGCCGACCTGGCCGCAGGTGGCGCTGGTCGTCGTCGGCATGGGGATGATGCTCGGCAAAGCGGTGCCCGTGCAGGCGGCATTGTGGTTGCTGCCCGTGGCCGCAATGGCCGGAATCCGCTGGCGTGATCATCTGATCTGGGCGGGCTGCGAGGCGCTGCACTTCATCGCCGTCTGGCTCTATGTCGGAGCCCTGACCACCCCAGACCGCGCCCTGCCCGGCGCCTGGTACATCGTCTTCCTGCTGATCCGCACTGCCGGCATCACCTGGTTGGTGACGCGGATCTGGCAGGCCGCTCTCTATCCCCCACCCCGCCACCCCGCGCTCGAGCCCGTCGCCAGGGACCTGGCCACCGAGCCGTAGGAAGCCCGGTCCCCCACGGCATACGGCCCCCGCTCCACGGCGGGCGGGTCGGGCGGGGCACGCCCTGCGAGATGGGGCTGTGGATGACCGATTCGGAGGATGCGGCGCCAGCCGATATCCTTGGCAGGTTGCGTGGGCTGCATACCGGCGGCTCGGCAGCATGGCAACCCTCCTGTCACGGATCGACCGTGACCGCTCACAGACCAAAGGAGGCGGGCTATCAGCATGCGTCCATATGAACTCATGGTCATTTTCGACCCGGAGCTCGACGACCGTCAGGTCGGCCCGACGATGGAGAAGTTCCTCGGCGTGGTCAAGACCGATGGTGGCAGTGTCGAGACCGTCGATGTGTGGGGCCGTCGCCGGTTGGCGTACCCCATCAAGAAGAAGGATGAGGGCAGCTATGTCGTCACCAACTTCACCGCCGAGCCGGCCACGGCCAAGGAGCTGGACCGTCAGCTCGGCCTGTCCGAATTGGTGATGCGCACCAAGCTGTTGCGCGCCGACGCCTGATCGATCCTCGAAGGAGAGCTGACATGGCTGGCGAGACCATCATCACCGTCATCGGGAACCTCACCGGTGACCCCGAGCTGCGTTTCACCCCCTCGGGTGCGGCCGTGGCGAACTTCACCGTGGCTTCCACGCCGCGCACGTTCGACCGGCAGAGCAACGAGTTCAAGGATGGGGAGACCCTCTTCCTGCGCTGCTCGGTATGGCGTGAGGTCGCCGAGAATGTGGCCGAGTCCCTGCACCGGGGCACCCGCGTCATCGTGTCCGGCCGGCTGAAGTCGCGCTCCTGGGACGACAAGGAGACGGGGCAGAAGCGCACCGTCATCGAGATGGAGGTCGACGAGGTCGGCCCGTCCTTGCGCTATGCCACGACCAAGGTCACCAAGACCCAGCGTGGCGGCGGAGGCGGCGGCTTCGGCGGCAGCCAGGAGGACCCGTGGTCCGGCGGCTCGGGCAACTCCGGCAATGCCGGTGGCCAGGGCGGCTGGAGCGGTGGCTCCGGTGGTCAGGGCAACCAGGGCAACCAGGGCGGCCAGGGCGGGTGGAGCAATCCTCCGGCCGGCAACCCAGCTGCCTCCGGCTCGGGCCAGGGCAATTCCGGCGGCTGGGGCAATGCCCCGTCGTACGACGAGCCCCCCTTCTGATCCCTCTCATCCCCATCTGAATCACATTCCATCCCGAGTGAATGCTCGGGCTCTCACCCCTTGAAGGAGAGCACCACGATGGCTAAGCCCGTTGTGCGTCGGCCGAAGAAGAAGGCCAACCCTCTGAAGTCCGCGAAGATCGAGAACATCGACTACAAGGACGCTGCGCTGCTGCGCAAGTTCATCTCCGACCGCGGCAAGATCCGCGCGCGCCGCGTGACCGGTGTCTCGGTCCAGGAGCAGCGTCTCATTGCCCAGGCCGTCAAGAATGCCCGCGAGATGGCGCTGCTGCCCTACAGCAGCTCCTCCCGCTGAGCGCGCCCCGAAGCCACTGAAGGAGAACACCTGATGAAGGTCATCCTGACCCACGAGGTCACCGGTCTCGGTGCCGCCGGCGATGTCGTCGACGTCAAGCCCGGCTACGCCCGCAACTTCCTCTATCGCCGTGGCCTGGCCACCGCGTGGAGCGCGGGGATGCAGAAGCAGATCGACGCGATCGCCAAGGGTCGCGAGACCCGCGCTGTGAAGTCGCTCGAGGAAGCCCAGTCGATCAAGGGCAATCTTGAGGGCAAGTCGGTCACCGTCACTGCCCACGCCGGCAAGGAAGGTCGCCTCTTCGGCGCCGTGTCCACCGCCGACATCGCCGCTGCCGTCAAGGCGGCCGGTGGGCCCGAGCTCGACAAGCGCAAGATCGAGGTCCCGACCCCGATCAAGGCTGTCGGCACCCACACCGCGCTGGTCCGCCTCCACCCCGAGGTCCAGGCCAATGTCACCCTGGATGTCGTCGCCGGCTGATCCGCCGCTCGGCTGACTCGTCGGCCGCTACTGCGCGCGCCCCTCGCCCGTCCCTCGGGTGGGGGGCGCGCGCGTGTTCCAATGGCGGGATGCGACTATTCGTGGCCCTGATTCCGCCGCCGGAGGTGGTGGCGGATCTCGATGATTTCCTGGCATCGCGGCGCGCGGCCGGGCCGGATCTGCGGTGGACCGATCCCGAGCAGATGCACGTGACGCTGGCCTTCTTGCCGCAGGTGAGTGAACCAAAACTGGAGCCGCTGCTCGACGCGCTGTCGGTGCGGTGCGCGAGGATCGGGCCTCACGGCATACGGCTGGGCGCCGGAGGCGCATTGCCGAGCCCGTATGCCGCCCGCGTGCTCGTCCTCGGCGCCGACCCGCAGCCATGGCTGGGTGCGACCGCCAAGGCGGTCCGCAGCGCCGCGGCGCACGCGGGCAGCGCCGTGGACGGCGGCCGGTTCATCCCGCACGCCACCGTGGCCCGGATGCGCCGCCCAATCGAGGCCACCCGGTGGGTGCGCATCCTGGATGGCTATGAGTCGCCCGGCTGGGTTGCCGCTGGCGCCACCCTGGTGCGCTCACACCTCGGGCAGGGCCGCGAGCGGCGCCCCCGCTACGAGTCGCTGGCGGAGTTCGCCTTCGGAACCGGAGACGGCCCGGCCCCCGCCTCGCCGATCCGGCAGAATCGGGCGCATGCCTAGCCACGTCGCCGTCGCCGGAACCGGACCTCTTGCCGTGGACGCGGGCCTGACGGCCGTGCGGGCGGGCGGGAATGCGGTGGACGCGGCGATCGCGGCGATGTGCGTGGCGATGACCACCGAGCCGGGCGTGGTGAGCCCGATGGGCGGGGCCTTCGTGACCATCTGGCCCGCCCACGGTGAGCCGGAGACCATCGACGGCAATGTTGAGATGCCCGGCCGGGGGGTTGACTCGGGCCGCCTCGGGCAGGGCCTGCGGGAGATTCACCTGAGCTATGGCGGGGGCATCACGATCTTCGGCGGCTATGGCTCGGCGGCCCTGCCCGGAGCCCTCAGCGCCTTGCAACTGGCCCATGACCGGCATGGTTCCGGCGCCTGGTCCCAAGCGATCGAGCCGGCCGAGCAGGCCGCGCGCGATGGCTTCCGCCTCGGCGCGGCTGCCGCCAGCTATCTCGCGCTGACCACCGACAGCCTCTTCGGCTGGGACCCGAACACCCATGCGGCG
>RRZT010896776.1_pt1 | contig 11266 bp, 8 predicted proteins | sample 2165551 | NCBI WGS metagenome assembly RRZT01 (sample SAMN10456910, study PRJNA506462) | wastewater metagenome | biome: wastewater; feature: sludge; material: wastewater sludge; isolation source: wastewater sludge with Escherichia coli K12::gfp cells carrying plasmid... | place: USA: Moscow, Idaho ...
ACGAATCGGTTTTCGAAGTGGGTCGCAATATCGCGACCACCGAAGGTGCGGTGGTGTACGAAAACGAGGTCATGCAATTGATCCAGTACGCGCCGCTGACGCCGAAGGTGGGCACCCGGCCGCTGGTGATGGTGCCGCCGTGCATCAACAAGTTCTACATCATGGATCTGCAGCCGGACAATTCGCTGATCCGTTATGCGGTTGAGCAAGGCAACACGGTTTTCCTTGTTTCCTGGCGCAATCCCAAAGAAGAACAAGGTCATCTCGGTTGGGACGACTACCTCGAGAACGGGCCGATTGCCGCACTGCGCGTGGCGCAGGAAATCACCAAGGTCAAGCAGGTCAATGCCCTGGGATTCTGCGTCGGCGGCACCATCCTGACGTCGGCGCTGGCGGTATTGAAGGCGCGCGGTGAATCGCCGGTCGCCTCGCTGACCTTGCTGACCACGCTGCTCGATTTTTCCGATACCGGTGAAATCGGCCTGTTCATCGATGAAAATGGTGTCGGCACGCGCGAAGCCACGATCGGCAAGGGTGGCCTGTTGCCGGCACGCGATCTGCAGAATACCTTCTCCTTCCTGCGTGCCAACGATCTGGTCTGGAACTACGTCACGGGCAATTACCTGAAGGGGCAGAAGCCGCAGGCTTTCGACCTGCTGTACTGGAATTCCGACTCGACCAATCTGCCGGGGCCGTTCGCCGCCTGGTACATGCGTAACATGTATCTCGAAAACAATCTGCGCGTGCCGGGCAAGCTGACCATGTGTGGCCAAAAGGTCGATCTGGGCCAACTCGACATGCCGGTTTATCTGCTGGCTACCCGCGAAGATCATATCGTGCCCTGGCAGTCGGCCTACCTGAGCACCCGCCTGCTGAGCGGCGAGGCGCGCTTCGTGCTGGGCGCTTCCGGCCATATTGCCGGGGTGATCAATCCGGTCAGTAAAAACAAGCGCAGTTATTGGGTCAATACAGATGTGAAGTCCGACGCAGACGGCTGGCTGGCTGGTGCGGAGGAGAAGAAGGGAAGCTGGTGGGCCGACTGGGCCGGCTGGCTGAAACCGTTGTCAGGAGAACAGCGGGCACCGCGCAAACCGGGTAATACCAAATACAAGGCCATCGAGCCAGCCCCCGGACGTTACGTCAAGGAACGCGCGGTATAAAACTTCCCTAGGAGATAAAAAATGTCGCGAGTTGCACTGATTACGGGTGGTATGGGCGGTCTTGGCGAAGCTATCTGCATCAAGATGGCTGCGTTGGGTTACAAGGTGGTCACCACCTATTCGCCAGGTAACGCCAAGGCGGCCGATTGGCTGAAGAACATGAACAACATGGGTTATGGCTTCATGGCCTACCCGTGCGACGTGACCGATTTCGATTCGGCCAAGGCCTGTGTCGAGGCGGTGACCCAGGAGGTCGGGCCGGTCGATGTGCTGGTCAATAACGCGGGCATTACCCGCGACATGACCTTCAAGAAAATGACCAAGGCCGATTGGGATGCGGTCATGGCCACCAACCTCGACTCGGTCTTCAACATGACCAAGCAGGTCATGGATGGCATGGTCGAGCGGAAGTGGGGGCGCATCGTCAATGTGTCATCGGTCAATGGTCAGAAGGGTGCTTTCGGCCAGACTAATTATTCCGCCGCCAAAGCCGGCATGCACGGTTTCACCAAGGCCCTGGCTCTTGAAGTGGCCAAGCAGGGCGTGACGGTCAATACTATTTCCCCGGGCTATATCGGGACCAAGATGGTCACCGCCATTCCGCAGGAAATTCTCGATTCCAAAATTCTGCCGCAGATCCCGGTCAATCGCCTGGGCAAGCCGGAAGAAATCGCCGGCCTCGTCGCCTATCTCGCTTCAGATGAGGCAGCATTCGTGACGGGGGCCAATATTTCCATCAACGGCGGTCAGCACATGTTCTGACCGGCGTACTTTTTACCCCGCTCTATCAATCAAGGAAGGAAAAAACTATGACGCAACGCGTTGCTCTCGTTACCGGTGCCATGGGTGGTCTCGGAACCGCAATCTGCCAGGAACTGGCCAAGGCAGGTCACAAGGTTGTCGCCGCCTATCACCCGCAATTCGACAACAAGGATGCCTGGCTGGCCGACATGGCTGCTGCTGGTTTCAAGGACTTCGTTTGCGTCGCCGGTGACGTTTCCGTTCTGGAAGACTGCCAGAAGATGGTTGCCGAGGCTGAGGCTGCTTGTGGTCAGGTCGACATCCTGATCAACAACGCCGGCATCACCCGCGACCGCATGTTCGCCAAGATGGAACGCGATGGCTGGGATGCCGTTATCGCCACCAACCTGACTTCCCTGTTCAACATGACCAAGCAAGTCTCCGCCAAAATGGCTGAGCGTGGCTGGGGCCGCATCGTGAACATCTCGTCGGTCAATGGCGTCAAGGGTCAGGCCGGCCAGACCAACTACTCCGCTGCCAAGGCTGGTGTCATCGGCTTCACCAAAGCACTGGCTGCCGAACTGGCCGCCAAGGGCGTGACCGTCAACGCCATCGCACCGGGCTACGTCGCCACCAAGATGGTCATGGCCATCAAGCCGGAAGTTCTGCAGACCATCGTCGACTCCGTCCCGATGAAGCGCCTGGCCAAGCCGGAAGAAATCGGCTACGCCTGCGCCTACCTGTCGAACGACCTGTCCGGCTTCACCACCGGCGCCACCATCAACATCAATGGCGGCCTGTACTACCAGTAAGCGGGTGCTGATTTCAGCGTGAAATATTGCTGAAATTTTGCAACGCAGCAGTTGTTGGGCGCCTCCGGGCGCCCATTTTTTACGCTATAATGTTGCGCTGCACACAAACAAATGTATTGAGGATCGCAGCATGTCGGAACCGGTACGCCTGATCAAGAAATACCCCAACCGTCGTCTTTACGATACCAAGACGAGTGCGTACATCACGCTCGGTGACGTCAAGGATCTGGTCCTCAAGTTCGAGGTCTTCAAGGTGGTCGATGCCAAGAGCGGCGATGACCTGACCCGCAGCATCCTGCTCCAGATCATTCTCGAAGAGGAAACCGGCGGTGTGCCGATGTTCTCCAGCGAGCTGCTCTCCGGCTTCATCCGCTTCTACGGCAGCACCATGCAGGGCATGTTGGGAAAATATCTGGAAAACAACATGAAGACCTTCGTGGATTTCCAGCAGAAGCTACAGGATCAATCGCGCACCATTTACGGTACCGGCGACAATACGCATTTACAGACCGATTTCTGGAACCAGTTCCTCAATTTCCAGCAGCCGGCGATGCAGAGCATGATGACGGCCTACATGGATCAGTCCAAGAAGATGTTCCAGTCGATGCAAGACCAACTGCAAAGCCAGACTCGTAACATGTTCACCGGTTTCCAGGCGGACAAGCCCGAAAACTAGGATGCACGCTGTCGGTAAATCAATAAAAATGGCCGTTACCACGGCCATTTTTTATTGATGGGCTGCCGACAAGGGCAGCCCGTTGTTTGGACGTGCTCAGCTTTGGCTATCCGCTTTCCAGCCGCCGCCCAAGGCCTTGAAGAGTCCGACTGATGAACTGAGGCGGGCCTGGCGGGCACCAATGGCGGCGAGTTGCGCGTCGTTCAGGCTGCGCTGGGCATCAAGCACTTCCAGAAAGCCGGTTTGGCCGGCTTCGTAGCGCAGGCGGGCAATGGCCATGGCCTTTTCGGCGCGGTCAACCCGGGTGCTTTGGGCCTTTTCCTCCTCGCCGTACTCGCGCAGGCTGACCAGTGCATCGCGAACTTCCTTGTAGGCCGTCTGCAGGCTGTCCTGCCAGGCGATCAGCGATTGCTGATTGATCGCCTTGGCCTGATCGACACGCGCTGAGGTGCGGCCAAAATCGAGGATTGGCATCAGCGCACCGAGGCCGAGCGACCAGGTATTCGAGCCGGCGCTGAACAGGTCGGACAGCGTCCGGCTTTCCGTGCCGAGGCTGCCGGTCAGCGTGAATTTCGGGAAATAACCGGCCTTGGCCACTCCGATGCCGGCGTTGGCGGCGACCAGTTCCTGTTCGGCCTGCCGCACGTCCGGACGCCCCTCGATCAGATCGGAGGGCAGGCCGGCTGGTGGTTCGGGTAACAGCGGCAACTGCTTGAGATCGCCAGCGGCTATCTTCAGCGTCGGATCGCCGGTGATCAGGGCCAACTGGTGCTCGGCCAGGGCGCGCAGACGACGTTGTTCAGCCAGTTGGGCCTCGGCGCTGGCCAACAGGCCTTCCGCCTGATAGCCGTCGAGTGGTGAGGTAAGGCCGGCATCGACGCGGGTCTTTACCAGCTTGAGACTGTCTTCGCGGGTTTTCACCGTTTCTGCCGTGATGAGCAGTTGGGCGTCGTAGGCCCGCAGGGCGAGATAGGTGTCGGAGACCAGTCCGGCGATACTGAGTCGAATCGCGTCACGCGAATACTGGCTGGCCAGCACGGTGGCACGGGCAGCCTCGTTGGCACGGCGGATGCGTCCCCAGACATCGAGTTCGAACGATGTGCTCAGACCGACGCTGCGCGATTGGCGTATCCGGGGTTGAGTGGCGACATAGGTTGCCGTCTTGGTGCTCGCCTTGGTGTTGCTGATGCCGGCCGAACCGTCGATTTGCGGGAAGAAAGAGGCGCCTGCTTCGCGGGCGAGTGCATCGGCCTGTTCAACGCGGGCGACGGCCAGGCGCAGGCTGGCATTGCTGGTGAGTGCCTGATCCACCAGGTGATTCAAGGTCGCATCATTGAACAGCGTCCACCAGTTCGGGTTGATGGCCGGATTGTTGGCGACAGCGAGGTTTTCCGCCGGCTTTGCTTCACTGAACACAGCCGGCAGCAAGGAAGCCGGGCGCAGATAGTCAGGGCCGATGGCGCAGCCGCTCAGGGCAAGCGCGAAGGCAAGTGGCGTCAGGCGGATGATGGGGCGGGAAATCATGCTTTTTCCTCCTCGTTCGTATCGAGGTGCGAGGGGTCGATCTGCTTGCCGCGCTCCAGCCACTTGAAGAAGAGCGGGATGAAGAGGGTGGCGATGAAGGTGGCGGCGATCATGCCGCCAAAAACGCCGGTACCCATCGACTGGCGGGCGGCGGCGCCAGCCCCGGTGGCCTTGACCAGCGGGAAGACGCCGAGCACGAAGGCGAGCGAGGTCATGATGATGGGCCGGAAACGCAGGCGGGCGCCTTCGAGCGCAGCATCGACCACGTTTCTGCCCTCGGCGTACTTCTGGGCGGCGAATTCGACGATCAGGATGGCGTTTTTCGACGCCAGGCCGATCAGCACGACGAGGCCGATCTGGAAGTAGATGTCGTTCGGCATGCCGCGCACCCAGATCGCCGTCAGCGCACCCATCAGCGCGAAGGGCACGGCCATGACGACGGCCAGCGGCAGCGACCATTTTTCGTACTGCGCGGCGAGGATCAGGAAGACCATGATGATGGCGAAGGCGAAAGCCTGAATCGACGAGCCGGCGGTGCGCTTTTCCTGGAAGGCCTGGCCGGTCCACGAAATCTCGTAGCCGCTGGGCAGCGTGGCGGCGGCGACTTCCTCGACGATCTTGATGGCATCGCCCGAGCTGACGCCCGGCTTGCTGTCGCCCATCACCTTGGCGGCGACGAAGCCGTTGAAGCGTTCGACCTGCTCGGGGCCGACCACGCGCTTGACCGTGGCGATGGCGGAGAGCGGAATCATGCCGTCGCTGGTCGCGCTGCGCACGTAGACCTTGCCGATGTCTTCCGGCTTCATGCGGTAATCCGCTTCGGCCTGCAACTGCACGCGATAAACGCGGCCGGCCTTGTTGAAGTCATTGACGTAAAGCGCGCCCATGGTGCTCTGCAGTGTCGAATAGACGGAATCGAGCGGGATGCCGAGGGCCAGTGCCTTTGGTTCGTCGACCTCGACGAAAAGCTGTGGCACGGTGGGGCGGAAGAAGGTCGAGATGCGGGTGAATTCCGGGTGCTTCTGCAGTTCGGCCATGAAGTTCTTGACCACGTCGTCGAGCTTCCTGGCGTCGCCGTCCACGCGGTTCTGGACGTAAACCTCGAAGCCGCCGGCGGTGCCGAGACCCATGATGGGCGGCGGGTTGAAGACGAGGCCCATGCCGTCCGGCTGCATCATGCCGATGCCCATGAACTTGCCGGCCAGATCCTGCGCCTTGGCTTCGCGCTCGCTCCAGTCGTGCAGCGGAATGAACATGGTGCCGGCGTTCGGCTTGTTGCCGCCACCGATCAGGTCGAAGCCGGAAACGACGAAGGTGTGCATCACCGCCGGGTCGGCCGCGATCGCCTGGCGCATGTTCTCGCCGGTCGTCGCCGTGCGCTTGAGCGTGGCGCCGTCGGGCAGCATGATGGCGGAGATCAGGTAGCCCTGGTCTTCGGCCGGCACGAAGCTGCCGGGGATAACGCGGAAGAAGGCGACGATACCCCCAATCAGCAGCACGAAAATCAGGCCGACGACGATGCTGTGCTTGATGGTCAGGCTGACGACGCCGATGTAGGCGCGGGTGAGGCGTTCAAACAGCCGGTTGAAGGGCGCGAAGAACTTGTTTTCAGTGTGCTGCATCTTGAGCAGCAGCGCGCACAGGGCCGGCGTCAGGGTCAGTGCGACGACACTGGAAATCGCCACCGAAACGGCGACAGTGACGGCAAACTGTTTGTAGAGCTGGCCGGCGATGCCGCCGAGAAAGGCGACCGGCACGAAAACGGCGACCAGCACCAGCGTGGTGGCGATAACCGCGCCCTGGACTTCATGCATGCCCTTGATCGCGGCCTGGCGCGGCGGTAGTTTTTCTTCCGACATCAGGCGCTCGACGTTTTCAAGCACGACAATGGCGTCATCGACGACGATACCGATCGCCAGCACCATGGCGAACAGCGTCAGCGTGTTGATCGAGAAGCCGAACAGCCAGAGGCCGGCGAAGGTGCCGATCAGCGAGATCGGCACGGCGATCATCGGGATCAGCGTCGCCCGCCAGTTTTGCAGGAAGATGTAGACCACGGCGAGCACCAGGATCATCGCTTCGACCAGCGTCTTGACCACTTCATGGATCGAGGCGGAAACGAAGCGCGTGGTGTCGAACGGGATCACGTAATCCATGCCTTCGGGGAATTTGACCTTGAGTTCCTCCATCCGCGCCGTTACTTTTTCCGCCACTTCCAGCGCGTTGGCGCCGGTTTGCAGGAAAACGCCCATGGCGATGGTCGGCTGGCCGTCGAGCGTGACCTGCTGGTCGTAGCTGAAAGCGCCGAGCTCAAGTCGTGCCACATCTTTCAAGCGCAGCACGCCGCCCGGGCCGCTGGCGCGGATGACGATGTTGCCGAACTCCTCGGGCGTCAGCAGACGGCCTTTGGCGGTTACGGTGTAAACCAGTTGCTGGTCGCTGGGTGCCGGCTCCTGACCGATCTTGCCGGCCGCATTCTGGGCGTTCTGGATGCGGATCGCGTTGGCGATGTCGGTCGTCGTCAGGCCCAGTTGCGCCATGCGGTCGGGCTTGAGCCAGACGCGCATCGAGTAATCCTGGGCGCCGAAAATGGTCACGTCGCCGACGCCTTTGACCCGCTTCAACTCATCGACAATGTTCAGGCTGGCGTAGTTGGAAAGAAACAGCGTGCTGAACTTGCCCTTGTCGGATTCCAGGGCGACGACCTGCAGGATGTCGTTCGAGCGTTTCTGGACGATCACGCCATTGCGTCGCACTTCTTCCGGCAGGCGCGGTTCGGCGGCCTTGACGCGGTTATTGACGTTAACCGAGGCGATGTCGACGTTGGTGCCGACTTCGAAGGTCGCGGTGATGGTCACCGCACCGTTGGCCGAGGCCGACGAGGTGAAGTAAAGCAGGTTTTCGACGCCGTTCAACTGCTCCTCGATCGGCGCGGCGACGGTGCGCGCCAGCGTTTCGGCCGAAGCGCCGGGGTAGGTGGCGGTAATCAGCACCGTCGGCGGGGCGATCTGCGGGTACTGCGCAATCGGCAGCACCTGCGAGGCGACCAGCCCGGCGATGACGATGATGATCGAGAGAACCGACGCGAAGATCGGCCGGTTGATGAAGAACTTTGACATGGCCGTTCCTTACAGGTGGCGTGGGGTCGTGGCCGTCATGCCCGACATGCCGGACATACCACTCATGCCAGACATGCCGCCCATGCCCTGTTGTTGTCCACCCGCGTTCGGGGGGGTAGCGGGTGCGGCTGGCATCTTCGGCTCAACCGGGGCGCCAGGGCGCAGCTTGATCAGATTGTCGATGATCACCTTGTCGCCGGCATTAAGGCCGCCGAGGATCACCCAATCCTTGCCATACCATTCGCCGGCCTTGACCGGGCGCGGCGCGACCTTGTTTTCCGGGCCGGCTGTCATCACCAGCGTGCCTTGCTCGGTCTGCAACACCGCCGATTGGGGTACCAGGAATACGCCATCGCGCTCGCCGGTCAGGATGCGGACGCGGACGAATTGGCCGGGCAGCAGCTGGCCCCCGGCGTTGTCGAACTCGGCGCGCAAAGCCTGGGTGCCCAGCGTGGTATCGATATTGGTGGCCAGGAAATTGATCTTGCCGCGCTTTTCATAAGTCTGGCCATTGGCCATGATCAGCTCGACACCCTTGATGTCCTTCTCCTTCATGCGCCCACCGGGGAACTTGGCAAGGTCGCTTTCACCAAGGCTGAAGCGCACCCAGATCGGGTTGGTCTGGTAAATCGAGGTGAGCAGGCTGTCGGCGGTCGATATCAGGTTGCCATCCGATTTGATGGCCCGGCTGGCGGTGCCGGCAACGGGGGCTGTCACCGTCGTCCACGACAAGTTCAGTTCGGCCTGGCGCAAGGCCGCCTGGGCCATGGCATTGGCCGAAACGGCATCGTCGTAATCCCGCTGGGCGATTGCCTTGGCTTCGGCCAGCGGCTTCAGGCGGCCGGCTTCGCGTGCAGTCTGCTCAGCCCTGGCCTTGGCTTCGGCCAGCGCGATTTCATACGGTGCGCGGTCGATCTGGAAGAGTGGTTGACCGGCCTTCACGGTATCGCCTTCCTGATACAGGCGCTTGACCAGGATGCCAGCAACGCGGGCGCGCACTTCGGTTTCGCGGGCGCCTTCGGTCTGCGCCATGATTTCGATGCTGGTCGGCACTTTTTGCGGTTGCATCTCGATGACGGTCACCGGCATGGCGCCGGGCTTCGGCGGCCCGCCGGCCTGTTTGTCGCTGGAACAACCGGCTGCGCCAAGAGCGCCGAGCATAGCTGAGACAATGAAGGGCAGCGCCTTACGCTGAAAGATTGAAGTTGGGATCACGCCGATTCTCCTTGATTATTTTCGCTGCGCTGATTATAAACATGCATGGATGTATGTAAAAGTATTTTTGTGTAAAGTTTGCTTGCTGTGATGGTGCGAACGGCTAAAGGTTCGTCGGAGAGAGATTGTGGTCAGAAAAACGAAGGAAGAGGCGGAACAGACGCGCAAGGAGATCATCCATGCGGCACGCCGGGTATTCCATGAATGTGGCGTCAGTCGTTCGACACTGGAGAAAATAGCCAAGGCGGCGGGAGTCACGCGCGGCGCGGTTTATTGGCATTTCAAGGACAAAGCCGAATTGTTCTTCGCCATGCGCGAGGATGTGTTCTCGCCCCTGGTCGAACGAACGGACGCGCTTTTGCTGTCGGATCAGTTTGCCAATCCACTCGATGCGATTGAAGCGTCGGTCAAGGAGTTTTTCCGTGTTCTGGAAGACTGCTCGGTCGTGCGTGAAGTATTTGAAATCATGATTTCACGCTGCGAGTATGTCGACGAGTTCACCTCGGTGCAGGAAGAGGTGGGTCGCCCGGGGCGAGCCTTTCTGACCAAGATTGAAACGGTTTACCTGCAGGCGGCCGCCAAAGGCTTGCTGCGCCCGGGCCTCGACCCACTCGCTACGGCGCGCGATACCTGGGCATTCACTACCGGATTGCTGCATCTGATGCTCAATTGCCAAATAGGCTCCGACCTCCCGCAACGCGTACCGGAGATGATCACGGCGCACGTGGCGATTCGGCGCATTGCCGCCACCACGCCCTAGCGCGCCTGCGCTGCCCTGAATCAGGGGGCGTTATCGATACTACTGTTTGGCGTAAAGCCAAGGCCCGGACAGGAAGAGAGGTATAGGCGGCCGCTTGCGATGGGCGGCGCTTGTCCCGTGTCGGCGGCAAACCATTCTGCTGTACCCAGGCCGTGCACTGCCTCCGGCGCGATTGCGGCGGCCAGGTGGGCAGCGGCCAGCAAGCCGCAGGCGCTTTCCAGGCTGGAGGTGACTATGATGTCCAGCCCGCATGCCCTGGCCCGCAATGCCTGTTCGATGCTGGCCAGCAAGCCGCCTTGGCGAGCCGGTTTGATGACGAGGCGGCGCACCGGAGGGTGACGAAAAAAATCGCTATCGAGCAACTGGGTCGATTCGTCGATGGCCAGTGGAAAGGGAATACCGGCTTGCAGCTTGGCAAGTGCCTCGGCGTCGGGTGCGGCCAGCGGTTCCTCCAGACCCTCGACCGGCAGATCGGCGCAGGCGATGATGAAGCGGGAGGCGTCGGCAAAGCTCCAGGTCCGGTTGGCATCGAGGCGAAGTGTCAGCCGGGGTGGAATGGATCTGGCCAGTTGCTGTAGCTGCTTGATTTCATCGGCAAGCGGCCGGGTTCCGACTTTCAGCTTGACAACTGAAAACCCTGCTGCTGCAGCGGTATTCAACGTCGCCGGGGTGGCTTCTGACAGGGCTCCGAGATTGGCATTGATGGCCAGGCTGTCGACCGGGGATGCGCCGCTCAGCCATTGATGCAGCGGCAAACCAGCCTGTTGGGCGAGCAGGTCGAGATGAGCGGTTTCTTCGGCAAAGGCCCGGGCCGCCAAGTCGGTGATGCCGACTTCGGGCAGTGGTGCCGCATCACCCCAGCCCGTTCGACCGTCTGCCGTGCGCAGCCGGAGCAGGCTCCCCTGGCGCGTGTTGATCCGCCCCCGGCTGGTCAGCCAGGGGTGTCGCAAGGGCAAGGCATAGGGCAGCCAGTCGGCGGCTATGACCGTCACGGCCGTTTGCGGTACTTGCCAAAGTCGGGCGGGCGACGCTCCAGCCAGGCGTTGCGGCCTTCCTGACCTTCTTCGCTCATGTAGAACAGGCCGGTGGCATTGCCAGCCAGTTCCTGGATACCCGCCAAGCCGTCGGTGTCGGCGTTGAAACCGGCCTTGATCATGCGCAAGGCCATCGGTGACAGTTTCAGCATGTCGCGGCACCAGTTCACCGTTTCCGCTTCCAGTTTGTCCACCGGCACAACGGCGTTGACCAGGCCCCAGTCG
>RRZT012724503.1_pt1 | contig 11264 bp, 13 predicted proteins | sample 2165551 | NCBI WGS metagenome assembly RRZT01 (sample SAMN10456910, study PRJNA506462) | wastewater metagenome | biome: wastewater; feature: sludge; material: wastewater sludge; isolation source: wastewater sludge with Escherichia coli K12::gfp cells carrying plasmid... | place: USA: Moscow, Idaho...
GACTTCGGCGTGTTCGTCGGCCTGGCCGCCGGCATCGACGGCCTGGTGCATCTGTCCGATCTGTCGTGGAACGAGCCCGGCGAAGCCGCCGTCCGCAATTACAAGAAGGGCCAGGAAGTAGAGGCCATCGTGCTGGCCGTCGACGTCGACCGCGAGCGCATCAGCCTGGGCATCAAGCAGCTCGACCAGGACCCGTTCACCACCTTCGTGACGGTGAACGACAAGGGCCAGACGGTGACCGGCAAGGTCAAGAGCGTCGATGCCCGCGGCGCCGAGATCGACCTGGGCCAGGACGTGGTGGGCTACCTGCGCGCCTCCGAAATCAGCCGTGACCGCGTGGAAGACGCGAGCCAGGTGCTGAAGGTGGGCGACGAAGTGACTGCCGTGGTGGTCAACGTCGACCGCAAGACGCGCAACATTCAGTTGTCCGTCAAGGCCAAGGACGCTGCCGACCAGCAGGAAGCCATGTCCAGCCTGAGCCAGGGCAGCGGCACGGCCGGCACCACCAGCCTTGGCGCATTGCTGCGTGCCAAGCTGGACAGCAGCGAGAAGTAAGAAGGGAAAGCACGGCCAGGCACCACCTTGGCCGTGCCTTCGGGAACATGACCCGCTCCGACCTGGTTGAACTGCTGGCCGAACGCTTCGGGCAGCTCACGCAACGCGACGCCGACGCGGCCGTCAAGACGATTCTTGACGCCATGAGCGATGCGCTGGTGCGTGGGCACAGGATCGAGATCCGCGGCTTCGGCAGCTTTTCCATCAATCGCCGGCCACCGCGCCTGGGGCGCAACCCCCGCACTGGCGAAAGCGTGCACATCCCCGAAAGGCGGGTGCCGCACTTCAAGCCAGGCAAGGCCTTGCGTGAAGCCGTCGGGGCACAGCCCGTCGACAGCGACGAGCGAACTCCAGACGCCTGAGTGCCCGCCGCTAGAATCTTCTTCGACGCTGAAGAAGACACATGAACAAGCTCACCAGGCTGCTGACGTGGATACTGAAGGCAGCCGTTTTTTTTGCCCTGTTCGCCTTTGCGCTGAACAACCAGCAGGACGCCACCGTCCATCTTCTGTTCGGTCACCAGTGGCGTGCGCCCATGATGTTGATCGTGCTGGCCGCCTTTGCGCTGGGCCTGGTGGTCGGCGTGCTCGGCATGCTGCCGGGCTGGTGGTCGCGCCGCAAACCTGCGCCCAGGCCAGCGCCACACTCTGACCTCGCCCCGCTCGGCGACGAGCGGACGGACCCGCCGCATGGAGTTTGACCTCAGCTTGATCCTGCTGGGCCTGCCGATCGTGTTCGCGCTCGGCTGGATCGCATCGCGCCTGGATCTGCGCCAACTCCGCATCGAAAATCGCCAGGCGCCCAAAGCCTACTTCAAAGGCCTCAATTACCTGCTGAACGAGCAGCAGGATCAGGCCATCGACGCGTTCATCGAAGCGGTTCAGAGAGATCCTGACACGTCGGAACTGCACTTCGCGCTGGGCAACCTGTTTCGCCGCCGCGGCGAATACGAGCGCGCTGTCCGGGTTCACGAGCACCTGCTGTCCCGTGCCGATCTGAGCCAGGCCGACCGCGATCGGGCGCAGCACGCCCTGGCGCAGGATTTTCTGAAAGCCGGCCTGCTCGACCGGGCCGAAGCCGCACTGCACAAGCTGGACGGCACACATTACCAGGAGCAAGCCTGGCTGACCTTGCTGTCGCTGCACGAGCGCTCACGCGACTGGGTGCAGGCACGAGACATTGCCCAGCGCTTGCAGCAGGCGCATCAGGGCGACTTCACCGCCCGCCTGGCACATTACCAATGCGAGTTGGCCGCCCATGCCTGGGACAAGAAGAAGGATGCCGACACCGCCCGCACGTTGCTGGAGCAGGCCATCCAGGCAGCCCCTCACGCCGCCCGACCCCGCATCCAGATGGCTGGCCTGCTGGCCATGCAGGATGATCTGCGGGGCGCGTTCGAGCATCTGCTTGACCTTGAACCGCATGCGCCGCAAGCCCTCCCGCTGGTCGCGAGCGAGTTGGTGCGCATCGGCCAGGCCATTGGCGAACTGCCGCAGGCCACCGAGTTGCTCCAGCGACGCTATGCCGCAGCACCATCCGTCGACGTGGTGGATGCCATCGTCCAGGCGCAGATGCTCGCGGGAGCGCCGCTGCAAGACGCGCGCGAGGGCTATGTCCGCCACATGTCGCAGGAACCCTCGCTGATCGCTGCTGCCCGCTGGCTCAGCCACGAGCCGTTTGCCCAGGAAGGGGCGCATCCGGTGGTTCAACGCTCCCTGGAGCATGCGGCCCGCCCGCTGGCCCGTTATCGCTGTGCCGCCTGCGGCTTCGAGGCCCAGGGCTATTTCTGGCAGTGCCCAGGCTGCCAGGCTTGGGAGAGCTTTCCCCCCAAGCGCATCGAAGAGTTGTAGCCGCGGCGCCACAAGCTCTACCCTGTACAGGGGATGCCTTGCAGCGCGCGGGCTTCCAGGTCGGGCGCGTCATGGCAAGATCATTGGCCGGCATGTGCCGGCTCTTCATCGTTACATCGGAGGAAACCCATGTTGAAAAAGCTTTTGGCGGCATTGACCATGTTCTACGCGGCCGTTTCGTTTGCCGCTGTCGATGTGAATACGGCCACAGCGGCCGATCTGGACAGCGTCAAGGGCATTGGCCCGGCCATGTCCACGCGGATCATCGATGAGCGCAAGAAGAGCAAATTCAAGGATTGGAATGACTTCATCGCCCGCGTGAAAGGCGTGGGCGAAAAGAGTGCCAGCCGCTTCTCCGACAACGGACTGACCGTCAACGGCGCTGGCTATGCTGGTGTCCCCACCAAGCCGGCGGCCCAGAAGCCTGCGGCACCCGCAGCCGCCGCCACGGCCAAGCCTGCTGCGGCAGCGGCCAAGTAGCCGGACCGGCCTCGGCACAGGCCGCTCCCGGACATGAAAAAAGCCGCGCGTTGCGCGGCTTTTTCGTGCCCATCGGGGTTGACGTCACGTCCCCAGGTTCACCAACCAGAGCGCCAGCACCGGGAACAGCACCAGCAGCACGATCCGGGTCAGGTCGGAGACCAGGAAGGGCAGCACACCGCGGGCAATCTCCATCAGTGGCACGGTCCGCGAGAGCTTCTGGATGATGAACAGGTTCATGCCCATCGGCGGCGTGATCAACCCGATCTCGACCACCATCAGCGCCAGGATGCCGAACCAGATCGACTTGTCGGCCTGGCTCAGCCCCCAGAAATCCAGGCCCATGATGATGGGATAGAAGATCGGGATCGTCAGCAGGATCATCGCCAGCGAGTCCATCACGCAGCCCAGCACCAGGTAGATGAGCAGGATGGCGATCAGCACCATCATGGGCGGCATGCCGCTGTCCTTGACCCAGTTGGCCAGTTCCACCGGCATCTGCGTCAGCGCCAGGCCGGAGTTGAGCAGGTCGGCACCCACCAGCACCAGGAAGATCATCGCGGTGGCGTGGGCGGTGCCGATCAGGCTCTCGCGCAGGCCCTTCCAGCGCATGCCGTTGACGACAGCCAGCACCGCGCAGGCGGCAGCGCCAATGGAGGCCGCCTCGGTCGGGTTGGCCCAGCCGCCGTAGATGCCGTAGATCACCACAATGAATACCAGGATCACGGGGATCACCGCCACCAGCGCGGCCAGGCGTTCGCTCCAGCTCGACTTTTCGCCGGCCGGGCCGGCACCGGGGTTGAGCGCCACGACGATGCGGATCACCAGCATGTAGCCCAGCGTGGCAATGATGCCGGGGATGACGGCGGCCACGAACAGCTTGCCGATCGATTCCTGCACCAGCACGGCGTAGATCACCAGCGGCACCGAGGGCGGGATCAGGATGCCCAGCGTGCCGGCCGCAGCCAATGTGGAGGTGGCCAGCCTGCCCGAATAGCCGTGCGCGCGCAGCTCGGGCAGCGCCACCTGCGCCATGGTGGCGGCGGTGGCCAGCGACGAGCCGCAGATGGCACCAAAGCCCGCGCAGGCACCCGCGGCCGCCATGCCCAAACCGCCCTTCAAATGCCCCAGGAACGCCGCCGCACAGCGGAACAGCGCCTTCGACAGCCCGCCGTGCGTGGCGAACTGGCCCATCAGCATGAACAGCGGCACCACCGCCAGATCGTAGTTCGACAGGCGCGCGTAGGCCGTGGTGTTGAGGGTGAACAGCAGCGCCGACGGGTCGCCCCCGTTCATGGCCAGGAAGGCCGCCGCGCCGCCCAGGAACATACCGACGCCCACGTGCACGCGGATCGCCAGCAAAAACAGCAGGATCGCGAAGATCCACAGTCCGACCGTCATGCCGCTCATGCCGCACCTCCCGTCGCCGTGCGCAACGAGATGCCCAGGCGCGCCAGCGCAGTCAGCGTGAGCAGCAGGAAGCTCGGCACCAGCAGCGATACGGGCCACCACAGCGGCACCAAGAGCAGCGCCGAAACTTCCATCGTCTCCTTGGCCGAGACAGCGTACAGCGCGGTGCGCCACGTCAGCAGTGCACCCATGAAGGCCAGCAGGCCATGGCCCATCACGTCGAGCCAGGCGCGGGCGCGGGCACTCAGACCGTTGGTGAAGGCATCCACCTTGATGTGGTGGTCATACACCTCGCACAGCGGCAGAAAGGCCGCGGCGCCGATGGCCGAGCCCATCTGCAGCAGTTCCATGTCGCCCTGGATCGGTGCCGAGAACAGCTTGCGGCCGACGATGGAGATGATCGACATGACCACGATGGCGCAGAAAATCAGGCCGCCGAACAGCGCCCACCACGTGGCGATGCGGTCGAGCCAGCGCCCTGCGGCGCTGGTGAACGGACTCGGTTCTCCGGTAGCGCCCGGCGCAAGTTCAGCCACGCTGCCTCCTCGATGTGTTCTTGAATGATGAAAAGCCTGCCAAGACCGCAGCGCGTGTCCGTGGCAGGCCGGGGCGTTCATGGGCGCGTCATACGCCCATCATCCTCACTTCGGCATGTATTTGGCGCCGATGGCGTGGGCCTCGGCAGCCAGCTTCTTGCCGTCCAGGCCGCGCGCGGTGGCCTGCTTGATCCAGTCGGCCTCGACGCTGGCGGTCTGCTTCTTCATCGCCGCCAGGTCTTCGTTCTTGATCGTCAGCACCTTGTTGCCGCGGGCAGCCAGCGACTTGCGGGCGTCGTTGTTGCCGTCGTCCCAGACCTTGCCCAGCCACTCGGCCGCGACCAGGCCGCTGTTCTTCTCCACCACGGCCTTCAGGTCGGCCGGCAGGCTGTCGAACTTGCGCTGGTTCATCAGCAGCGCCATGGGCGTCTGCGTGAAGCCGGGCTGGTTCGCCTGGCCTTCCATGTGGAACTTCACCACCTCGTCGATCTTGGTGGCCGGCAGCACCTCCCACGGCGCCATGGCGCCGTCGATCACGCCCTTGGACACGCCCTCGGTGACCTGCGCCACCGGCATGTTGACGGGCGTGCCACCCAGCGCCGTGAGGAACAGCGCGGCAAAGCGCGAGGGGCTGCGCAGCTTCACGCCCTTGAAGTCGGCCGCGGTCAGGATCGGCTTGCTGGCGGTGGACAGCACCACGTTGGAGGCGCTCCAGATCGTCAGGACCTTGAAGTCCTTGTAGTCGTCGCGTGCGTGCTTCTCATAGAACTCCCACATGGCGCGGCTGCCGCCCATGCCGTCCGGCGGCATGGTGAAGGGCAGTTCCAGCGCCTCGGTGCGCGGGAAGCGGCCGGTGGAATAGCTGGGCGAGGTCCACACGATGTCGGACACGCCGTTCTTGACCTGATCGGCCAGCTGCGCGGGCGTGCCGCCCAGTTGCAGCGCCGGGTAGATCTGGCACTTGAGCTTGTCGGCCGAGTCCTTGGCGATCTTCTCGCACCAGGGCTCCAGGAAGTTCTTCTGGAAGTTCGAGCCCGGCGGCAGGAAGTGCGAGACTTTCAGCACCGTCTGTGCATGGGCGCCCGTCAGCGCGCCCAGACCGAGCAACAGGGTGCCGGCGGCACGGGCCCCCAGACGCTTGGATGTCATAGGAACAGTCTCCTGCAATAAAAGAAGCCAGCTGGGGATTCAGCTGGGCAGTCTAACGGTGCGGATCGCCCCTGCGTTTACGGGCCATCCCTTAACGCCGCATTTTATAAGTGTGCTAATAGTTGCGGGCGCAACCTGCATTATATTGCCTACTCCGTGCCAAGGTGCAAGCGATTTCTTCCTCGCAAGCCCTCAATGCGGGCCTGGCCGGGCAACGCTGTCACGCAGGCAGGTCACAATGGGCGCATGAGAATCCTGCACACCATGCTGCGCGTGGGCAACCTCCAGCGCGCCATCGACTTCTACACCCAGGTGCTCGGCATGCAACTGCTGCGCACGTCGGAAAACCCCGAATACAAGTATTCGCTGGCCTTTCTGGGCTTCGACGGCGGCAACCCCGGCCAGGCCGAGATCGAGCTGACCTACAACTGGGGCACCGAGCAGTACGACATGGGCACGGCCTATGGCCACATCGCCATCGGCGTGCCCGATGCCTATGCCGCCTGCGAAAAGATCAAGGCCGCCGGCGGCAAGGTCACGCGCGAGGCCGGCCCCGTCAAGGGCGGCACCACCGTCATCGCCTTCGTCACCGATCCGGACGGCTACAAGATCGAACTGATCCAGCGCACGACCGACGGCGCCGGCGAAGGCCTGCGGTCATGATCGACCAACCTGGTTACTCACTTATTTATAGCTGCTGGCGCTTTATGTACGGCGCCTCAGACCATTTTTGACTTGAACAAGACCACCCCCTCGAACCCCCCCATGACCTCCGCGACCAGCGCCGAGATCGAGCTCAAGCTCGCCCTGCCCGGCGCCGATCCCAAGACCATCGGCGAGCAGCTCGCCGCCCTGCCCTTGCTGGCCGCCCTGCCCGTCACCCAGCAGAAGCTGCGCAATATCTACTTCGACACCCCGGCCCAGCACCTGCGCCAGGCCCGCGCGGTGCTGCGCCTGCGCAGCCAGCGCCAGGACGGCGGCAAGGTGCACTGGCTGCAGGCGCTGAAGACCGAAGACACCAGTGCCGGCGGCCTGAGCCAGCGCGGCGAGTGGGAAGCCACGGTGCGCGAGGGCAAGCTCGACCCCGTCGTGCTGCAGGGCACGCCCTGGCCCACGCTGGACGCAGACGGCACGCTGCTGCCGCAACTCGCGCCCTGCTTTGAGACCGACGCCACGCGCACGCTGCGCCTGTTCACCGGCGACGACGGCAGCCGCATCGAGGTGGTGCTGGACGTCGGCGCCATCCGCGCCGGCGACGAGCGTGCCGAGCTGTGCGAGCTGGAGCTGGAGCTGCTGAAAGGCGCGCCCGACGCCCTGTTCGCGCTGGCCGACCACAGCGCCAGCCACCTGCCGGTGCTGCCCGACCCGGTGAGCAAGGCCGAGCGCGCCTGGCGCCTGGTCGACGGCACCACCCGCGCGCCGCGCCGCGCGCGCAAGCTGGAGCTGGCCGAGAACACCCCCGTGCTGCTGGCCGCGCAGACCGTGCTGGGCGAAATGCTGGGCCAGTTCATCGAGAACCTGAGCGGCATCGTGCGCGCCGACGGCCCCGAGCTGGTGCACCAGGCGCGCGTGGGCTGGCGGCGCTGGCGCAGCGCGCTGTGGCTGTTCAAGCCCCTGCTGGCCGACGCCCACCCGGCGCCCGACAGCGCCGGCCTGCGCCCGCTGCTCAATGCCCTGGGCGCCATGCGCGACCTGGACGTGGCGGCGCTGGAAAGCCTGCCGCAATGGGCCGACGCCTACATCGGCGGCACCGACGAAGCAGCCCGCGAGCGCGCGCAGGAATGGCAGACCATGGAAGCGGCCGTCACCGCCGAGCGCCGTATCCGCCGCGCCGGCCTGCTGGCCGCGCTGGGCGCCACCGGCACCGGCCAGGCGCTGCTGGGGCTGGAGCGCTGGCTGCACGCGCTGCCGCAGGCCGCATGGACGCCCGAGCTGGCCGAGCGCAGCATCGGCGACTGGGCCGCCAGCCGCACCAAGCGCCTGCACGCGCGCCTGGCCGCCGAGATCGAGGAAATGGAAGCCGCCGACCTCGACACCGAAGAAGGCATCGAGCACCAACACAACGTGCGCCTGCTGGCCAAGCGCACGCGCTACGTGCTGGAGGCGCTGCGCACCGTGCTGCCCAAAGAGCGTACGCGCCGCTGGCAGGAGCAGGCGACCGAGCTGCAGACCAGCATCGGCGCCGCGCGCGACCTGATGCTGCTGGCCACGCTGCTGGAGCCGCTGGGCATCGACCGCGGCATCCTGGGCTTTCTGCGCGGCGTGGCGGCGGGGCGCATGGCGGAAGCCTGAACGCCGGTCCGTGCGACGCGGACAGCTCTGTCACGGACAGCGCCTTCCCCACCACGGCACAGCCCCAAAACAGGGGAGTATGCATCGCCAGCGCCCATTCTACGGGCGCTATCGGCATGCATATAGGGGAGTATCTGAAAATCCGGGGTGTGCGCCGCCTGCCGCCGCAACCCACGAAAAAGCCCGGCCAGGCCGGGCTTGATGCGCGCGTTTGCAGCAGCCGCTTAATGCAGGCTCACCTCGACGCGGCGCGCCTCGGCGTTGCTGCCGGTGGCGGTGGTCGCCTCGGGCTTCTTCAGGTCCAGCTTGTCGTCGCCGATGCCCAGCGCCTTCAGCGCATCGCGCACGGCCAAGGCGCGCTGCTTGGCCAGCTCCTCGTTCTGTGCCGGATCGCCCGTGGTGTCGTGGTAGCCGCTGATCACGGCCGTCTGGCCGGCGGCCACGCCCTTCACCACGTCGCCCAGCGCATCGGCCGCGCCCGGCGCCAGGTCGGCGCTGCCGCTGGCAAAGTAGAACTTCACCACGCCGTTCTCGACCCGGATGCTGGGGCCATCGGCCGCGGCGGTGGTCATGTCGGCGGTGCTGGCCGGTGCTGCGCCGCCTGCGGCGGCCACGCCCGTCGCCGTGCCGGCGGCACCGTCAGCAGACGCCGTGCCCACCGCACCCGGCGCGGCACCACCGGCCACGCCCGTGCTGGCGCCCGCCACGGCCGTGGTGGGGGCCGCACCCTTGCCGGTGCGATACAGCCCAAACCCGATGGCCAAGCTGATGGCGAGCAGGACCACGCCGATCAGCACGGTCCACACCACGCCCTGGTTGTCATCGTTCTGTGTACTCATGAGTTCTCCAAAGAAATTGGGGCGATTGTATAAAGTCCCGCCATGCAGCCCACTGACGCCGCCTATGCCCCCTACGAACATCTGCGCCCGCCCGGCCGCGACCCGCAGCGCATGCTGGCGCAGGCGCGCGCCGAATGGCACCGCCGGGCCGGCCCGCAACGCGACCTGTGGGTGTTCGGCTACGCCTCGCTGATCTGGCGGACCGATTTCGACTTCACCGAACGCCACGCCAGCCGCATCCACGGCTGGCACCGCGCGCTGGCCATGTGGAGCCGCGTCAACCGCGGCACGCCCGGGCTGCCCGGCCTGGTGTTCGCGCTGCGGCCGGGCGGCAGCTGCCAGGGCAGGGTGTACCGCGTGCCCGGGCAACAGGCCGAGGCCGTGTTCGACACCCTGTGGGCGCGCGAGATGCCCAGCGGCGTGTACGACGCGCGCTGGCTGCCCTGCGCCACGCCGCACGGCACGGTGCCGGCGCTGGCCTTCACGCTGTCGCGCCGCAGCCCGTCCTTCACCGGCGAGCTGGCGCCCGAGCAGTACCGCCACATCTTCCGCCACGCCAGCGGCCGCTACGGCACCACGCTGGACTACGCGCGCCGCACGCTCGACACGCTGCGCGAACACGGCATCCACGACCGGCGGCTGCGCGCACTGCTGGCGCTGGCGGACGACCCCGAGGCCTGACGCAAGCGGGGCCGCGCCCCGCGCCCGCTGCCTATACTTCGGCGCATGAGTGACATCGCCCACCTGCGCAAGAGCTACGAGCGCGCCGAACTGTCCGAAGACGCCAGCCACGCCGACCCGATGGCGCAATTCGCCCAGTGGTTCGACGAGGCGCTGAAAAGCGAGCTGCCCGAGCCCAACGCCATGACCCTGGCCACCGTGGGCAGCGACCTGCGCCCCAGCACCCGCGTGGTGCTGATCAAGGAGTTCGACGCGCGCGGCATCGTCTGGTACACCAACTACCAGGGCCGCAAGGGGCTGGAGCTGGCCGGCAACCCGTATGCGGCGCTGCAGTTCCACTGGGTCGAGCTGGAGCGCGTGGTGCGCATCGAGGGCCTGGTCGAGAAGGTGAGCGAGGCCGAGAGCGACGCCTACTACGCGAGCCGCCCGCTGGACCACCGCCTGGGCGCCTGGGCCAGCCCGCAAAGCCAGGTCATCTCCGGCCACGCCTGGCTGGTGGCCGAGGCGGCCAAGTACGGTGCGCAATTCATGCTGAAACCGCCCCGCCCGCCGCACTGGGGCGGCTACCGCCTCAAGCCCGACCAGTGGGAGTTCTGGCAGGGGCGCAAGAGCCGGCTGCATGACCGGCTGCGCTACCGGCTGGACGGCGGCGAGTGGGTGCGCGAACGACTGGCACCCTGAACCCGAAACTTGGGTGATCGTGATAGTCAGCCTCTTGCTTCTCTTCTTGATGGTATTGCTGGTTGGTGTACCTGCGTTTGTTTACCTCAAGAAGCCTGCTGCCGTGGGGCTGGCAAGCCTGTTGCCTCCCCTGCTCTTTCAAGGCGGCAACTGGTTGTACCTGGGCTATATAGACCCGTTCTGGCCGATTGCCTTGGTTGTCAGTAGCGCCATTGCCTTGGTCGCAGCTTTGAGCGTGGGCTGGATAGTGGACCGGTTCGTGGTGCAGTCTTGAGCGCTACCCTTGGAGTCTGTTGACGATTTCCTGCGCGAACGTCTACAGGCTGTTACACCACCCACCGCGTCACCACCAAAATCACCACCGGCATGGTCACCAGCCCCATGGCGGTGGACACCGCCACGCTGGCCGTCACCTCTTCCTCTGCCACGCGGTAGCGCTGCGAGAACAAAAACACGTTGGCCCCCACGGGCAGCGATGCCGCGACGATCATCACGGCCAGCGGCATGCCCGACAGGCCCAGCGCCCAGCCCATGCTGGCCAGCACCAGCGGGTGCACCACACATTTCACCAGCGCAATGCGCAGCGCGGCCTTGAACTGGTGGCCGACCTTGGTGAATGCCAGCGTCACCCCCACCAGCAGCAGCGCAATCGGCCCCAGGGCCTGGCCCAGCAGCAGCAGGGGCTTGTCCACCACCTGCGGCACCACCAGGCCGGTTTGTGCAAACAGCAGGCCCGCAATGATGGGCAGTGTCACCGGGTGCACGATGCTGTTGCGCACGGCCTGCAACAC
>RRZT012512252.1_pt1 | contig 11261 bp, 9 predicted proteins | sample 2165551 | NCBI WGS metagenome assembly RRZT01 (sample SAMN10456910, study PRJNA506462) | wastewater metagenome | biome: wastewater; feature: sludge; material: wastewater sludge; isolation source: wastewater sludge with Escherichia coli K12::gfp cells carrying plasmid... | place: USA: Moscow, Idaho ...
CCTAATTATGCTAAAGGAACTGAACATGGCTACGCAGCCACAATAGGTGGTGGTGAAATGAGTTCCAATCTAAAAGTTGGTAGTTTCCATCATAATCTTCTGGCAGACTGTGAAGGCCGTAACTGGAGCATTAGTGGTGGTCTTGATGGTACCGGTGCATATGACGGTCATCATGACATTTTTAATAATGTTGTATATAACTGGGGAAGCCGCGCTTCTGACGGTGGAAGTCATGAGATCAATTTTGTGAACAACTTCTACAAAATAGGACCTGCCACAACCCAGAGTAAACTTTTACGTCTCCAGCTGGAAGGAACAGGAAATGGTACTCAAAGCGCTTATGTAAGTGGAAATATCCGTCAAGAAAAGGATAATGGAAATTTTACCAATGATGAAGAAGGTAATACCTATCAATATGAAACAACCAACGGACAAGAAATTGGCTGGATTCCATTTGTTGACAAACCTTTCTTCGAAAGTCTTGCTACCATTGAAACAGCAAAAGCTGCCTATAAGAATGTATTGAGTGACGTAGGCTGCAACGACCCATTCTTCGATCCACATGATCAGCGTATGGTCAGCGAAACTCTTCAAGGTACCTATACTGTTGTCGGCAGTCGTACCGGCAAGAAGGGACTTCCTGATTCTGAAAATGATATTAACTGCGAAGGATTCGATAAATTGCAAATGACAGAGGAGAGCCGCCCTTCAGACTTCGATACAGATGGCGATGGAATGCCTGATTGGTGGGAAAATGCCACAGGCATGACTAACAGTAATGCTGACGACAACAATGATGGATACACTAATCTAGAAGAATACCTCGACTGGATGGCACAACCTCATTTTTATACTTTAGATAATATTGATCTGAAAGCTTATTTTGCCGGTTATAACAATAATCCATCCTTTACTGTATCCAATGCTACAGGAAACATCAAAGCAACAATCAGTGGCAGTACGTTACAAGTAACAACCGACAATAACAGTACTGATAATTTAGGATCAGTCACCGTCAAAGCAACTGATAATGATGGCTGGGGCAGTCTTGAACGTACTTTTAATTTTGCTGTAAGTAATGCTACCGGTATTACTTCAATTCAAAAAGAAAGTCAGAAAGACAATCGCCCTGAAAACATATATGACCTTTCTGGCAGGATTATCGGATATGGAAATCCTCTAAATAAAAATATTCCACAAGGGATTTATATTTATCAAGGAAAGAAATATGTCAAAAGTAAATAGAAAAATAAAACCGGTTACTTTTCTGTAACCGGTTTAAAAGTGGTACCTCTTGGAGTTGAACCAAGGACACATGGATTTTCAGTCCAATGCTCTACCACCTGAGCTAAGGCACCATTTGTAAATTGCGAATGCAAAGATAGGTAAATTCTCCCACCCCGACAAATTTTAGGCTACTTTTCTTTCTGAAAATGTTGGTATTTCAATTTTTTACTGTATCTTTGCATCTGCAAATCGGGATTTAGCGCAGTTGGTAGCGCACTACGTTCGGGACGTAGGGGTCGGGCGTTCGAGTCGCCTAATCCCGACCTGTTTAGCCGTAAGTTTGTATATATCATACACTTACGGCTTTTTTGGCTCTAATAGGCCGGTAAAAATCGGTGATAAGACTGTCAATGAAAACGTTTTTGATGGCAGTTTACATAGCGATTCGAATCGCTATATAAATGATGCCCTTATACATTCTATTTAACAATCGAATAGCAAGCGATTCGAATCGAATCACTTGCTATCTATAATATAGCCGTAAAGCTATATGCTGCTCACTCTGATCCTTTAACAAGTAATACCTTTAAGCAATCATGGCTTCTCCACAGTTCTGACACTTATGCCGTAATAAATTCAAAACCTAACGTAAGGAGCAAGACGCTGAATCTCTTCCGGAGAGAAATCTTTGAAAAGATGTAGATCAGCAAGACTGTGCAAGGGACCTTTCAATCTGCGATAATCACATATTTCCCTGGCCTGATAAAAGTTAATGTACGGGTGGCGTCGCATCTGATTTAAAGTCAATTTATTTAAATTTAATTTATTTACATTTAAAGGATTAACTTTAAAGTAATGCAAAGCCTCCTCGGGGAAACCATCTATTTCCAATAGCTGTTGAATATGTACATATCCTCCTAAGCGATTACGATAGCTGACAATCATTTTTGCATAACCACTTCCTATTCCCGGGACTTTCTTCAATGCAGAAGTATCAGCAGTATTCAATTGTACATATTGTCCTAAGCGTAACTTTAAAGGATATAGAATAGTATCTCTCTCAGCATTTTTCCCTGACATCTCTGAAGTTTTGGGATTTTTAGTATAGAAATCAGAGGCAGGCTGATAACCCTGCCCTATATGGATATATGGAGCCAGCTGTTTATATTGTTTTAGAGTAAGTCCATATAAACGCGCAAAATCTTCAGGTTGACGATATATTCCACCTTTTGCTCTATAACAATATATACTTCTTACCTGCCACGGTTGGAGCCCTAAAGCTAACAACTGAGTGCTATCAGCTGTATTTGGATCAAATGGGAAAAGGGAAGCTTGCCGCCCGTTCACTTGATAATATTTTTCCCCATTTTTCGAGTATAAAGGACGGACGCTACCATTATGTCCATAAAATCGGAGAGAATCTTCTTTTGACATATCAGCACGTTTATAGCGTGAACCTGTGTAAAAAACGAGTAAAAAGGCGATGATAATTACAGCCAGCAATACAAGTAAAGCTTTCCTGTCATTTTTCTGTAAATAAAAAATTTGTTTCCAAATATTATGCATCTTTATTGTGGTTACTTATCTGAGTTATTCGCTCAATAAAGAAACGCACTCCATCAAATCTTTATTATGCCGATCTGCCGCAAAAATATAAAGAAAATACAAAGAGGACTAATAAAACGCACAGCAAAAAGCCACACACTATACATTGTCCCCTTAACAGTACCCCAATTAGTAAATTCATCGCGGGATATTTTTTTAGGGACAAACCAACCTAAGAATATACAAGTCAGGAAAGAGCCTAATGGCAACAGCACATTGGAAGTAATAAAATCACAACAATCGAGAAAAGACTTGTTACCTGCAAAATGGGACAAGAAGTCACTTCCCCCACATGATAATGAACAGAGAATACCAATAAGAACACAGACAACAGTTTCAATCCAAGCCCCTTTTTTTCGAGTAATATGCATCTCTTCATAAAAAAAAGCAGTTCCAATTTCATGCATGGAAATAGTAGAAGTCAACGCAGCCAAAGCCAACAAAGCATAAAAAAGAAGTGAAATAATATAACCCAATATAGGCATCCCCGAAAAAACTTGTGAAAACACATTCGGTAAAGTAATGAAAATCAAAGACGGGCCACTGTCTGGTTTGACACCAACAGAAAAGGCTGCGGGGAATATCATCAATCCTGCCAATATTGCAACAAGAGTATCTATCAAAGCTATCTGTCCTGCCGATTTCAGCAAATTAGTCTGTCTGCTGAAATAAGAAGCATAAGTACAGAGGCACGCTGAACCCAAACTTAACGAAAAAAAGGACTGTCCCAAAGCATCAAAAATAACAGTTGAGTTTAACTTTGAAAAATCCGGCTTATACAAAAATTCAATACCTTTGTACGCATTTGGCAATGTACATGAGGCAATGACAATAACAATTAGGAGGATAAACAAGGTAGGCATCATAATATTAGACGCCTTTTCAATGCCATTGCGTACTCCCTTAACCACAACGAAATGAGTAAGCAAAATAAAAATGATAGTCCATAGCAAAGGTTTGATAGGATCAGAAGAAAAATCTTTGAAATAAGTCTGCGCATAAGTGACATCTCCGTTAAGATGTCCACATATAGAGGCAAAAAGATATTGTAGACACCAGCCAGCTATCACCGCATAAAAACCAAGAATAATTATGGACGTGAACACACCCATATAACCAATAACCCCCCAAGGGCCTTTTCGGGAAAGGCTACAATAAGCACGTGCGGCATTAGCAGCAGAATGGCGGCCAATAATAAATTCAGCTACCATCCCAGGAATTCCTAACACCAAAACACAGCCAATATAGACAATAACAAATGCGGCACCACCATCCTGACCGGTAAGATAAGGAAAACGCCAGATATTTCCCAAACCTACCGCAGATCCTGCCGTTGCGAGAATTACACCTATTTTTGTACCAAAATTGCCTCTTGCTTCCATAATCTTATTCTACTTATCTTTACTCTCTTCTATATTTAAATTACATGAAACTGATGAAGGTAAATCGCCAGGATACACAACGGGCAAATAAATCTGACCATAAAAAAATAAACACCAAAAAATGTTGATTTCAACGTCCCCCAGTTGGAAAACTCATCTTTCACAATATGTTTAGGAACGAACCAACCTAGAAATATACAAGTCAGAAAGCCGCCTATAGGCAGGAATATTTGTCCCGTGATAAAATCGAACATCTCGAAGAGTGACTTCCCCCCAATACACAATCCTCTCCAATCACCTAAAGACAAAGAACAGATAGAGCCAATAATGATTGTAGATATTGTGACCAGCATCGCACCCTTTTTCCTGCTAATATGCAGTTCCTCATAAAAAAAAGCTGTGCTCACCTCATGAAGAGATATCAGCGATGTCAATGCAGCCAGAGAAAGCAAAGCATAAAACATCACAGAAACAATAACACCCACAATAGGCCAACCACTAAAAGCTTGCTGAAATACATTCGGAAGAGTAATAAAGACTAAAGATGGACCACTGTCGGGTTTTACTCCAACAGAAAATGCAGCGGGAAAAATAATCAAACCCGCTAATATTGCGACCAATGTATCTATAGAACATATCTGAACTGCAGATACTGTCAAGTTAGTTTGACGTGTAAAATAAGAAGCAAAAGTACAAATGCATCCCATAGCAATACTCAAAGAATAGAAAGACTGTCCTAAAGCCCCAAGGAAAACGTCTGCGGTAACTTTATGCCAGTTAGGTAAAAACAAAAAGGCAACACCTTTTCCTGCATTCGGCAACATGCAAGCAGCTACGACCATTATTATCAGAAGAATAAACAATGTTGGCATCAGCATCTTTGAAACGCGCTCTATACCTGCCCGTACACCATGAATAATGACAAGATGAGTAATGACAAGAATTACAATCGTCCAAAATACCGGTTTTATCGGATTCTGAGAAAAAGAAGCAAAATATTCCTGAAAATATTGAGGATCACCTTTTAGGTGCCCTGCCAAAGTAGCAAAAATATATTGAAAGCACCATCCTGATACTACAGCATAATACCCCGTAATAAGAAAACCAGTGATAACACCAAGAAGTCCTACAAACTTCCAAGGTTTGTTTTCAGACAGAACACTATAAGCACGATAAGTATTAGATGCACCATGACGACCAATAATAAACTCATTAAGCATACAAGGAATACCCAGCAATAATACACATCCTAAATAAATGAGAATGAAAGCAGCCCCGCCATTATCACCAGCCATATAAGGGAAACGCCATACATTACCCAAGCCGACAGCAGAACCGGCCGTTGCAAGAATGGCTCCCATCTTACTTCCAAAATTTCCTCTCTCTTCTTTTGACATATTATTTTTATATCTTATATTTACTTAAACAGTGCAAAATTATAAAAAATATGCGTCAAAGAAGACAAAATAGAAATAAAATATGACTCTTTTGTTCTTCTTTCTAAGAATAGAGCCTACTTATATTACAATTCATCGATATTCTTCAGGAATAGTATTTTTCCATATAGAGAAAGGACAAACCAAAAGATGAGAATTATAAAACCTTCTGTCACCAGTTACTTCTTTCCCTATAAAAGCAGGTTTTTCATAGGATTCATCGGATGCAGAAAGCTCTACCTCTGCCATAACAAGCCCTTCATTGTCACCATAAAACTCATCTATCTCAAAAGTGTGCTTTCCACTGTTTACCAGATAACGGCACTTATCAATAATTCCACCCTTACAAAGGTTCATGAGATGTCGCGCCTCATCAAGAGAGACCTCTTTTTCAAACTCATAGCGAGAGATGCCATCAAGCGAAGGACCCTTTATTGTAAGATAAGCCTTGTCATCACGAATGCGTATACGAACAGTGGCTCCATCAGCAGGTATATACCCCTGCTGGATATGACTATAGGAAAAGGCGGTACGCTTATACATGCCGCCTTTCTTTACCAAGAATTTTCTTTCAATTTCTAGTCCACTCATGCTTCTATTCCTTTGTTATAGAATATAACATAAAAATAACAGCCAAGATAATGAGACCGATGAAAATCCAGTCTATAACTCTTTTACCTCTTTTTTCCTGTTTGGCCTCATAAGCATCATGCTTGGCCTTTCTAAGTGCTTTATTACTACTCATAGTCTATCTTTTATAAAGGTTATTCTGCTTGAGCTGCATCTGATGCAGCAAATTCCATAAGGTAAGCCTTAATAAAGTCATCAATTTTACCATCCATAACTCCATCAACATCAGAGGTTTGATAATTGGTACGATGATCTTTTACTCGCCGGTCATCAAAAACATAACTTCGAATCTGGCTACCCCATTCTATTTTTTTCTTGCCCGCTTCAACCTTTGCCTGCTCTGCCTGCTTCTTCTTCAATGCGCGGTCATACAACTGTGATTTTAAGAGCAGCATCGCCTTTGCACGGTTCTTCGGCTGGTCTCGAGTCTCGGTATTCTCGATCAAAATTTCTTCCTTCTCACCTGTATCAGGATCTTCATACTGATACCGCAAACGGACACCAGACTCTACTTTATTAACATTCTGCCCACCAGCACCGCTTGAACGAAAAGTATCCCAGGAAACTCTTGCCGGATCAACATACACTTCTATCGTATCATCAACCAAAGGAGTAACAAATACAGAAGCAAAACTCGTCATTCGCTTTCCCTGAGCATTATAAGGAGAGACGCGGACAAGACGATGTACACCATTTTCACATTTCAAAAAACCATAAGCATATTCCGAACCTTCTATGGTCATTTCGACACTCTTGATACCTGCTTCATCACCTTCCTGCATACTGGTAATCTTGACCTTATAGCCATGAGCTTCAGACCAACGCATATACATACGCATCAGCATAGAAGCCCAGTCCTGACTTTCTGTACCCCCTGCCCCTGAATTAATTTTCATGACAGCATCCATAGGATCCTCTTCCTGCCGAAGCATATTCTTCAGCTCAAGTTCCTCAACAGCCTCGACAGCCTTAACATAGTCAGCATCAACTTCTTCCTCTGTGACCATTTCATCTTTATAAAAGTCAAAAGCAAGTTGAAGTTCATCTGCCAGCCGATTCACCTCACGGTAACCGTTAAGCCACTTTTCTATACCTTTGACCTTTTTCATCTGCTCTTGAGCATACTTAGGATCATCCCAGAAATCAGGAGCCTGAGTACGCAATTGCTCTTCCTCAAATTCAACCTTCTTCTGATCTATATTCAAATAACGATGGAGAGCATCTCTACGCTCCAAGATATCTTTTAATTGATCTGACGTAATCATCTACTTACCTTTCTAGAATTCATACATTTTGTCGATTAATTCTTTATAATTTTTATTGATTACAGTCCTTCTCAACTTTAATGTATTCGTCAATTCACCGAGTTCCACAGAAAAATGATGTGCCAAAAGAGTAAGATGCTTGATCTGCTCATATGGTGCTAGCTGCTGTTGTAAAGTTTGTATTCTGTCAAACATCATTTTCTGTACTTCTACACTTTGACAGAGCTCTTCTCTTGACTCAACCTTAATGCCATGTTCCCTGGCCCAATCCTCTATCAAACGGAACTCCGGTACAATAAGTGCAGAAACGAACTTACGCTGATCTGCAATAACTGCTACCTGATCAACATATTTATCAACCAAGAGAAGTGATTCTACCATCTGGGGAGCAATATACTTGCCATTAGAGGTCTTAAACAAATCTTTAATACGTTCCTTCAAGAAAAGCTCACCATCCTTCATATAGCCTGCATCCCCTGTGTGAAAGAAACCATCTTCATCAAAAGACTTTGCATTGATATCATCCCGATGATAGTATCCAGGTGTAATGGTCTTGCCTCTCAAAAGAATTTCATCATTCTCGCCTATTTTCACGTCAATTCCATCAAGAGGACGTCCTACAGAATTCATAGAATACGGCTTGTCAACACGATCACAAGATACAGTAGCAAGGCTCTCGGTAAGACCGTAGCCCACCATCATGAAGATACCAATAGAATGAATAAATTCCTTCACTTCCGGTGATACATACGCACCTGCCGTAGGGAAAATATGTGGATGATCCAGACCTAACTGTTTACGGACAAGGCTTAATATCGTCTTGTTAACCAGCTGATATTGTACCTCGAGGAGAGCAGGAACCCACTTGCCTCGAGCTTTGTATTCAACATTTCTCTTTCTCCCAATAGCCAATGCTTTTTCAAATATTCGCTTCTGTATAGGATTGGAGGAATCAATCTTCGCCTTAACAGCTATATATACCTTTTCCCAAAAACGAGGTACAGAACTCATACATGTAGGATGGGTTTCACGCATACTTTCTTGAATTTCTTTCGGATAGGTATTTATGATGAGTTGGGCACCTTCACTCAAAACAAGATATGTCCAACCACGCTCAAAGACATGAGTAAAAGGCAAAAAATTAATTATCCTGTCGTTCTCTCCAACAGGAACCGCCTTATGGTTACCTTCAAGAGCAGCATCATACTGACTATATGTCAAGACGACACCCTTACTTTCACCAGTTGTCCCACTTGTATAAAGTATATTACAAATATCATCATAAGACGCTTCTTTCCAAAGCTCTTCAACTTCCGATTGACGAGGAAGATTTTCTCCTAATTTAATAAAATCTTCAAAATAGAGAGCGTTTGGATCATGTGTACTAATACGAACGCTGTGATCAAATATAACAATACGTTCAAGAGAAGGGCACAATGCAAATATGCGGTGAGCTTTATCATATTGTTCTTGTTCTCCAACAAAGAGCAAACGAATTTCACCATCATTAAGCATATACTGTATCTGCTGCTCACTACTTGTAGCATAAAATGGTATAGAAATTACCTTATCGCCATAGGCTCCAAAATCTGTATAAAGGTACTGAATACAATTCTGAGAGAATACAGCTATTTTTTCCTGAGGCTTTATGCCTAAATTGAGGAATGCATTACTTACTTGCTTAACGCGTAAAGAAAACTGATTCCAAGATACAGTCTTCCATTCAAGGCTACCAAACTGTCTGAAATTTAAGGCAGGACGATCACCATGTTTTTTAGCCTGTTCGTGAATGAGCACAGAAAGATGACATCTCGTTTGCATAATTGTTTTGTTTAAATATTGCAAAGATAACAGAAATAAACAAAAGAACAAAATTAAAAGTGAAAATTTCCTACAGCTTATCGTTTTTTCATTTTATTGTGCCGACAAATAATTTTCATAAAACTACTTAATATTACTAATTTCATTTATATTTTCAACTCTAAAGAAAGCTATTTCAAAAAAAATAAGTAAGTTTGTCTGCATGATGGAAATAACAGAATACACTAAAGATGCAGTTAAACTTCTCAAGAAGCTCATCGCTACTCCTTCTGTCAGCAAGTCTGAAGCAGATGCAGCCCGTGTTATAAGGGAGCAAATCAAAGAATATGGATTCAACGGTAATATTGAAGCCAATAACACCTGGATTATCAGCAAAGACTGGAATGACAATAAACCGACTTTACTTCTCAATGCTCATATTGATACCGTCAAACCGGCTGCGACATGGAGCAGGGATCCATTTAATCCTACTTTAGATGGTGATATCCTTTATGGCCTGGGAAGTAATGACTGTGGTGGGGGACTCGTATCCTTACTACAACTATTTAGAATTCTCTCTCTAAAACCGCAAAAATTCAACTATATTTATCTTGCATCTGCAGAAGAAGAAATCTCAGGCATAAATGGTATTAGCCGAACCTTGCCTTTGCTGCCGAAAATAGACCTTGCTATCGTCGGAGAACCAACAAATATGCAACCGGCTATTGCAGAAAAAGGCCTGATGGTACTTGATGTCATTGCACATGGAAAAAGTGGACATGCTGCCAGAGATGAAGGAATCAATGCTATTTATGAAGCTTTAGGCGATTTGGAATGGTTCCGTAACTACCAATTTCAGAAAACAAGTCCTTTCCTCGGCCCGACAAAGATGGCCGTTACCGTCATTCATGCAGGAACTCAGCATAATGTTATTCCAGATACCTGCACGATGCTTGTTGATGTCCGCACAAATGAATTTTATGATAATGAAGAAGTATTCCATTTCATCGACCAACATACAAAAAGTGAATGTCATGCTCATTCTTTCCGCTTGAAATCCTCAAGGATAGATCCTGAGCATCCTTTGATTAAAAGATGCATAAGCATAGGAATGGTCCCTTTTGGTTCTCCCACCTTAAGTGACCAGTCTCTCATGAGTTTTCCTTCTTTCAAGCTAGGTCCAGGGGAATCAAGCAGGAGTCATTCCGCTGATGAATTCATCAAAATAGATGAAATAAGAAATGCCATCCAGCAATATGCTAATCTTCTGGATGGCAAATCTATTGAATAATTCGTTTTACCTTCCTAACCACACTTCCGGATTAAGCTTGGCGGTCTCTTTACGCAGCTGAAACTGAAGAATATTATCAGTACCAACAGTACCCAGATCCTGACGTGTGCTGACATGCTGACCGCGATGAACATTCACAGATCTCAAGTTACAATAAACAGAAATATAAGAGCCATGACGGACCATCACAACCCAGGTCCCGGCATAACCGAATACTGCAGAAACTTCGCCATCATAAATTGCTCTTGCCTGGCAACCAGAATGACCAAGAATATTGATGCCTTTATTATCAAGCGTCACACCGTTCAATCCTGCCACACTATGCTGCCCAAAATGACTTACAATACGATAGTCTCCTGTAATTGGCATAGGTAAACGCCCTCTGTTTTCTTCAAAGCCATTGCTCATCATACGATCTACAGTCGAAAGATTTTCAGCTTCTCGAGCATTTTCCTTTGCTTCTGCAATAGCCTTATTATCACGGACAGCATCAGCCGCAGCCTTACGTTCTGCAGCTTCACGAACAGACTGAGCAGCTCTTGCCGCCTGTTGAGCCCTTGCTTCCTGTTCTGCAGCAACCTTAGCTGCAACTTCTGCAGCATTTTTTTTCTTTGCTTCTGCAGCC
>RRZT013030398.1_pt1 | contig 11261 bp, 10 predicted proteins | sample 2165551 | NCBI WGS metagenome assembly RRZT01 (sample SAMN10456910, study PRJNA506462) | wastewater metagenome | biome: wastewater; feature: sludge; material: wastewater sludge; isolation source: wastewater sludge with Escherichia coli K12::gfp cells carrying plasmid... | place: USA: Moscow, Idaho...
CAAAGTCATGCGGCCGCCCGCCAGCATCAAAGCGCAGAACATCTGCAGTTCAACGGTCTCGGCGGTCGAAAAGTGCTCGGCCAGCGCTGCGAAATGCCCTTCTCCAACGGCATGCGCATCGGCTGCGAACAGCTCGGCATACGCCAGCGCAGCCCGCTCGGCGGGCGAAAAGTGGGCGCTGCCGATCTGCTGGCAATTGAGGGCTTCCAGGTCTTGCACGTCCACGCGGTCGCTCTTGCGCGCCAACTGGCAGGCTTGGCACTGCGTGATGCTGGCGATGCGCAGCCGCACCAGTTCCCGCAGCCGCCCGTCCAACACGCCGTGGCTGTGAAACTGGTCCAGCAGCGCCAGCCATGCCAGCGCGGCCTGCGGCCGGTGGGCCCAGACCTGCACCGGCACGGTGGAACTGAGCATGCGTGTCTCGACGCCCCGCCGCATGGCCTCGTCCAGCGGCGCCGGAAAATCGGCCAGCGGCACCAGCGGCAGGCGCGCCACGGTCACAGCCGCTCGATGAGGGTGGCGGTCCCCATGCCGCCGGCGCAGCAGATCGCCTGCAGCGCATAACGTCCGCCCCGACGCTCCAGCTCGTGCAGCATCGACGTCATGATGCGCGCTCCGCTCGCCCCCAAGGGGTGCCCCAGCGCGATGGCGCCGCCGTTGACGTTCAAACGCTCGGAAGACACGCCCAGCTCTTTCATCCAGACCAGGGGAACCGAGGCAAACGCCTCGTTGATCTCGAAGAGGTCGATGTCGTCCAGTGTGAGCCCCGCCTGCGCCAGCACTTTGCGGGTGGCCGCGACCGGCCCGGTCAGCATCAGCGTGGGATCGGAGCCCACCGTGGTCATGGCGAGAATGCGCGCACGGGGCTTGAGGCCCAGCGATCGGGCCTTGACCGAAGACATCAGCAGCAAACCCGCCGCCCCATCCGAGATCTGCGAAGAGTTCCCGGCAGTCAGGCGACCGTCCGCGCGGAAGCTGGTTTTGAGGGTCGCCAGCTTCTCGACGGCCGTACCGGGACGGATCGTTTCGTCTGCGGAGAACAAGTGCGCCTCGCCCTCTGCGCCCTTCTCGCGCACCTGCATCACGGGCACCGGCACGACTTCTTTCTCGAAATGGCCGGCAGAGGCAGCCGCGCAAGCGCGCCGATGGCTTTCCACGGCGAACGCATCGAGGTCTTCCCGGCCCAGCTCCCACTGGTCGCACAAGCGCTCGGCCGCTTCACCCTGGCTCGTCATTTCGTAGCGCTCGGCGACCATCCAGCCAAAGGCCTCCCCATGGATGCTGCGGTTGCTGCCCATGGGCACCCGGCTCATGTTCTCGGCACCGCCGGCCACGACCACCTCGGCCGACCCGAACGCAATCAGGCCCGCGGCCACGTGCACGGCCTCTTCACCCGAACCGCATTTGCGGTCGATCGTCAGGCCAGGAATCGTGCAGGGCCAGCCGGCCCCTAGCAGTGACGTGCGCGCGATATTGGCCGACTGCTCACCGACCTGGGTGACGCAGCCGAAGATGACGTCGTCCACCAATTCCGGCTCAAGCCCCGAACGGGTAATGAGCTCGTCCAGGACGACGGCACCCAGGTGATCGGCGCGCACGGGCGCCAGGCTGCCTTTGAATTTTCCGACGGGCGTGCGAACCGCGCCGACGATCACCACATCCGGGCGACTCACAGAACGCTCGCTTTCAGGCCGGAGCCAGGAATGCGCTGGCCTTTTTCGTCGTACTGGTACACGCCCGCGCCGGTCTTGCGCCCATGGCGGCCGGAGGCCACCATCTTGATGATCAGAGGGCAGGGACGGAACTTGTCGCCCAGCGTCGAGTGCAGGTAACGAAGCACCGACAGCCGGGTATCCCATCCGGTCAGGTCTCCGAGTTCGAGGGGCCCCATCGGATGGTTGAAGCCCATGCGCAGCGCTGTGTCGATGTCCTCGGCAGTGGCCACGCCCTCCTGCAGCATCCACATCGCTTCGTTGCCCAGCATGGCCGACATCCGGCTGGTGGTCAGGCCCGGGGACTCGTTGACGATGATCGACGTCTTGCCCAGCGCGTCGCTGTATTCGCGGGTTCTGGCCACGGTCTCGTCGCTGGTGGCGATGCCGCGCACCAGCTCGACCAGCTTCATCTTGTGCACCGGATTGAAGAAGGGCCTGCCCACCACCCGTTCAGGCTGGGGCACGGCCGTGGCGATCTCGGTCACGCTCAGCGCGGAGGTGTTCGTGGCGATGATGGCGTCGGGCAGCATGTGGGCGGCGGCCGTGGCCACCACCTGCTTCTTCACCGCGATGTTCTCGGTGACGGTCTCGACCAGCAGTGCGGCCCCCGCGGATGCGGCAGCGAGATCGGCTTGCGTCGTAAGCCTGGATTTCGCCGCATCGGCCACCGCCGCATCGAGCTTGCCGAGGCGAACCCCGTCGTCCAGGATCTTGGCCACGGCGGAGAGTGCCTTGGCGGCCGCAGCCTCGTTGCTGTCCACCAGCACGGTGACGAAGCCGGAGCTGGCGAAGGCATGGGCGATGCCGGTTCCCATCAGGCCGCCACCGGCGACGACCACCTTGTTTTGCGTAATGCTCATGTACTGTCTCCCTGATTGCTTATTGGGCTGTCGTGACGATGTTGCGCAACAGACCGATGCCGGGAATCTCGGCCTCGACCACGTCACCAGGCTTGAGAAACTTGCCGGAACCCTGCCCCGTGCCGGCCGGCGAGCCGGTGAACATGACATCGCCGCTCTCGAAACGCGAGCGCTCGTCCACGAACTTCACCAGTTCCGCGACATCCCAGGTCATCTCGGCCGTGTCGCCGTCCTGGCGAATTTCCCCATTCACGCGCAGCAGCAGGCGCAGCGACAGCTTTCCCTCGCGCGCAAACTCATCGCGCGTCACGATCCACGGGCCGAGGCCCGTGGTCTGGTCACCGCTCTTGGCCGCAAACAGATCCATTCCGACACCGGGCGGTCCGCTGCGCTGCAGATCGCGCGAGCTCACGTCGTTGCCCACGGTGTATCCCAGCACGCTGGAGATGGGGTCATCGCGGTTGACCGTGTCGCCGATCACGGCCACCAGTTCCACCTCGTGATCCAGCTCCTGCGTCAGGGGCGGGTAGCGCAATGCGTCGTTCGCCCCGATGAGCGCGCCATGGGCCTTCAGGAAGGCGATGGGCTGGCTGTGGCTCTTGATGCCGAAGTCGGCCGCGAGATGCTTGGCGTAGTTGGCCCCAGCGACCACCACCCGGTTGGTCTTCTCGATGGGTGGCAGAAGCCGCACCGAGTCGAGCGCGCGCACGGCGCCACGGAAGCGCAGCGCAGCCTCCCCCTCGCCGCGCGTGATAGCCGGGCCCCAATCGGAGACCCCGCCCTCGATCGGGCGCAGTTCGCCGCGTTCGGTATCGACCAGCGCCCAGAACGGGGCACCGCCATCGGTGCAGCGTGCGAGCTTCATGCGGCGACTCTGGCAGCAGGTTGGACGGCGGGCTTGCCCAGCTTGGCAGGATCCAGGTGCAGCAGCTCGCACGCATTCTTCCAGCGAATCTTCTGCAGATCGTCGTCCGACAGGCGCAGGCCATCGGTCAGGTCGTGGCGAACGGCGTCGCTGCCGCCCACGTTACTGCCATACCGAACCCGATCGGCACCAATGTTGTCAATCCGTGCCTGGCGTTTCGGCACTTCGTGCAATTCGACGTCGAACCAGAAGTTCTTCAGATACTCCTCGACCGGCTTCTTGTTGAACGCCACGTCGAGATTGCGGTTGGTCTGGGCCAGGCGGCCGAGCTGGTACGGGATGTACCCGCCGCCATGGGTGATGTAGACCTTGAGATTGGGGAAGCGATCCAGAACGCCGCCATTGATCAGATACCAAAAGAAGCGCGTCTCGTCGTAGTTCATGCCGACGATGGCCGTGGTTTCGTACTGGTCATGGTCGGCCTGCATGCCCCAGGTGACCGATTGGTTGTAGCCGTGGATGAAGATCGGCAGATCGAGGTCGCACATCGTTTTCCAGACGACGTCGAGCTGCGGCGAATCCGCCTCCAACCCGCCGAAGTTCGCGCCGCCGGCCACCAGGCCCTTCGCGCCGAGTTCGGTGCAGGCGCGGCGGATTTCCTTGGCTGCGTCGTGCGGCGCATTCAGCGGCGCATGGGCCCAGAACATCAGGCGATCCGGCGCGGCCGAGCAGTAGTCGGCAAGGATATCGTTGACCTTGGTGGCGAAGCGCACCGAGAACTCGGGGTCGGCCCAGTACATGTAGCAGTGCGAAGGCACCGACAGCACCTGCGCATTCTGCCCTGCGGCATCCATGCCATTGAGGCGGTTCTTCGGATCCGCCCAACGGGCCATGTATTCCTCGACGCTCGGTCCCTTCCCGGCACGAACCGCTGCCTTGCGTTCGGGCGAGCCCAGGCGCAGCACCCAATGGCCAACGCGAAGCTTGACGTCGCCATCCGGGTGCCGCTCAAAGAACGGCCCCCAAAACGGATGCTGGTTGTAGTACCCCGGTAGCGGGGCATGGGCGTGGAGGTCGATTAGCATGATGATTCTTTCAGGTTCGGGCACGGCCCCAAGGGCCGGTGCAGATGTCGTTCGCGTGCTACTGAAGCAGTGACAGCCGCCAGAAATCCGGCATGCGTTTACACTGCGTCAATGCGATATTAATCAAAAACAGAGATTCTGTTCAAGTTATCGCAAACACTGAGGCGACGACACAGCCGCTACAGGCACCCTGAAGACTGTCTTGCATGGAGCTCTTTATGTACAAACACCTGCTCGTCGCCCTGGACGACACCCCGCTGGGAATGGCAACCGTCACCCATTCGGTCAGCTTTGCGCGGGCCCTGGGGGCTCGGATCACCTTTTTCCACGCGGCCCCCGATCTGGCCGCCACCGGCGAAGGCTCCATGCTGCATTCGCTCGACCGCCAAGCCTTCACCGCCGAAAGCGACATGCCCCGACATGCGGTGCTGCTCAAGGCGGCCACGGCCGCGAGGATCGGCGGCGTCGAATGCTCGACGGATGCGCTCGTCAGCGACCATCCGGCCCAGGCCATTCTCGAAGCGGCGCAACGGCACGCCTGCGATCTGCTCTTCGTGAGTTCCCACGGCCGCGTGCCTGGCTTGCGGGGTTGGCTGCACAGCAGCGTGACCCGCCAGCTGCTGCAAATCGCCAACCTTCCCGTGCATGTGGCCAGCATCGAGTCGAATGACGAGCAGGCCGACGCGAACCGCGCGCTCGCCATCGTGGCGGGAGAACATCGTTCCATCGCTGCGGTACTCACCGGCCTGCAGCAATTGGATCGCGCAGGGCGTATCGATGGCACGATTCCCGACGTGGCGCTGATGCGGCAAATGGCTGACTACCTGCGCCAGTTTCCGACGAGGCTGCACCACCCCAAGGAAGAGGCCTTCATCTTCCGCCTGCTCCGGCAGCGCACGAGCGAACACAATGCAGTGCTGGACGAACTGGAACGGCAGCATGTGCTGGAAAACACCTTGATCGATGCCTTGTTCACCGCCCTCGCCCGTCACGGGCATGGAGATGCAGACGCCGCGGAAGCAGTCACCGCTGCCGTCCAGCGCCTGAGCGGCGCGGTCTGGGAGCACATGTCCCTGGAGGAGACCGTCATTTTCCCGGCTGCACGCCGGCATCTGACCAGCGCCGACTGGTCAGTTGTCTACAAAGCCTTTTCCGCGCACCACGACCCCCTTTTCAGCCACTCCCCCGAGATGCCGATGAGGCAATTGTTCGCGCGCATCGCTACCGCCCTGCAATAGGGTGACGGGTGCATGCCACTGCCGCAGGAGACAATTCACCGCCTAGCGCGGGGGGTGCACCTGTGGCCAGGGCCTCCACCATTCGGCCAATGCGCCGGGGCAACGTCTTGCGATCAGCATCCCCCGGCACCAGTTGCTCGCTCAACACATAGCGGATCAGGAGTTCGCATACCAGTTCCCGATCCACCTTGACGCCAAAACGAACCTCCCAGGCATCGAAAACAGAGCCGAGAACGTCCTGGAACCGGACCACCGAGTCGTGGAAGATGCGGCGAAAGAAACCAAGGGCGTATTCCGGTGCGGCGACCAGCAACCGGCGCGCGCGGCCATGCTCCAAGTAGTGGTCCAGGTAGCGAATCAACGCGTCGAAGCGCTCGTCGGGGTCCTCGTAGGGTTGGACGGCCTCTGCCAGCGTGACATGGAACTGCTCGCGTTTGTGACGGGCAAACGCATCCAGCAGTTCATCCTGAGACGCGAAATAGCGATAGAACGTGCCGCGGGAAATACCCGCCTCGCGGCAGACATCGAGTATCGAGATCCGCTCGGCGCCAGATTTCAGCACGATGTTCTCGGTGACCATCAGGATGTTCGCAATCGTTTGCTCGGAACGCCGGTTGCTGCGCCCACGGCGTACGCCAACCGGCCCTGTCTCTGCGGCCACCGGGCTCTTCTTCTCCACCATGGCGACAGCCGCCGCAGGTTTCTGCACAACAGGCGCCGCAACGCCACGATCCACCACCCTGCGACGGGGCTTGCCAACCGCTTTCGATGCGACTGCGGCTTGCTTGTTCGTGCTCTTGAGGGTCATTTCCATGCTTTCTGAGGTTCAGTGAGAGATTCGGCGCTTGGCGATGCGGCCAAGGGTTTACCAGCACGCGCGGTGAAAAATCTAGATATAGAATTCTCATCTTTATCTAGAATTTTTTGCATCCTTGGGTGTGGCTTGGAGCGTTTTGCATGGCAGGAATCGGCAATCCCGACACGTGGTCCCTCGGTCAACAAGATACGGTCATTGCGGCGCTCGAACGCGCGGTAGCCAAACATTCCGACCGGGTGTTGCTCGACTTCTCGGGTGAACTCCATACCTACGGCGAAGTGGATCGCCAGTCGACCCGTTTGGCCCATGCGTTCGCGGCGCTGGGCGTGCAACCCGGCCAGACGGTCGTGACGATGCTCGACAACAACATCGATGCCGTGCTGTGCTGGTTCGCCATCAATAAGCTCTGCGCCGTCAGCGTACCCATCAACACCGCGCTCAAGGGTGAATTCCTGCGCCACCAGATTGCCGATGCTGGCGCGGCGCTCGTGGTCTGCGAGGCTGCGTATGCCGAACGCATCGCGGCGGTTTCGGACGGGTTGCCGGACGTGCAGCAGGTCCTGACCCGGGGAACGCCCGGCGACAGGCAGTGCGGCACCCTGCCCCTGGCCTCGCTCGACGAACACCGCGGCAGCGATGACAGCGCGTTCGAGCGCAAACCCCAGCCCTGGGAACTGGCCTGCCTCATCTACACCTCGGGCACGACCGGACCGTCCAAGGGCTGCATGATCAGCTACAACTACATGTGCAATCTGGCGCGTCTGCAACTGCGCGCCGGGCCGGCCAACGAAAACGACGTCACGATCACGCCCCTGCCGCTGTTCCACATGAACGCCATGTGCGTGGGCGTGCTGGCATCGATTCTGGTCGGCGCCCGCGTCGCTTTCGTTCCGCGTTTTTCGGTGTCGAACTTCTGGCCCGAAGTGGAGCGCAGCGGTGCCACCATCGCCTCCATCCTGGGCAGCATGGGGGCGATGCTGGCCAACGCGCCGGATACCGAGGCCGGGCGGCGCTGCAAGGGGCAGATCCATACAGTGCGGGGCAATCCGTTCACGGAGGAAGTCAAATCCATCTGGCGCGAACGCTTCGGCGCGAAACAGGTGGGCGGCAACGGCTATGGCCTCACCGAAGCGGCAGTGATCACTTCGCTGGCCGGTGGCGAGTATGCCGCACCCGGTTCGTCTGGAAAGCGCATTCCCGATTTCGACGTGCGCATCGTGGACGACCTCGACCGGGAAGTGCCGACCGGGACTTCTGGCGAAATCGTGGTGCGGCCGCTGCGCCCGGACATCATGTTCATGGGCTACTGGCGCAGGCCGGAAGACACGCTGAAGATCATGCGCAACCTCTGGCTGCACACCGGGGATATTGGCAAGTTCGACGAGCAAGGCTTTTTCTATTTCGTTGATCGCAAGAAAGACTACCTGCGCAGACGCGGCGAAAACATCTCCAGCTTCGAGATGGAGGCTGCCTTCGCCCGCCACCCAGCCCTGGCCGAAGTCGCCGTGCACGCCGTCCCGTCCGACAAGGGGGAAGACGACGTCAAGGTGACCGCCATGCTGCGCCCTGGCATGGCGCTGGCGCCCGAGGATCTTTTCCAGTGGGCCATCGACGCCGTCCCCTACTACGCCCTGCCGCGTTACATCGAATTCCGCGACAGCCTTCCCAAGAACCCCCAGGGGCGGGTTCTGAAGTATGAACTGCGCGACCAAGGTTGCACACCGGCCACCTGGGACCAGGAAACCAGCGGCATACAGGTCACCAAGCGCTGAAGCCTGTCTCCGGTGCATCAGTATTCGCGCACCGGCACATGGGCCGGGCGCGAGTTGTAGCCTGGCAAATGCAGCCCACCGTCCACGTGCATGGTGATTCCGGTCACGAACCGCGCCATCTCCGAGCCCAGAAAGACGGCCACTGGCCCGATATCCAGTTCCGGATCACCCGAGCGACCCATGGGCCGGGCGGCGGCCGAGCGCTCGGCGAAACCGGGGATTTCGGCGGCCAGCTTATGGAATGTCGCCCCCATGGCTGTCGGTGCAATGGCGTTGCAAGTGATGTTGAACCGGCCCCATTCGGCCGCCGCGCTGCGCGTCAGTCCGACGACACCGGATTTGCCCGTGTTGTAGTCGGCATGCTGCCAGGCTCCGATGTCCACGTCGATCGACGTGAAATTGATGATGCGCCCACCACCGCGCGCACGCATGTGCGGCAAGGCAGCGCGCATGGCCCACCAGGACGCCCAGACGGTAGATGTCAGCGTACGCTCCAGCATCGCATCCGTCTTGTCCTCCAGCAACACGTTCTCGGATGGGACGAAGGCATTGTTGATGAGAATGTCGAGCCCGCCAAAGCTATCCGCTGCGGCCTGAATAGCGGCTTCCACGCTGTCCTTGCGGAGCACGTCGGTGGGCACGAACAGGGCGCGCGCGCCCATCTGCTGGAGTTCGGCCTCGGCCTCGGCGCCGGTCACGGGATCGAGCTCGGCAATCAGTACCGCAGCGCCTTCTCGCGCATAGCAGCGTGCAATGCCGCGTCCGATACCACCGCCCGCTCCGGTGATCAGCGCCACCTTGTCTTTCAGCAAGCCCATTGAATCTCCTTATATTAGACAGAATTCTTTTTATCGTACACTTTAAGACACTTCGTGTCAGCCGGAAAAATCAGGCTTCGCGCGTTGCCAGCCGACGGCAGAGGCCCCGAAAGAAAGTTCCCATGCCTGTATTCCGACGCCGCATTCTGATCGCAACCGATCCCGTGGAAGCCGGCTTTCGCTGCCGGGCCGCGCTGGAGGATGACTTCCATCATTTCCGGGTCGAACTCGTCGTCCGGGATGGGCTCATCGCCTTCGTGCGTGGCGAAGCTCCTCGCCACCCTTACAGCCTGTGTCCTTCGGCGGCTGGCCAACTCCAACAGCTGGTCGGCACTCCCCCTGCGACAAGCGCTCACGGCGTGATGCGCCAAGTCGATCCCAGCGAGCAATGCACCCACATGCTGGAACTCAGCGGCCTGGCCGCGGCCGCCGCGTCCCGGGCCCTGCCGCGACGCCGTTATGACATCGAGGTGCCACTGAGAATCGAAGGACGCACATACGCGACCCTCGATCGCGACGGCATCCGGCTGCTGGCCTGGGATATCCAGGACCTGGACATCGTAGGGCCTCCCCCTTACGAAGGCATCGGGTTGCGCCAGGGCATGGCGCGCTGGGCGTTTGCCCACCTGACCGAAGACATGGCCGAAGCAGCACTGGTATTGCGGCGATGTGCCGTGATTTCCATGGGGAAGAATCGTCCCCTCGATGCACAGCGCCATGCCAGAACGACCGGGGCCTGCTATGCGCAGCAGCCTGGAAGAGCCCCTCTGGCTTTGCGCCAAGTGGGCTCGACCTGGAATTTCACGTGGCAGCCCGGCCAGCTATGCCGCGATGACCAGGAATGGCTCGCGTTCAAGGCTTGAAGGCAAGCGCGAGGTCAAAGGAAGATGGCCAGATTCGGCGTACCCAGCACGGCCTGGTCCAGCAGGATCTCGCGCTTGGCCAGCTTGAACCCCTCGCCATCAGCCCGCAGGATGTCCCTGCGTTCCGCGCTGATCAGGTCGTATTCATCGAAGTTGAACCGGCTGCGCGTCACTAGCAGATAGCTGCGCACACTGTATTCCTGGGGCTTGTCCGTCTCTTCGACCAGAACGTTGGTCACGAGTCGGCGCGTGCGCGATGGTGGATCTTCCGCCCAGGCGCTCTTGGTGCCGGTAAGGCGCACGATGCGCCCCATCACGGAGCGCCAATCGTCGTGGTAGTGCTGCATGGTGCGCACCACCGATGCCGCCTGCTGGTTGACCGGCCGTGTTTCCCTCAAGGGAGCGGAGTAGATCAGGTCTTGCGCGAGCAGGGCGCCCCATTCCTTGAGGCGGATTTCGTCAAGCAGGCGCGCCTCGACGTACAGAAATTGAAGGATCTGGTTGTAAACCGGCGATCCGATAGGCACCAGGGCGCCTTGGGCTTCACTCATGGGAGTCTCCGAGATTGGATGGTATCGAGTTGCAAGGAAGGATCAGACCGCGTCGCCCATGAGCTGGCGCCAGTACAACCACCAGTGCCACTGCGTGTCGTCCTTGGTGAAGCCTTCGTTGACGATGCCCGGGCCGGGCCAGCCTTTGGGCGCCCCGGTTTCATAGACAGCCTGGTACTTCAGGGTCATCTTCTTGCCCTGCGCGCCCTTGGCGGCCAGGGTCATGTGCGGCCAGGTGTCGGAGTCGTCCTGCTCCACCATGCCTGATGTGCCAAACAGCTGGATGGTCTGCCTGAGCATCTTGTCGCGCAACTCCTGCGGGGCGTCCTTTTCCGCAAAGATCCAGTTCACGAACTCCAGCTTGTCGGGCCCCTTCGGGACGTAGGCATGCATGGTCATCGAGCCGACCACCGAGCCATCGGCCTGTGGGATGTAGACGAAGCCAAACAGCACGTTCGGGAAGATGCCGCCGACCTGCGGCGGCATGCTGGTCTGCACATGCAGCTGTTCGGGCGTGAGGTTGCGCTTGAGCTGCTCGACCATCTCCTTCGTCATGCCGGCTGGCGGGAGCGCATTGAGCTTTTCGTCCACGCTCAGCACGTCGGGATCGAGCCCGGTCATGCGGCGAATCTTCCGCCCCAGGTCGATGCATCGCACCGCGTGCCCGTGCGGCGAAC
>RRZT011517171.1_pt1 | contig 11259 bp, 7 predicted proteins | sample 2165551 | NCBI WGS metagenome assembly RRZT01 (sample SAMN10456910, study PRJNA506462) | wastewater metagenome | biome: wastewater; feature: sludge; material: wastewater sludge; isolation source: wastewater sludge with Escherichia coli K12::gfp cells carrying plasmid... | place: USA: Moscow, Idaho ...
ACGGGCAGGAGGCCCATGGGGACGCCGGTCCCGACCATCGCCTCGGCGACCGCGCGGACGGTGCCGTCGCCGCCCGTCGCGATGACGACCTCGGCGCCTCGGGCGACGGCCTCGCGCGCTTGCCCGACCCCAGGGTCCTCGACGCTCGTCTCGATCCACAGCGGATCGAGGCCGGCCGCGCGGCACGCCGCGAGCACGGGGTCCTTGAGCGACGCGACGTCGGGCTTCGACGGGTTCGCGACGAACGCGACGACGCGACGTGGCGGCGGCGACGCGGCCGTGTCCCCCGCTGCGCCGTCGGGCAGGCCGTGCGCCTGCGGGCGCCGCCAGGCACGCCGCCGCTCGCGCCACAGCAGGATCGAGACGGTGAGCGCAGCCGCGGCCATCACGAGGGACAGGCAGATCCAGACGATCTCCCAGGGCGACATCGAGCTCATGCTGGCGAGGCTAGCGCCCCCTGACCTCTGCCGCCCGACCTGGACCGACGCCCGGAGCCGCACGGACGCAGCGGTGGCGGCGAGCCGTGGCCCGATAAGGTGGGCTCGTGATCGATCTCAAGCTCTTGCGTGACCAGCCCGACGTCGTCCGTGCGAGCCAGGTCGCCCGTGGCGACGACCCGGCGCTCGTGGACCAGATCCTCGACGCGGACGCGCGCCGCCGTTCCGCCCTCGTCGAGTTCGAGACCCTGCGTGCCGAGCAGAAGTCCCACGGCAAGAAGGTCGCCCAGGCGTCGTCGCCCGAGGAACGCACGGAGCTGCTCGCGCACACCAAGCAGCTCGCTGAGCAGGTCAAGGCGTACGAGAAGGACGCAGCCGAGGCTGGCGAGACGCTCGACGCGCTGCTCATGAAGGTCTCCAACGTCGTGGCCGACGGCGTGCCCGCCGGCGGCGAGGACGACTACGTCGTGCTGCGTGAGGTCGGCGCCCGCCGCGACTTCGCCGCGGAGGGCTTCGAGCCCCGCGACCACCTCGAGCTCGGGGAGATGCTGCGCGCGATCGACACCGAGCGCGGCGCCAAGGTCTCCGGCTCGCGCTTCTACTACCTGACCGGAGTCGGCGCGCGCCTCGAGCTCGCGCTGCTGAACGCTGCTGTCGACAAGGCGCTCGAGCACGGTTTCACGCCGATGATCACGCCGACCATCGTCAACCCGCAGATCATGCGCGGCACGGGGTTCCTCGGTGCGCACGCGGACGAGATCTACCGCCTCGAGGCCGACGACCAGTACCTCGTCGGCACGTCCGAGGTGGCGCTCGCGGGCTACCACTCGGACGAGATCGTCGACCTGTCGGGCGGCCCGCTGCGCTACGCGGGCTGGAGCGCGTGCTACCGCCGCGAGGCCGGCTCGTACGGCAAGGACACCCGCGGCATCATCCGCGTGCACCAGTTCCACAAGGTCGAGATGTTCTCGTACGCGCGCGTCGAGGACGCGGCGGCCGAGCACGAGCGCCTGCTCGCGCTCGAGGAGGAGATGCTCGCGCTCGTCGGCCTGCCCTACCGGGTGATCGACACGGCTGCGGGCGACCTCGGCTCCTCCGCTGCGCGCAAGTTCGACTGCGAGGCGTGGCTGCCGACACAGCAGCGTTTCCTCGAGCTGACGTCGACGTCGAACTGCACGACGTTCCAGGCGCGCCGGCTGGGCGTCCGGGAGCGGTTCGAGAACGCTGAGGGCAAGGTCGAGACGCGCGCGGTCGCGACGCTCAACGGGACGCTCGCGACCACGCGCTGGATCGTCGCGATCCTCGAGAACCACCAGCAGCCGGACGGTTCCGTCCGTGTGCCCGAGGGGCTGCGCCCCTACCTGGGCGGCCTGGAGGTCCTCACGCCCGTCACCGCATGAGCGGGTGCCCCTCCGGTCTCGAGGACGTGCGGGAGCCGCGGCTCCGCTGGCCTGACTCGGTGCTGCCGGCGCCTGACGGTGCCGACCACCTGGTCGCGCTCGACGTCGACGGCACGCTCATGACCGACGACGGCTTCATCTCTCCGGAGGCGAAGTCCCTCGTCCGGGAGATCCGCGCCGCGGGCAGCCACGTGCTGCTCGCGACCGGGCGGCCCCTCGTCGCGCTCCTGCCCGTCGCTGACGAGCTCGGCCTCGACGACGGATACCTCGTTGCCTCGAACGGGTCGGTCACGGCCCGCCTCGGCGGGGCGCAGGGCTACGAGATCGACGACGCGGTGACGTTCACGGCGGGCCCTGCGCTCGACCTCGTGCTGCACCACATGCCGCGCACGCTCTTCGCGGTCGAGGAGGTCGGTGTCGGCTACTGGGTCGCCGAGCGCTTCCCGGAGCGCACGATCATGGGCCGGCAGACTGTCGTCGACCTGCGCGAGCTCGAGGGGCGCACGACGACGCGGATCGTCGCGGTCGACGCGGGCGAGCCGGTCGACGCGCTGCGTGCGGGTCTCGTCGAGCTCGGCCTGTCGGACACGCACTTCTCGATCGCGGACCTCATGTGGATGGATGTCGCGCCGCAGGACGTGTCGAAGGCGTCTGCGCTCGAGCGCGTGCGCGTCCGACTCGGCGTCGACGAGCGTGCGACGGTCGCGGTGGGCGACGGCGGCAACGACGTCGAGATGCTGCGCTGGGCTGCGTGCGGGGTCGCGATGGGTCACGCTGCGGCGGAGGTCGTGGCCGCGGCGGACACGGTGACCGGCTCGATCCTGGACGACGGCGTCGCGGCTGTGCTGCGGGCCGTGCTCGATCGCCTCGAGGGTGCTGAGCCCCCTCGCCGTTAGCGTTCCCCACCCGCATGCGTGCACAATCAGCCAGTGGCGCATGGCATCGATGATGTTGCCCGGGCGGCCGGTGTCTCCACCGCGACCGTGTCCCGAGCTCTCCGAGGCATGCCCAACGTGTCCGCGAAGACGCGGGAGCACGTCCTGTCGGTCGCCTCGGAGATGGGGTACCGGGCTTCTCCTCTCGCAGCGGCGCTCGCCTCCGGACGGACCCACACGATCGGCCTGCTCACCCCCTGGGTGAACCGGTGGTTCTTCTCCAACGTGATCGAGGGCGCCGAGCGTGCGCTGCGCGAGGTGGGTTTCGACGTCCTGCTGTACTCGTTCGCGGTCTCGGAGAACGGGCGCACCCCCCGGGTCGACCCGGACGTCCTGCGCCGCCGGGTGGACGGGATCCTCGTCGTCGGGCTGCCGCTCGAGGACACCGAGGTCCGGTCGCTGGAGACGCTCGGCAAGCCGATCGTGTTCATCGGGTCCGGCAGCTCGGACCATCCGATCGTCGGGATCGACGACGTGCGCCTGAGCGTCGAAGCGGTGCGCTACCTCTTGTCGATGGGGCACCGGAACATCGGGCACATCACGGGGACGCCGGACGACCTGCGGCGGTGGACGCCGCCGGTGGACCGCCGGCAGGGCTGGCTGACCGCGCTCGAGGAGGCGGGGGTCGAGGCGGACCCGCGCTGGGAGGAGTTCGGGTTCTTCGACATCGACGGCGGCAAGGAGTCGGCGCGGAGGCTGCTCGAGCGCGCTCCGGAGCTCACGGCGCTGTTCGTCGCGTCGGACGAGATGGCGATGGGTGCTCTGCTGGCGGCTCGTGAGTGCGGCATCCGGGTGCCTGAGGAGCTGTCGATCATCGGGGTGGACGGTCACGAGATCTCGGAGCTCGTGGGACTGACGACCATGAGCCAGCCGGTCGTATCCCAGGGGGCGACGGCGGCGGCGCTCGTGCTTGACCTGATCGCTGGCCGTCCGGTGGACCGGCGCGTCGTGTTCGACGCCGAGCTGGTCGTCCGGGGGACGACGGGGCACCCGCGCGGGGGTTCGCTCCGTTTGAGCGGACCTGGGCTGTAACGAAGCCGCAACGTGACGAAATCGTTACTCGCTTGCGACGCCACGGGCTTGAAAGTCGCCGATGTAAACGCTTACATAGATCTCGGAGGCGGCGCTCGACCAGGAGGTCAGGGCGTCGACACCTAGGGGCAACATCACATCGTTGTGGAGGATCTCAATGAGGAGCTTCAACAAGGGCCGTGCATTCACGGCCTCCGTCGTGGGCCTCGGACTCGCTCTCTCGCTCGCTGCCTGCGGCAGCGACGACGAGAAGAAGACCGAGACCCCTGGCGCCAGCGGCGACTGCGCCGCCTATGAGCAGTACGGGGACCTGAAGGGCAAGACCGTCTCGGTCTACACCTCGATCGTCACGCCCGAGGACACGCCGCACATCGACTCGTACAAGCCGTTCGAGGAGTGCACCGGCGCCAAGATCACGTACGAGGGCTCCAAGGAGTTCGAGGCTCAGCTCCTCGTCAAGATCAAGTCGGGTGCCGCACCTGACATCGCGTACATCCCGCAGCCCGGTCTGCTCTCGACGATCGCGAAGGACTACCCGGACGCTCTCGTCCCGGCCTCGGCCGGCACGGTCGCGAACGTCGACAAGTACTACTCCCCGTCGTGGAAGACGTACGGCACCGTCGACGGCACGTTCTACGCCGCTCCGCTGGGCGCCAACGTGAAGTCGTTCGTCTGGTACTCGCCGAAGCAGTTCGAGAAGAACGGCTACAAGGTCCCGACGACGTGGGACGAGCTCATCGCCCTGTCGGACAAGATCCTTGCCGACCACGGCGCCGAGGGCGCCAAGCCGTGGTGCGCGGGCATCAGCTCGGGCGAGGCCACGGGCTGGCCGGCCACCGACTGGCTCGAGGACATGCTCCTGCGCACGTCGGGTGGTGACGTCTACGACAAGTGGCTCACCAACGAGGTCAAGTTCGACTCGCCCGAGGTCAAGGAGGCGCTCGCCAAGGTCGGCGAGATCCTCAAGAACCCGGACTACGTCAACGGTGGCTACGGTGACGTCGCGTCGATCGCGACGACGACCTTCCAGGACGGCGGCCTGCCGCTCGTCGAGGAGGAGCCGCTCTGCTACATGCACCGCCAGGCGTCGTTCTACGCGGCCAACTGGCCTGAGGGCACGAAGGTCTCCGAGACCGGTGACGCGTTCGCGTTCTACCTCCCGGGCCTGACCGCCGACAAGCGTCCGCTCCTCGGTGGTGGCGAGTTCGCCGCGGCCTTCTCGGACCGCCCCGAGGTTGCCGCCTTCCAGGCGTTCCTCGCGAGCCCCGAGTGGAACAACTCCAAGGCGAAGTCCACCCCCGCGGGTGGCTGGGTCTCGGCCAACTCGGGTCTCGACCCGGAGAACCTGGCCTCCCCGATCGACAAGTTGGCTGCCACCCTCCTCGGTGACACCACGCAGGAGTTCCGCTTCGACGGTTCCGACCTGATGCCGGCAGCGGTCGGCCAGGGTACGTTCTGGACGGAGATGACCAGCTGGCTGGCCGAGGGCAAGGACGACGCAGCGGTGCTGTCCGCCATCCAGGCCTCCTGGCCCAAGTGAACCCAGGCCTCGGCCTGACAACGCCTGACCACACGGTCTGAGCATCACGGACCGAGGGCCCGTCGCAGCAGCGGCGGGCCCTCGGGCCTCCAGGGTCCACGGGACCTGCAGCTGCACGACGACGACCTCGGGAGGGTCTGGTGGACTGGTTGCTACATCCGGCGACGACTGGAGGGAAGCTCCTCCTCATGGTCTTCGCCGTCGCGCTCTTCGCTGCGGCGATGGGCATCATCCTGTTCGGGGTGTCGCGCATCAAGCGGCCCCGCAAGTGGATGCTGGCCGCCGCGTTCGTCGGTCCCGCCGTGCTGGGCCTGCTCTTCGGCCTCGTCTACCCGGCCCTGACCACCATCAAGGCGTCGTTCTACGACGCGCAGGGCAAGAACTTCATCGGCGCGGACAACTACACGCGCGCGCTCACGGAGGACGCCTTCCAGAAGGTCCTCGGCAACACCGCGGTCTGGGTCATCCTGGTGCCGCTGCTGTCCACCGTGATCGGTCTGATCTACGCGATCCTCGTCGACCGCAGCAAGTTCGAGAAGTTCGCCAAGGCGCTGATCTTCCTGCCGATGGCCATCTCGATGGTGGGCGCGTCGATCATCTGGAAGTTCATGTACGACTACAAGGCCGTGCTGGAGAACGTCCCGGCGGCCCGCCAGCCCAAGCAGATCGGTCTGCTCAACCAGCTCCTCATCTGGCTCGGCGGTGAGCCTTACAACTTCCTGCTCAACGGCCCGTGGAACACGCTGTTCCTCATCGTCGTCATGGTCTGGATCCAGGCAGGGTTCGCGATGACGATCCTGTCGGCGTCCATCAAGGCCATCCCCGACGACATCATCGAGGCCGCACGCCTCGACGGTGTGGGCGCCTGGCAGATGTTCCGCCACATCACGGTCCCGAGCGTGCGTCCCTCCCTCGTCGTGGTCCTCACGACGATCGCCATGGGCACGCTCAAGGTCTTCGACATCGTCCGCACGATGACGGGCGGCCAGTTCGGCACGTCGGTCGTCGCGAACGAGTTCTACACGCAGAGCTTCCGGCAGAACAACCAGGGCCTGGGCGCGGCCCTCGCGGTGATCTTGTTCATCATCATCCTGCCGCTCATCGTCTACAACGTCCGCCAGATGAAGAAGACGGAGGAGGTCCGATGAGCAACACCGACGTTCCTGTCGACCGGATCGGCACGGTCCCGTCCCCGAGCACCTTCGACAAGGTCGAGCTGCGCGCGGACAAGGTCCGCAAGACCCTGGCCAGCCGCATCGGCTCCGCCGTCGCGATCGTCATCGCGCTGCTGTGGACGGTCCCGACGATCGGCCTCCTCATCACGTCCTTCCGTCCTGAGCGGGAGATCAAGACGTCGGGCTGGTGGACGTTCTTCTCCAACCCGACGGTGACGACGGAGAACTACGTCTCCGCGATGACGAGCTCGTCGATCAACCTGTCGAACTACTTCATCAACTCCCTCGTCATCACGATCCCGTCGGTCCTCATCCCGATCACGATCGCGCTGCTCGCGGCGTACGCGTTCGCGTGGCTCGACTTCAAGGGCCGCAGCATCCTCTTCGTCGGCGTCTTCACGCTGCAGGTCGTGCCGATCCAGGTCACGCTCATCCCGCTGCTCACGCAGTACGTGAACTGGGAGCTCAACGGCTCGTTCTGGGTCATCTGGCTGTCGCACTCGATCTTCGCGCTCCCGCTCGCGATCTTCCTGCTGCACAACTTCATGACGGAGATCCCGCGCGAGCTCGTCGAGGCGGCCCGCGTCGACGGTGCGGGGCACGTGAAGATCTTCTTCTCGGTGCTGCTGCCGCTCCTGGTGCCGGCGATCGCGTCGTTCGCGATCTTCCAGTTCCTGTGGGTGTGGAACGACCTGCTCGTCGCGCTGACGTTCGCGGGTGGTGACAACGCGGTCAAGCCGCTCACCGTCTACATCGCAGACCTGTCGGGCACGCGCGGCGCCGACTGGCACCTGCTGTCGGCGGCTGCGTTCATCTCGATGATCGTGCCCGTGATCATCTTCGTCGGGCTGCAGCGCTACTTCGTCCGCGGCCTCCTCGCGGGGTCCGTCAAGGGCTGACGACGCACGTACGCACGAGAGGGCCGGGTCTGCACAGACCCGGCCCTCTCGTCGTCTGCCGTGCGGGGGCAGGCGGTCAGCCGTGGCAGACGAGGACGACCTTCCCGAACGGCGAGCCGCTCCTGACGGCCTCGTGCGCTTGCTGCGCGTCCTCGAGGGGGAAGGTCGCATGGACGACGGGCGTGATCGTGCCGTCGACGACGAGCGGCCACACCTCCTCGCGGACGGCAGCCATGATCGCCGCCTTCTCGTCGAGCGGCCGCGCCCGTAGCGTCGTCCCGTGCACGCTCGCCCGCTTGGCCAGCAACGCGCCGAGGTCGAGCTCGCCCTTGCGCCCACGCTGCAGGCCGATCACGACGAGCCTGCCGCCGGTGCCGAGCGCCTCGACGTTCCTCCCGAGGTTGGCCGCGCCCACGACATCGAGCACGACGTCGGCACCGCCGAGGCCCTTGCAGGCCGCGACGAAGTCCTCGGTCGTCCGGTCCACGACGATGGGCTCGTGTGCGCCCGGCACGGCTGCGAGGAGCTCTCGCAGCCGTTGCGCGCGCTCGGTACCGCCCGCGACGGCGACGACCTTCGCGCCGCGCGCGACGGCGAGCTGAGCGGCGAGCGAGCCGACCCCGCCCGTCGCGCCGTGGACGAGGACGACGTCGTCAGGCTGCATGCCTCCGACGTCGACAAGGTTGGACCACGACGTCGCGAGGCCCTCGGGCAACGCGGCGGCCGCGACGTCCGAGAGCGTGTCGGGGACAGGCAGCAGCTGCGACGCGGAGACCGCAGCGAGCTCCGCATAGCCGCCGCCCGGGAGCAGAGCCGCAACCCGTTCTCCGACCGCCCACGCACGGACGAGAGGGCCGGTCGCGACGATCAACCCAGCAACTTCGAGGCCGGGCCAGGACGGCGCGCCGGGCGGCGGAGGATAGGCGCCGGCGACCTGCAGCAGGTCTGCAGGGTTGACCCCTGCAGCGGCGACGCAGACCAGCACGCCGTCGTCCGCAAGCACCGGATCGGGTGAATCTTGCACAGCCAGGATCGCCCCGGCTTCCTTCTGGGCGGGACATGCTGTGATAATGGGCACGGCGCACATCCTAGTTCTGCCACGCCGTCACCACGCGGCGAGAGGAAGTTTGGGTGTTTTCCCCACCTTCGGGGTGGTGCCTCGTCGTCCGAGGTCGCGCTCTGCTAATGGAACCGGCCCAACATGCCGATTCATTGAAGACAGCGTGCGACCTGCCTGGGCTGCGAGCTGGGAGACGCCTCCCGTGGGCTCTCCGTGACAAAGACGAGAGAGGTACCGATGCTCCGCAGACTAGGGGTGCGCGGAAAGATCCTGGCGACACTGGCCGTGCCGGTGCTCGTCCTGGTTCTCAGCGCTGGTTACCTCGTCGCCGCCGCATACGACACGTGGCAGCACTCGCTGCTGCAGAGCAGCTACCTCGGCGCCGCGGTCGTCCAGGACGAACTCATCGAAGCACTCCAGGAGGAGCGGTGGACGTCGGTATCGGTGGCCACGGGCCGAGCCGTCTCCGCTGCTGAGCTCGATGAAGCACGCAAGGCGACCGACGACGCGCTCAGCAAGCGTGAGCGCGCGCTTCGGCAGATGGACCGCAAGAGCGACAGTGTTGTAGTTAATAAGACGATGGCCGAGGTCGCCCGCGCGAGTGAGCCTGCCGCGATCGCGCTCACGCGCAGCCTCGTCGACCAGCGAGTCAGCTGGGGCACGACCGGTGGCGCTACCACCATCCGTAACCTCATGTGGTACTACGACACGATCATTGACGCTCAGCTCGGCGTCGGTGACATCCTCACGACCACCACGCGCGACCATGACCTCGGTACGCACGTGATCGCGTACACGAACACGAACCGCCTGCTGAACAGCATGAAGGTCGAGGCGCAGTCCGGACGCATCCTCATCGAGGACGCGAACGCCGGCCGCGACACCCATCTGGACCGCCGCGCTGTCGCGGTCCAGATGGCTCAAGGTACGTCGGTGCGCACCGACGCGATCCGCACCGTCGACGACCTCGGCATCGAGGGCGTCGCGATCCCGGAGCTCACCTCCTCGTTCCAGACCGCCCGCGACCGTCTGCTCCAAGCAGCGCCCAACTCGATCCCCCCGGATTACCGGACGCAGTGGGAGTCCAACGCTGCGAGCGAGATCGCGCGGCTCCTCACGGTGCGTGACGACCTACGCGACCGCGCCGTCGCGTACGGAAACTCGGTCGAGGACGCTGCGACCCGGTCGCTCCTCCTCACGCTCGCCGCCGCGCTCGCCGCTGTCGCCGCATCCGTCGTGGTCGCGCTCACCGTCGCGCGGACGATCTCTGTGCCCCTGCGTCGCCTCACGGAGGCCGCCGGCCGCGTCCGCGACGAGCTCCCGCGCATCGTCGAGGAGGTCGCTGAGCCCGGCAAGAGCCCCGACATCTCCGTCGAGAAGATCGAGGTCACCTCGCAGGACGAGGTCGGGCGCCTGGCCGCCGCGTTCAACGAGGTGAACGCCGTGACGCTGCGCGTCGCGCGAGAGCAGGCCCTCCTGCGTGGCTCGATCGCCGAGATGTTCATCAACGTCGCGCGTCGCGACCAGGTGCTCCTCAACCGCCAGCTCGTGTTCCTCGACGAGCTCGAGCGTTCCGAGGAAGACCCCGGCACTCTCTCCAACCTCTTCCGTCTCGACCACCTGGCGACGCGAATGCGTCGTAACGCTGAGTCGCTGCTCGTCCTCGCTGGCATCGAGTCGGGACGTCGCGTCCGCGCAGCGATGCCGCTCTCCGACGTCGTCCGTACGGCTTCCTCGGAGATCGAGCTGTACGAGCGCGTCGAGCTCGACCTGCACGTCGACCCGCTCATGCTCGGTCACAACGCGCTGCCCGCAGCGCACCTGATCGCCGAGCTCCTCGAGAACGCGACCGTATTCTCCGACCCGGGCACGCCCGTCGTCGTGACGGTCGAGGAGGACTCGCGCTGGTACACGGTCTCCGTGCTTGACGAGGGCCTCGGCATGAGCGACGAGGAGCTCGACAAGGCCAACGAGAAGGCGTCGACGTACGCCGCGAGCGAGGTCGTCGGTTCCCAGCGACTGGGCCTCTACGTGGTCGGTCGACTCGCCTACAAGCTCGGCGCGTCCGTGCGCTTCTCGCGGCCCGAGGACCGGCAGGGCACGCTCGCCCGCGTCATGCTGCCGCGCACGCTGTTCATCGCAGCCGAGGGGGTCCCGCTCGACGAGCCCGTGGACGTCCTGAGCAAGGACAACCGTCAGGCCACCGACGCCTGGGTTGCTCCGGAGCCCACGGCTGCGCAGCCGCTCTCGACCCTTCGCAACGTCGAGCCCGAGCCGCCCGTCGCGGTCCCCGTGGACCTCGACGCGCTCACCGACGGCTCCACGAGCACGGGCATGCCGCGTCGCAAGACTCGCGCTGCCCCTGAGGCCGCGGCGCCCAGCGCCTCGCTCGGCGCACTGCCGGAGTCGGACATCGTCCTTCCCGAGCTGGCCGCATCCGAGCTGCCGAGCGACTTCGTTGCGGGCGCTGACGAACTGTGGACCCCGCCGAGCAACGTCGTTGGCCCGTCGTCGCTCCCGACGCGTGGCGGCGGCCTGCCGACCCGTGGGTCCGTGCTGCCGACGCGCGCCCCCGCTCCGACCGCGGCCCCCGCCTCGGTCGTGGGCGGGCCAGACCTCGAGGAGACCGGCACGGTTGCGCCCGTGCCTGAGCGTGCCGCGGTGTTCTCGAATTTCCGCACGCGCCGCTCGCTCGAGTTCATGGGCGAGTCCGTCGGGCCGCGCGCTCCTCACGATCAGGAGTCCGAGGCCTCGGACCCCGCTGTCGAGGCCCCTGCGCTC
>RRZT011807260.1_pt1 | contig 11254 bp, 12 predicted proteins | sample 2165551 | NCBI WGS metagenome assembly RRZT01 (sample SAMN10456910, study PRJNA506462) | wastewater metagenome | biome: wastewater; feature: sludge; material: wastewater sludge; isolation source: wastewater sludge with Escherichia coli K12::gfp cells carrying plasmid... | place: USA: Moscow, Idaho...
CGCTCTGCCCGCTCACGGGCACGGCGCAGCACGAAGGCGCGGCAGTAGTCGGCGACAGGGGGCAAGGGGCGGGAATCGATGTGCGCAGGCAGGTGCAGAACGGTGCGGCCCGATGCGGGCGCAATGAGGGTGTCAGCCATGACGGCTCCTACTCGACAGGTCTTGAACCTGCCACGCTCCCGACCAAGAGAGGGTGGCAGACCGTGCCGGGTTGGTCGACCGGGAGTAGGTACCGGCAGGGGTTTCCCCCTCCCGACACGGCCCGCCATAGACGGAGCCATGCCCGCAGCTTCACGCCGTACAGACGTGAAAAAGCCGCGACGGGCGCGGCTGCTGCGCCTACTTCTCCGGGCGACCAAACCCGGACCGCTGATGTGCAGCGGCGGCCGGATTGTAGTTCCAATGCGGCATTTCTGTGCTTTGACAGTGGTGAGGCGTGTCTATGGCGTGCACGCACGCGCTTGGGCTGTCACGCCTTCGGCGCCCGCTCCCGGTTCAGCGCCAGCAGGCGGCGCAGGATGTCGTCATCGGTCATCGTGGCGCCGTCCGTCCAGCCGTAGGCCGCCGCCACGGCGGCATCCAGATCCGCGTGCGCTTTCTTCAGCCAAGCCGGCGGGGCGTTGTAGAGGTTGGTCAGCGTGCGCTTGGCCAGCTCCTTCTCGTGGCCGGGCTTGGCGACGATGCGATCCGGGTAGGGCGAGCGCTCCAGGCCGAGCGGCGTCACCTCCGGCACCCGGTCGCACCATTCCGGCGGGTTCAGCCAGCGCTCGCGCAGGTCGTTGAGCCGCTTGGCGGCGCGCGCGATGGCCTCGGCATGCGGGCGGACCGCCTCCGGCAGCTCGGCCGGGATCACCGTGCCGTCGGCCAGCGTTTCGGTGCGCTGGTGGGCGGTGGTGGCGGGTGTCAGGCCGGCGGGGAACGGGAAGGTCTCGAACGTGCTGGTGGGCGTGTACCGCGGGCGGTCCTCAAGCGAAGTGCCCAGCCGAAGCGACCACAGTTCATGGAACCGGCTGTGCAGCACGCCAAAGGTGGCGTCGTCGGATCGAGGAGTTACCTGAAGGTTCTTGTCCGGTAGCGTCAGGCTGTGCACCCATGCAAATAGTCGATGCTTCGCCACTTCCGGTGTGGCGATGTAGCGCTGGAGTGGGGCCAGCAGACTACGAAGGCCGGGCCTGGCTTCGCCATGACGCCACCAGTTGATGCGGTAGGCCTCGCGGTTGTTGTCTTGCCTGAAAGGCTTGATCACTTCCTGCGCAAAGGTAAACGGAGCATCGAATAGCTGAGCGTCGCTTTCGGACATGGAGGTGCCGAAGTCGATGATCCAGACATCGCGCATACGCCGTGTCAGGTCAAGGCCGTTCCAGCTTGGCCGCAGAACGGCGTGATTACCGCGATCCGCCATGCAGGGCTCTCGCAGCCACTTGCGGGCAGTGTCTCCAGGTATGTCGAACGGGCCTACCTTTGTGATGCCCATGAAGCAAGAGGCGGCGTTTTCGCTCAGCTTCTCTGCTGCCGTGACATCCAGGCTATCGGTTGATGACCCGGCAGATGCAAGGTCTGCCGAGATCGATTCGACCTGCATGCCATTGAGCTGGGCTGGCTCTGACGACTTGCCGAAGGCTGTCAGCGACACCCGCACGGCGGCGCCGTTGTTCACCCATTCCTCATCCGCCCATGCGGCGAAGATGCGGGTGCTCTCGCAGATGCGGTCGAGCACCTCGCGGTTCTTGCCGCCGCGGACCGAGTTCGTGGACACGAAGCCGGCGCGCTGCAGCTGGCCTGCCTCGATCAGCGCTCGGGCCTTCTCGAACCAGTAGCAGACCAGATCGGCACCGCCGGGCACGCGGCCCTTGTAGCGCTCGCGCAGGCGCTCGGTGTACTCGGAGCCCAGTTCGGCGCGCATCTTCTTGTCGCCGACGAAGGGCGGGTTGCCGATGATGGCCTCGGCCGCCGGCCACGTCGTTTCGCTGCCGTCGGCGTTGATCAGCGCGTCCCGGCATTCGATGTGGTTGAGCGTCTGCAGCACCGGGCTGGTGTTGAAGGCGTAGCCGTGTTGGATGCGCCACTGCAGCTCGCCGATCCAGACCGTGACCCGCGCCAGCTCGGCCGCGTACTCGTTGATCTCGACGCCGAGCACGTTGTGAGGGCCGGTCACGTCGTGCTGGCGCTCCAGCCCCAGCGCTTCGGCCTCCAGGTTCACCTGATGCTCCACGTCCTTCAGCGTCTTCAGCGTCAGGTACAGGAAATTGCCGCTGCCGCAGGCCGGATCGAGGGCGCGGAAGGTGCGCAGGCGCTCCAGGAAACCGACGAAGGCCGCCTGGGCATCACGATAGGCCTTGTCGCCGTGCTTCTTGCTGCGCGCCAGTGCGGCGGCGATGGTGTCGTGCACCGTGCCCCATTCGGACAGCAGGGGCTGCTTCACGACAGGATCGACCAGCCGCAGGATCGTGGCCGGGTCGGTGTAGTGGGCGCCAAGCTGGCTGCGCTTGCTGGGGTCCAGGCCGCGCTCGAACAGGGTGCCGAAGATGCTCGGGTCGATGGCGCTCCAGTCCAGGCTGCTGGCCTTCTGCAGCGCGGCGACATCCTCCACGGACAGGGGCGGCACCTCCACGTCCTTGAACAGCCCGCCGTTGAACCACGGGATGTCATCGACGCCGAACAGGCCGCCGTCGCGCATGGTTTCCAGCAGCGACTGAAGCTGCGTGCGAAGCCGGTCCGGCGCGATGCGCACGCCCACCAGGCGCTCGAACAGCCGCGAGGGCAGCAGCCCCACATCCTCCGAGAAGAAGCAGAACAGGCACTGCGTCAGGAAGTGGCTCACCTTGGCCGGCTCGATCCCGGCATCACGCAGGCGCTTGGCGGTGCCGGCGAAGGCCTGCGCCGCCTCTTCCGTGATCTCGCGGCTGGTGCGGCCCGGCTTGAAGCGCTCCGGTGCGCTCCAGAGCTGCTTGAGCCGCGCCCGAACCTCATCGCGCGCCAGATCCTCGATCGGGAAGACATGGCGCTCGCTGGGCGTGCCGGTGAAGTGCGTGTGCACCTCGATGCGCAGTCGGTCGCTGACCACCAGCAGGGGCGGATTCTCCAGGGGCAGCGCGTACATCATCAGCTGCTGCAGCGCGCCGCCAAGATCCTTGCCGGGCGCCTTGTATTCCCAGGCGAAGTGACCACGCAGCCAGACATCCGCATAGCCCTGTTTGGCCGCGCCCGTCTTGGTCAGGCCGCGCTCGAAGCAGTACCGATCGGAATCGCCGGGTTCCTCGACGCCGAGCAGCCGGCACAGGTCGATGAAGTGCGCCTGCGCGCCTTGGCGCTCGTTGAGCTTGAAGGCCGGCCCGCCTGCCGACCACTTGGTGATGAAGTCCCTGGGAGTCATGAATCTTGACCTGTTGTTTTGCAGATCTGCGATTCTCGGTGTACAGGGCGCGGCAACCCGTCGGCGGATCGTTCGTGATCTTCGTCACTGTGAGTTCTTTGACATGTGTTTGGGTGGTCGATGGCGTGTTTGGGATGCTCTCCACTGTGCTGGCGCTGTGTCAGTGCAGTCTGCCGGCCACCGTGCGGCACATGTCCAGCCCGACCGCTTCCATGTCCTCGGCAACGGCCTGCAGCTCGCCCACATTGGCGCCCAGCGCGTCGGCGATGCTGTCGAGGCTGTAGAGCCGGGTTCCGTCTTCTGCGCAGTGCGTCGGGGCCGGCATCGTGATGCCACCTTGCGCGAGCATCCGGGCGCAGCCCCCCGGGTCTTGAAGCTCCAGGGCCTTGATGACGGCATCCATCGTGCGCGGGTCGCGGTCGCCGTGCAGGTCCATCAGGCGCCGGGCCTCATTGAAGGCTTCGCGGATGGCGCGCTGCTCGGGCGTCTCGACTTTCAGCCGGGCCCATGCATCGATGGCGTCCACGATGGTACCGGCCAGTTCTTCGCCGATGACGCAACCGGGTTTCGCCGCAGCCATGACCGCACGGACCTTGAGTGCCCCCAGATCGTCGCAGTCCGCCACCCCGATGGACTCGACCAACTCGCGGACATGGGCCGCATAGCGGTCTGGATCGGCCGGTCCCTCGTGCAGTGCCAGCGCCAGCCCCTCAACATCGCCATCCGCCGCCAGGTCGCGCAGCAGCGCGACGAAGGCTTGCGGGCTGGCGCTGGCAATCGCAGCTTCTGCCGCCGGCAGCGCCAGCAGCAGGCCGACCGCGCGCTGGGTATCGGCTCGCTGCAGTCCGGCGCCGACCAGCACGGCGGCCAGTGCGTCGATCTGTCCGGCTCGGTCAGGTGCCGGCCCGGACTGCTCGGCAAGCTGGGCGAAGCGTTGCCAGTCGACAGAAAGACCATCGAGTTCGGCGGAGAGGCTGCGCAGGCGCTCGAAGGCTTGGCGGGTGTCAGCGGTCACGTTGGTGGGCATGTCGGTTCCTCGATTCAGTGAGCGATGCGACGGTCACGCGGCGCCACGGCCAGCAGGCCAAGAGCGCGAGCGAACGGGCGCGGGTCGGTGTTGATGGCGGCCAGGACGCCCGGCCAGGAAGGCGAGCGGGTCGCCGGGTCGGCACGGCGCTGCAGCTCATGCACGACGGCTTGCGCGAGGTCGGCGGCAGTCACGAGACACCCCCGGATGCGTGCGCTTCGGTGGGGCTGGCGCTGCTGCTCGGGATGACCTCATGCGGGCGGTTGGAGCGGTCAGGAACCCCCGCGGCGAGAGCGAACCCTACAGAGCCTAGGGTTCGCGGTCCGCCTTCCGGGCCATCCGGCAGGCACTCGCCGGCCTCGAACCCTATAGGCTTTGACCTCATCAGCGCCCGGTCGCGGCGCTCTGCGGCCTCGCGGGTCTTTGCCCCCTTGCCGACGCTGGTCATGATGCCGGCAAGCGTCCGGGCCGGCCTCTTCGCGGCCTCGCTGGCTCGGCTGGCATCGAACCCTATGGATTCCGCGAACGGTCGCGGGTCGCGTTCGATGGCGTCACGGATGGCAGGCCATGCGGCCGACTTCAGGGCCGGGTCTGCCGCAGCCTTCATGTGCGCCAGGACGGCGGCGGCCAGCTTCTCGCGGCTCAGACCGGACAGGCGCGCGGCACCACGCTTCAGGCCGAAGCCTTGCGCAACGGCGGCATGGAAGGCGGTCTGCAGCGTGCGCAGCCTCGCCGGGCCGCCCACGAGGTCAGAGCCGACCATGCGCCCGGCCTTGAGAGGCAGGCACAGCACATGCGCGTGCGGCGTCGCCTCGTCGTGGTGAGCATCGGCAGACAGCACCGGCCCGAACTGCTCGCGCGCCCAGGCCACGCAGGCAGCGAAGTAGGCGGCCGGGTCAACGCCTGCACCGCCAGCCGGCAGCGAGAACACCAGCTCCACAGCTCGCACAGCGTCGCGGCGCAGCTTGCCGACCCCGGAAGCATCCATGAGGGTCTGCGCCAGCTCGGCGACGCCTTCGGGCGTTTCCGGGCCTTCCATGCGCACGTTGAGACAGCACCGGGCCGGGTTGATGTGCGAGGCGGCGCCCAGCTCGGCGGCGATGGCTCGGCGGTTGTGCCGAGCCGCAGCCAGGACGATTCCGGCGCCGGTCAGCTTCTTGAGACGCAGGACTGCGGCGGCAGTCATGCCAGCCCCAGCAGACCTTTGATTTCAGCCACGGACCACAGCAGACCCAGACGGCCAGGGATGCGCAACGGCCGGATGCGGCCATTCTCGAAGCAGGCCCATGCACGCAGGGTCTGTTCCGACAGGCACAGGTGGTGCGCAGCGTCAGCGGTCGTGACGTGAGTCCGGGTTTCCAGCGCCAGCGGCGTGAAGGTGCGCGGCGTGGTGCGGGGGCGGCGGCCCAGGGTCTTCTTCGCGGTCGGAGTGGCAGCGGTTTCGAGGTCCATTTCTCGTCTTCCGTATGCATTTCTGCGGTGGAAGGGATTCCGACCTCTACCAGTTCTACCGGCTCTACGGCCGCTCTACCGCCTCTACCGTGGCGCGTGTGGCCTTCTGATGGACTTGCGGTACTCGGTCAGCGCGCTTGCCACCGTGGAAATGCCGCATGGCCTGCTCGCCTCGACGCAGAACAGTTCGCCGCCCCCCAGCTTGGCGAATGGCGAACCATCCTCCCCGGCGTCGCGCCTCATGCGCCGATACAGGGCATTTGCGGTGTACTCGGGATGCTCCTTCATCAGCTTGGCGACGTATGGAGCGATGGCCTGCCGCACGGTCGGCGTGCGCACCCTCACGGACTCAGCGGGCACCGCCACAGCCCGAGTAAGCCCAGCAGCCGGCGCGCTGGCGCTGTCGGGCGCCTCTGGTGCCGCAGGGGCCGCCACAGCCTCAGCACGGGCGGCAGAGCCGCTGTGCATCGTCAATCCCAGCTCAGGCAGGCACCGAATGAACTCGGCGACCAGCACCAAATCGCCCGGCCACAGCAACTTGCTGGCTCGGTAGATCTTGAACGCACGGTTCAGCCGGGTGCCAGCTTCACCAGGCACTCGGTCCGCGTAGCTACTCGCCCATTCAGGCGTCACGCCGCGAACCTGCCCGAGCCCGACGAACCACCGAGCCAGCTTCCAGTGCGGCACCGCATCGATTCGCTCCAGATCGGGGCCGCACGGTTCAATCAGAAGCTTGTCGGGGGCTGCTGCCACGTCCTGCAGCAATGCGCGGTCACCCATGTGCTTACGCATGTCTGCGGCAGCGCTTGGAGAGTAGTGCCCCAGTATTCGCAGAGTTGTTTTGTCGTCCAAGTGCGTCCCTTTTGGCGCCCTTCACCGGGGCGCCACGGCAGGCGGGTGAAGGCGTCCCGCTTTGCGGCTGGCCGGCCTATCCGCGGCAGCAACTCAGGCCGTCAGCTCAGCCGGCGCGCGCTGCACGTTCAGCGGTGCACACTTCAGGCGTTGCTCTGCCTGCCAGGCGTCATAGGCAAGCTGTTCAGCCAGCCACAGCCGCGCATCCCCGCCGCGCTCCTTGCCAAGCCACGCCTCAATGCGGAAAGCCATCTCGGGCGAAATCGCCGCGTGACCGTTCAGCACCCGCGACAGGGTGACGCGGTTCACGCCCAGCTGCTGCGCGGCCTGCGTGACGTTCAGCCCGAGCGCGGGAATCACGTCATCGCGCAGCGTCAGGCCGGGGTGGGGCGGGTTGAACATGCGGGCCATGGCGGTTCCTTGCGTCAGTGGTAGTCCTGGTAATCGACCAGTTCGGCATCCTCGCCCACGAAGGTGAACGTCAGGCGCCAGTTCCCCGACACCCACACGGACCAGTGCCCTGACAGCGCCCCCTTCAGTGGGTGCAGCTTCCAGCCAGGAAGGTTCATGGCCTGTGCGTCGGTCGCCACGTTCAAGCGGTTCAACATGCGGCCGAGCTTCGCGGCGTGCGTTGCTTGAATGCCTGCGGTGCTTCCCGTTTCGAAGAACAGCTTCAGTCCCTTGTGTCGGAAGTTCTGAATCATGGTTGATTGTAGCGTGTGGCGCAACACGCGTCGGCAAGGATCAACGGGAATGCACCACGCGCAGCGCGCCCGGTTCCTCGCTGGCGCTGGGCACCGGCAAGCCGGCCTGTTCCAGCATCCACGCTTCGGCCTTCTGGTGCCAGGAGCGCAGCAGGTCCAGGGGGCGGCGCCTGTAGTGCTTCTCTGCGGTCGCGCTCGGCTTGTGGCCTTGGATCTGCGCCGCGATGCCGGCGGGCATCTCGACCCACTCGCACAGCGTCCCGAATGAACGGCGCAGGCCGTGAATCGTCAGGTGCGGCAGGCCGGCGGCGGCCAGGGCGCGGCCGTGTGCCTCGCGCGGGTCGGTGATCCGGCCATCGGCGGCGGTGGGCGACGAGAAGACCCATCCGTTCCGGCGCGGCAGCGCGGCCAGCAGGTGCGAAACGTAGGGCGTCAGGGGGATGACCCGCAGCCCCTCCACCTTGTCGCGGATGGTCAGCGAGCACCAGCGGAAGTCCACATCCTCCCAGCGCAGGCCGGCCAGTTCCTCGCGGCGGGCGCCGGTCAGCAGCGCGGCTTGCAGGTAGGCGGCATGGACCGGGTTCGGCAGCTCGCGCACGGCCTTGAACCACAGCGCCAGCTGTTCGCGCTGCAGGCAGTCGGACTTGGTGCCGGCCTTGGGCACCAGCTCGCGCACGGCGCGCGGGCGGTGGGCATCGGGCTGCACGATGCCGGACAGCTCGGGATGCTCGCCGCACCAGTTCAGGAAGGCGCGCAGCATGCGGAAGTGCAGGGCGGCCACGGTCGGCCGGCGTGTCGTCTCGGCCTTCAGCCAGGTCTGCACCGCGTCGGTGTCCAGGCGCGCGAGCGGCAGCGCCAGCAGGGCGCGCAACGGGCCGGGCTGGCTGGTGCGCCCCTTCACCCTCGGGTGCGGCTCTCCGCCAGGCTGTGCGGCGGCGGCATGGTCGGCGCGGCTGCGGTCGCCCCAATGCGGCGCGCGGGCCTCGCAGTAGGTCGCCCACGCTTCCAGGCCGGTCACGTCACGGCGCTGGCGCTCTGCCTTCGCTGCCTCGCGCTCTGCGGCCTCTCTGGCGATGGTGGCGGCCTTCTCGGCGCGCGGGTCGGCGCCTCGGTCGATCAGGGCTTGCAGCCGTCGCGCCTCGGCTCGTGCCTCAGGCAGCGGCCAGGCGGCCGGCTTGCCGATGGTCATCCGCAGCGACTTGCCGGCGTGCTCGCTCTGGAAGATGAAGGCGCGGGAACCGCTCGCAGTCACGCGCAGCGCCAGGCCGGGGGCCATGTCATCCCAGACGAAGGACTGCTTGGCGTCAGGCGGGCAGGTCGCGGCGGCGATGCGGCCGGCGGTGAGGCGGATTCGTGCCATGTGGTGCGGGGGTGCGATCCGTGTAAGGGCCCATGTAAGACAAATTCTTGCACGCTGATGAACACGGTTCAACACCGATATTGCGTAAGTCATTGATTTTTCAAGGGGTGAGGGTGTGCGCTCAACACCGATGAACCCCGAAAAATACCCCATCGGGCGGACTCATAATCCGTTGGTGCGGGGTTCGACTCCCCGGGGGCCTACCAATGAAATCAAGGGGTTAGCGCGGTGTCGTGCTGACCCCTTGGCGTTTCTGGGGGATCGGCCTGTCGAAGTGCGGAGCTGGTCTGCATCCGGGCATCGCGGCACAGCCAGTAGCGGGCGATCAGACGACCCGGACAGAGGCGGGTCGGTGAAGCCACCATGGTCTTCTGCACCGGCCATCCGAAGTCACGCATCAGACGGTCGACATGTGCTGCCAGTCGCCATGATCCTGTGGCGTGATACCAGCCGGCATGGTCGATCTGTTCGCCTGTTGCCAGCCGCTCCAGAACGCGACGGGCCTGGGTGCCGGGCAGCGGCAGGGTCTGCCGAGGAGCGGAAGGGGCGCCGAACAGGTCGGCCTGGGTATCAGCTTGCATCGTTCGCTTTCCGTGTTGGAACGATGCTTACTGTCTTGATCGGGGGGCCTCCCCGGTCAACCACCCCAATTCATCCGGGGAGTCCCCATTTCAGCCCGACTGGCGGGCATGACGGCGCAGGGCTTCCGACTTCAAGGCCTTGCTGATGTCGCTGCGGTCGCTGCGTGGTCGGCCTGCGGCTTTCTCGCGGTCTGCCAGTGTTTGCAGGGCGCCGCGCTCGCCCTCAAGCACGGCCATGCCACCCGATACCCGAACCCGTCCGCCCAGTTCCTCGAACTCGTCCAGTCGCCTTGCGTTGCGCTCGGCCACAGGCTCAGGAAGGCCACCAGCCGGCGCGCTGGCGCTGGTGGGCCCGGGCCCGGCTTCATCCTCAGAACAGGCAACAGTGGGCATGCTGGCGCTGGGCGCCGCTCCGCCACCGACCAGCACCTTGAATTCGTTCGGCACCGACCAGCCCATGTCGAGCGCGACCGCCAGCACGTCGGCGATCTTGACCGGATGGGATTCATCCATCTCCACTCCGCCCAGCCTGTCGGTCAGCAGCGCCAGCCGGGTGGAGAAAACCATGTCACACCGAAGACGCTCCAGCAGCGGCATTTCCGTGTACCGCTCCGACTCAATCGCCAATCCGCACTCAGCGGCGAGCGATGCCACCGCGAAGTTCCCGGACTGCAGGCGATAGATCGGCTCAAAGCCAGCCGACAGGGCCGCCGCCTGCCAGAGATGCATGCGCGTGCGCCCCTTCCAGCGGCTCCAGAGGGCTGGGGCCAGCGGGGTCAGCGGCGACAGCTTCGCGGCAATGACCTGCCTCACGAAGTCGTCGTGCGCGACCAGAGATTCAATCGACTCTGCATGGGGGCCGGTCTTCGGGAAGGGCATGAGCTCACGCGACCAGCGCCAGCGATTCCGCCGTGCCGGCGCTGCCGTCCGGCTCCCAGTGCGCCCGCAGGTCTTCCACCACCATGCGCTGCCCCACCAGCCGCTCCACGGTCTTCACGCGCTCCACGGCGCTGCGGATGGGCTCGTCGCCCCGTGCATGCGCCAGATAGTGCAGGCGCACCGTCTTGTCTGCGATGCGCGGCACTCGCCCCGACTTCTCCCAGCGCGCCACGGTCTGACCGTCCACGCCGATGAGCTTGCCCAGCGCAGGCTGTGACAGCAGCATCCCGGCGCTTCGGATGTAGCGCAGCTCCAGGCCGGTCAACGGTCCGGGCTTCTCGGCCAGGGTCAGGCAGATGACACGGGTCAGTCCGTCCAGGTCGTGAATCACCACGCCTTCGCCGAACGGGGTCTGACGGACCTCGTAGCCATTCACCAGCCAGACATTGCGCAACCCGCCGTCGGTGTAGTGGTACATGCTCAGTCCTTCCTCACGTCGATGACCGTCACCACGGTCAGGTTCGGCGCCGGGTGTTCGACGTACACCACCACGGCCACGTTCACACCCGCCACCAGTCGCTGCATCCGGCACATCAGGCCGGGGTGCTTCATGTCCGGCTCGGGCGGCAGTGCCAGCCGACCGGAGCGCAGCACATCCATGACCATCGGGTCGTTGATGTGGCGCTCCTTCATCCGCTGCTTGGCGTGGTTCGTCAGGATGACATTCGACGAACTGGCGGCACTCGCGCGGATGTGCTTCTCAAGCTGGCGCGGGGATGGTACGGACAAGATGATGACCTATCAAATTGATAGGTGTTGATTGTGGCCGAAAGGCATTCATCCGCGTGAGGACACCACGCGCAGCGCGCCCGGTTCCTCGCTGATGCAGGGCACCGGCAAGCCGGCCCCTGACCGTGGCTCGCTCCGCGAGCGATCAGTACTCCATGAACACCCGCTGCAGCGTCTTGCTGTCGGCTCCGCGGGCCAGCGCGACCATGGCCAGGATGCGTGCCTTCTGCGGGTTCA
>RRZT010639783.1_pt1 | contig 11253 bp, 6 predicted proteins | sample 2165551 | NCBI WGS metagenome assembly RRZT01 (sample SAMN10456910, study PRJNA506462) | wastewater metagenome | biome: wastewater; feature: sludge; material: wastewater sludge; isolation source: wastewater sludge with Escherichia coli K12::gfp cells carrying plasmid... | place: USA: Moscow, Idaho ...
AAATTTCGGAAGGTCGAGAAAAAGTGAACATCGAATATGTTTCGCAATTAAATGACGCTTCTTTTGAAACTGTTCTGAAAGACGCTTTGTACAAAGATCGTTCGGCGCAATATTCAACTGCCGGAATTCATAAAGATGATTTATTGTTTACGATTACTAATTATCCAATCAAAAAATTTGGTTCACAAGGTCAACAAAAATCGTATTTAATTGCGTTGAAATTAGCGCAATTGGAAGTGATAAAATCTTCATTAAATATTACTCCTTTATTATTATTGGACGATATTTTTGATAAATTGGACGAACATCGTGTAACACAATTGATAAAATTAGTGAACGAAGAACGATTTGGTCAAATTTTTATTACAGACACGCATCCCGAAAGAACAGAGCAAATCATCAAACAAATTAATGCTGAAAGTAAAGTTTTCCGTTTATGAAAAAGTATGAAAAGAAAAGTAATCAGCAAACGCTTGGTCAAGCTTTGGAGCATTTCATTAAACAAAGTGGGAAGGAAGAGTTAATCTGGGAAGTGAAAGCTGAAGAGGCTTGGCAAGTAGTAATGGGAAAATTTTTCGAGAAATACACCGAACGTGTCGAAGTAAGACAACGTACATTATTCGTGAAAATAAATTCTCCCGCAATGCGACAAGAATTAATGATGGGAAAATCAAAAATAATTGCCAATATCAACGAAGAAATTAAAAAAGAGTTTTTAATTGATGTCAAAATCTATTAACAATGCCTTACATCGAACATTCGAGCTATCCGAAACCTAATTTTCTCAACCGAAATTCGCACTATTCTACTATTTATCCTGCAAAATTTAAGCAATATCCTGTTCCAAATTATACTCGAGAAAAAATCACAACTGATGATGGTGATTTTCTGAATTTGGATTGGCGATTTCAAAATAGCAAAGATAAATTAGTTATTCTTTTTCATGGATTAGAAGGCGATTCGAAAAGAACGTATCTTAACTCGTGTTCAGATTATTTTTACAACAAAGGCTATACTATTTTAGCTTGGAACCACAGAACGTGTGGAGGCGAAATGAATGACACCTGTCGTTTGTATCATCATGGTTCTATTGATGATGTACACCGTGTTGTAGAAAAAGCAATACAAGAAAATTACCAGCAAATTTATTTGATTGGTTATTCGATGGGTGGCGCTTTGGTTTTGAATTATCTTGGAAACTACGACATAAATAATCGTGTAAAATGTGGTGTTGTATTTTCTACTCCAATCTCTCTAAAATCTTGTGCAGACACATTGAAAGTATTTCCGAATACTGTTTATTTCAGTAATTTCAAACGTACTTTAGTTCCAAAATTTAAAGCAAAAGCAGAACAATTTCCTGGAGTTTTGAATGAAGAAATGATTGATAAAATCAAGACTTTTGATGAAGTGGACGAATATTTTACTGCTGCTTTACATGGTTATTCGTCTAAGGAAGATTATTATCATAAAGCTTCGCCTGCAACTATTTTAGATCGCATCAAAACGCCTTGTTTGATTGTAAATGCGGCAAATGATCCTTTTTTAGGAAAAGATTGTTATCCTATCGAACGTTTCAAAAAGCATCAGTTTTGCACATTCGAAATGCCAAAGTATGGTGGTCATTGTGGTTTTCCGTTAGAAAATACTAAACATTCTTGGGCTGAAGTTAGAGCTTGGGAGTTTATTAAAAATATTTAGATATAAAAAAACCTCGAAGCAAGCTTCGAGGTTTTGTATTTATAATAAGAAACTAATCTTATAATTCGTATCCTGGATTTTGTTTAATCAAAGTTCCATCGATATTAATTTCTGCTCTTGGAATTGGGAAAGCAATGTGTAATGGATTTGCCGTTGTTGGAACATACGTTTTGTCACCCCATCTTAATAAATCCCATTGTCTTTGTCCTTCTCCTGTTAACTCTCTTGCACGTTCTTTCTTAAGATCTGCCATCGTAACAGTTGTAGCTGCAGTTAATCCTCTTTGAGTGATTAACGTATTAAAGTAAGTTAACGCTTTTGCAGCACTTCCTCCATTTAATTCTGCTTCAACACCATTTAAAAGAACCTCTTCATTACGTACCATTTTGATGTTATCATTTCCAGAAATATTAGTGTATTTTCCAGTTACAAAACCAGCAGCATTGTATAAAGATTTTCTTACGTCATTTGTTGTATACAAAGAAGCTACAACACCTGCTTTAGTTTGAATATTAGCATAACCTCTTGGATTGATTCTATATCCCCAAGATGTTGTACCTAAAGACCCAGTTTGCCCGATTGCTAACTCAAAAATAGAGTTAGAAGCTGCACCATTCAATGTATAGTTAAAAGATTCAACTAACAATCCTGATGATATTGGTGTCGTATAACCAGCAGCAGCTAATTCATTCGTTAATGTTCTAACTTTAGCATAATCTCCTTTGTACAAGTAGAATCTTGACATTAAAGCTTTTAAAGCAGGAATACTTAAATCAGTTTTTGTTGTACCTGGATTAGTATTACTTGTCATTAATTGCAATGCTTTTGTGAAATCTGCATCAATCTGTTTTTCAGTATCAGCGATAGTTGCACGAGCCATTTTAGCTTTAGGCTCATATTTTGTTGGTAAAACAACACCTAAGTCACCTCCTGTATATTTTTGACCATATAATCTTAATAAGTCAAAGAAACCAATTGCTCTTAAACCGTATGCTTGCCCTTGAGAAAATACTGCTTTAGAACGATCTAAATCAGTTCCTGAAAGAGTTGTTGCATCAGTATTAATTACAATGTTTGTTTTAGCAATCATTGCATAAATTTGATTCCATGTATTACCAGCATACGCATCAGTAGATAACATTGTATAGTTCTGTACGTTTTGGTAATAACCTCCCGCTAAATTACTGTACATATTATCAGATCTAACTTCACCATATGCTATATAATCAGCACCATAATAAGAAGTTGATCTCATACTTACATAAGCACCTTTTACAAAAGCTTGTACTTCTTGTAAACTTTTTAGTGGAGCTTGCTCTACCTCTTGATAAAATTCTCTTTCAACAAAATCATCACTACATGATACATTAAATGATAATATCGATGCAGTTATTATTGCTATACTTAATAATCTTTTTTTCATTTTAATTTTTTTTTAGAAACTAACGTTAACACCTATTAAGAATGTCTTTAATACAGGTAAACTTAAGTTCGTGTATCCAGCAATGTTAGTCTCTGGATCAAACTTCAATCTGTCATCAAAATTATGTGTCCATGCATTGTTCGCCATTACATACATTTGAACTGAATTAAGTCCAGTACCTTGTAATACTTTAGAATCAAATGTGTACGCTAATCTTGCATTACTTAAACGAATGTAATCTGCGTCATATAAGAAACGAGTAGAAGCTGCATTTGATCTTTTATTTCCACCATAAATTGGCTTAGGATTAGATGCAGTTGTATTTTCAGGAGTCCAGTAATCACCCATAACATTTCCGTAACCAGGATAGTTAGCAGTGTATTGTCCGTCACTGAAAGTATAAGAAGCCCAATCGTCAAAGATTTTTCCTCCGAATCCGTACGTAAACTGAAGATCTAATGAGAAACCAGCGTAAGATAACGTTGTGTTAAGACCACCAAAAACATTACTTAAGAAAGAACCTTGTACTTCTTGTACTGCTTTGTTGTAATCATTAGTTGTCTCTCCATCTTTACCGTTAATGTACCATAATGCATCTCCATTAGCAGCATCTACACCAGCCCATTTTCTTAAGTAGAAAGTACGAACACCTTCACCTTCTCTCATGATTGTTGTAGAAGTTTTAACTTCACCTCCGTACAATTCTGTAATCTTATTATCAAGAGTAGATAAATTAAATCCTAAATTCCAGTTAAATTGGTTACGATCACCTCTAAAGATATCAGCATTTAAAGAGAATTCAAATCCTTTATTTACTAAAGAACCGATGTTATCTACATAAGACGTCATACCTTGAGAACCTGATAAAGGAACACTTGTAATTAAGTCTTTTGTTTTCTTGTTGAAATATTCAGCAGAGAATTTAATACGGTCATTTAAGAATCCGAAATCAATACCAACGTTAAATGGATTTACAGTTTCCCAAGATAAGTTTGGATTAAAGAATCCTCCGTATCCTGCTCCAGCAACATCATTATAATTAGATGTATAAGAATATAACGCGTATGGATTAGCAGAAACTTGGTTACCAATTTTACCATAAGAAGCTCTTAATTTCATCATAGAAATTGCTTTGCTATCTCTTAAATTACCTAAACGAGCAAGATCTACTCCAAGACCTGCAGACCAGAAGTCACCTTCTTTCTGTCCTGGCATAAATTGAGATAAGATATCACGACGGTAAGATGCATCAACTAAGATTAATTTATCATAGTCATAGTGAGCTGTAGCAGCATATCCCCAACGAGATGTAATTCCTCTACTACCTCCATATCCACCAGGAACAACAAAGTTAGATAATGTTTCTAAGTCTGGAGATCCTACGTTATATCCACCAGCGTTTAAGAATTTAGAATCTGATTTGTATGCTTCTTGAATTAACGATACGCCTACGTTATGTAAATCAAATTTTTGATTCCAACCTAAGATATTTTGAACGTTGAAATTAAAATATCTACTTACATATGTATTATTAATACCATTTCTTGCGAAACCATCACCATGTAATGGGCTATAGTATTTATCTTCTTCAATATTAATATATTCTGGAGCAAATACTAATGTATATTTAATATTTTTCCAAATATCGTACTCAGCCTTAAAGTTTGCAAAAACTCTTGCTGTTGCAGCTTTACTATAGTTTAAATCTGATAATGCAACAGGGTTAAACTGGCTATTAGATAAACGACCTGAAGTTGGATCCCAGTAATAAGTTCCATCAGGATTTCTTACAGGATCTGTTGGTCTATTAAAGTATTGAGATAAAATTGGATTTGCAAATCCTCCACCATCAGGCAATGACTTTAAGTTACTATAAGACATTTGGAAGTCTGTAGATAACTTTAATTTATCAGTTGCTTGATATGCAATTTTATTTGTAAAAGCTAAACGTTTGTAATCAGAATTTTTAATTACAGACTCTTGCTTAAAGTAGTTCGCAGAAGCATAGTATGATAATTTATCATTCGCTCCCGATACATTGAAATCTACATTTTGTTGGAAACCTTTCTTTTGTGTTTCTTCTTGCCAATTAGTATCAGCTGTAGATTTATATACACTAGCAACACTTGCACCTAAAGCACCTCCTGCTAAAGTTTTGTAAGTCATTGCTAAATCATCAAACATACCAGGATTAGCAGCTTTATATCTATTCATAACTCCTACTCCTAAATACTCTTTATATTCAGCAGAAGAAAATCCTCTATAAGTATCTACCGCACGATCATTCCATCCAATAGAAGATGAGAAGTTAAATTTAGCAGCACCTTTTTTACCAGATTTAGTTGTAACAATAATTACCCCAGCATCAGCACCATAAACTGCTGTAGAAACAGCATCTTTAAGAACTGTTACACTTTCGATATCATCAGGATCATAGAAGCCAAGATATTACCTGTTGTATTATTTCTTGTTAAATCACCACTCGCAACACGAACACCATCAACGATCCAAATTGGATTTGTACTACCATTGATAGAAGAAATACCACGTACACGTACACTCGCCATACCACCTGGTTGCCCTGAAGCATTACCTGTTTGTACACCTGTTACGCGTCCTTGTAACATTTTATCAACAGAAGCAACAGGAAGATCCTCGATTGCTTTAGAAGTCATTGTACTTGTTGATCCTGTAATTTCTTTAACAGATTTTGTAATACCAAAACCTACAACAACTACTTCACCTAAGTCTACATTTTCTTTAACAGATTTTAAGACACCTAAGTTTGTAGATGTAACTTTAAATTCTTTTCCATTAACAACTAAAATATCACCTACTTTAGCGTCAATGTTAAAATTTCCGTTTTCGTCTGTGTAAGCAACTTTGTCAGTACCTTTAACAATAACTTCTACATCAGCCTCTGGGAAATTATCTGCATCGTTAACTACACCTGTTACCTGGGCAAAAGCAAAAGTTCCTAACCCTAGGAATGCTAGTAAGCCCAAAGATGTTAATCTTCTCCTCATAGTTTTAATTTTTATAACATTTAGGACAAAACTCTAACTTTTTTTTAAGATTTCCAAAAAACATATTATTATTTTTTTTGATTTTCAAATATTTTTAAAAAAAATGTCTAATATTTTTAGAATTACACAACTTTATTCTATTTTATACTTAATATGATAATTTTTGTAGCTAATTAATGAAAAAAGACAAAAAACACTTAATACCCATTTGATATATTGACGAATCTATCTCCCTATAACATTGGAGTGTCTTAGGTTATTTTACCAAAAATTTAATATTAAATATTTCTGAATTTTCAATAAAAAAAATTGCAACATCATTAAGAAATCATAATGAAAACAAAAAAGACAGTCAAAAGACTGTCTTTTTTATAAAGTAAAATAATTTTTATTTAACAAACTCTACATCATCAATATTTACTCGTAATCGATTATTGTTTGATCTTAGGAAAGATTTATTAACCAATTTAACTGAAACTCGGTCAGTAGAAGCTGCATTAATTGGAAACTCTAATGAATTTAATTTACCTCTTTCACTTGTTTTCTCTCCAACAGATTTCCAAGTAACACCAAAATCAGTAGAAATTAACACCTCTAATTTGATTTCTTTATCAGCATCAGTACTTTCGCTAAAAGTAGCTCCTCCAAATTTCACTTTTAGTGTTTTAAGTCCTGTCACAAAAAACTTCGATTGTAAGAAACCATCAGCAGTTGATGTACCTCTTAAACGAACCGAACTTGTTCCTGATGTTTTTAAGTCACTATCAGAAGGATCAAAAACTCCTCCGTCAGAAAAAATCCAAGTTCCTGTTGACAATACTAAATCTGCAACATTATAATTATTTTTCTTAGCAGATTCAAAATCTTCTTTAGTTCCTTTTATTTCTTCTACACCTTCTGGTAAAATTGTAAAACGAGCTTGATCAAATTTAACATCTTTTGTATCTCTAATAAACAATTGGTAAGTAGAATTGTACTTAGAAACCACAACTGTTATAGCTCCACTACCGTTTGGTAAAGCGTCTCCGGCCCAAGTAGCGAAATTAGAATTACGCAAATCTGTTTCTCTCCCCTTTTTATCAACTAAAACTCTGTTTACCGTTTCTGTTGCTGTTCCGTATGTTTTGTCAATTTCTGGTTGTTTAAACTGAATACCTTCTATTGTAACTAATGTATTTAGATTAGCAGGTTTCAAAGCGTCAGCTAAAGATGTAACAACTTTTGGTTTAATCGCTTGTATTGGTTCGCACGTTTTTACCATATAAGTTGAAATAACAGTACTTGGAATACGACCAACTGCAAATTTTGGATCTACAGAACCAATTTTCATTACTCCACGATCAGTTGCAACAATCAAACCTTTTAGATTAATTTGTACTTGTGCTCCAATTGGATAATTATTAAATAAATTATTTCCTGCAATTTCAATCTGAATACCAGTTGTAGGATTCTCGACCTTGTCTTGTAAAGAAATTGTGTTATAAAAATTTCCTGTTTCGTCACTAGAGATAACATAAGCTTTTACGATTAACTCCTCTGCTACCGCTCCGTTTGCATCCAGCTTAATTCCACCAGCTGTAGCTTTTGTTACCAAGTCTGCCAAAGAAATATTTGCTTGTGGCAAATTACATTCGATAGGTGGTGTTGCATAATCATCGTCTTGTACACATGATTGTGTAAAAAATAAACCAGCGCTTAGCGATAAAGCGATTGATAATTTTGTGATTGTATTATTCATCTTAAATGTTGTTCGTAGTTAATAAATTAAAATCTGAAATAAATGTTCGCAAAATATGTTGTACCCATTCCGTAAAACATTTTCGATCCAAACATACGTTGGTAGTTTTTGTCAACAGCATTGTTATAATTACCAATACGCATTTGCTCAAAACCTCCTGTTACGTAGTTTTTATTGTTCAATACATTATTAATAGTACCTGAAATTCCGGCTGAATATTTACCAATACGGAAAGTTTTCCCAAGATTAAGATTCAACATAAATTCGTTGCTAAATTTTTCTTGTTTCAGTACATTTTTTAATCCTTCCTCTGTTATTCCATTAATTGGAACTCCATTTTGTGTCGTAAAACTCATTGTTCTTCTATAAGGAGAAGGATCCGAATAATTATTCATTAAATAATTTCCAGAAATACCAACCCACCAAAATTTAGGATCTCGATATTCTGCTCCTAACGAGAATCCTGACTGCGGACCTGAAGCCACTTTGTAATTTTCTAAATAAGCTGTTCCGTAGTTTTTATAAGGAACACCATTAATTCCGAACTCATCAGAATACAAATTATAACTTGGATTGTCTTTGTATACATATTGACCGATAGAAGCAACTGCAGAAACTGTCAAAACTGGTAAAACTTGTGCTTCAACAGCCAATTCAGTTCCCAGATATTCTTTTCCAACACCTGTCATTACCTCAGATACAAAAAGTTGTTCCGAAGCTCCGTCAATGTATCCAAAAGCTTTTTCTATTTCATCTTTCGTTCTTGTATAAAAAGCTGTTGCACGTGCTTTAACTCGTGGCGCTCTTAGGATATACGAAATATCACTTGAAAAAACTTTCGCACTTTCTATACCATCTACAGTAACATCGTTAAGTCGTGCATTTGGGAAAATTTCGTCCGAAGTTGGCGCTTCTGTTTGATACATAACATTTGCTTGAACAAAATTACGCCCATCAAGTTTTAACAAGAAGTTAGATTTCACTCCGAAATTTGTAAAATCATAGGTTTTACTTTTTCCGTACGAATGATCCTTGTACATCTCATTTTGGTATTTACCATCACGATAAAACTTAGTTAACGAAGCTTTCATTCCGATTGTTACATCCAATAGCTTTCCTTTGATCTTAGATTGCGCGTACAAATCTGCATAATCACGATTGATTTCGTAATAATACTCTTGTTTATCACCTTTCTTGGCAACATAATCAGGATCAAGTAAATTAAAATTGTAAAAATGATTGACTGGTAAACCTGTTGTCACATTAAAATCGTCTACATTTAATACATATTGTGCTCCTAATAAATCCTGAATTTCACGGTATAATTTAGATTTCGTGTTTTGGTAAGATGCTGCAATTGTTAAATCGACATCATTTGATAATTGCGTCTGAAAATTTGTATAAGCTGTCGCTACTTTATCTTCGTTAACATCTGCTGTTAACCAATAAGCCGCTCTACCATTCGCATTATTTTCGTTCGCGCGATACATACTTCCCCAATCTAATTGAGAAATTTTTCCGCTTTTCCATAATTGTTCTCTATCAGAAATCGCAGCTGCATTTGCCCCGTAAAAAGCTAAATAACTTGGCATATTTCTGTAATAAGTTGGTGATGGATTATTTGCCTTAAACCAATCTAAACGTGATCCGCTATCTTTCCCAAATTGGTAAGATATCGTTGTTGTTAATTTAGATTTATTGCTAATATTCCAGAAATGCGTTAACATATTAACAGGTTCAAACGTTTTCTTTACACGTTCGTTACGTTTCTCACCGTCTTGCCATCCCCAATAAGAATTGTAATAAATTCCCATCATGTCTACCACTTCTTGTGTATTTGGCGATCCTGTTGAACGACGCGTAGGCGCTCCAAAACTTGTGAAATTAAGGGTATGTTTATCGTTGATTTTTTTCTCAATCCCTACAAAATAAGCATAAGCATCATAAAAAGTTCCTTCTATAATTCCTTCTTTCGCCCAACGTCTACTTCCTGAAACCATAAAAGCCCAACCGTTGTCCATCATTCCTGTATTATAAGTTGCCATAACACGATTTCTGTACGAACGATTTGTGCTTGAATAAGCTAAACTTGTTCCTTTACGCATAGTAGAAGGACGAGTATCAAAATTCGTAACTCCTCCTAAATCGCCAAAAGCATAATTAGAAGGCTCTATTCCGTATGTTAACTCATCTGGACGACGAGTCACATCATTAAGACCTCCCCAGTTACCAAATGTAGCGCGTCCATTATCCATTTTGTTCATACGAACGCCATTAAAATGTACATCGCTATATTTATTATCTAAACCTCTTGGTTTAAACCAATACGAACCAAGTTCGTAAGCAGATACGCGAGCAAAAACATCGCGAGAAGATTGTAAAAGTCCTGAATTAGAAGCTGTAGAACTCTCATCGTCAGACAATTCGTCGTCTGTTAAAGTAATAATTCCAACTTCTGCTGTATTTGGATTAAAAGTTAATTTTATATCACCTAAGTCTAACTCTTTTTGACCTGCTACAGTGATTACTTTTTCAAAAGGATCATATCCTACGCCATAAACTTGCAATTTGTATGTTCCATCAGGAATATCTACAAACTGAAAATAACCTATACGATCTGTTATGGCAGCATCCGAAACTGCTCCTCCGTCTAATCGTACAGTGAGGTTATACACCTCTTCACCTGTAGCAGCATTTTTAGCTACACCAGTAACCTTTGTCTGCGCCTGCGCCATAGCTACAGTAGCAGCAAAGAGTGAAATACTTAACAATAATTTGTTCATTCAAACGAATTTTTATTTATAAATTAGCTATCTTAAACGATAATCTTCCAAAATTAATAATTTTACAATAGACATCATATGATTAAAATTAATAAATCTTTAACATTTTTAGTAATTTTAAGCGTTTATTTAACTTCAAGTATAAAAGTAGAAGCACAAACTAAATTTGCAAGTGCAACGGTTGCTTTTTACAATGTCGAAAACACATTTGACACTATAAAATCTGTTGGTTATATAGACGGAACTTTAAATTATACTGATCCAAATTATCATATTCAGATTGCTGAAGCAGATATTTCCAAGTACCAAACGCAAGAGTTTAAACAAGCTTATACGTATGAAAATATTAGTGGAAAGAAAATCATCAGACCATTAATCTTACAAGAAGAGTTTTTGCCAAATGGTAAAAAAAGTTGGAATACAGAAAAATATTTTCAGAAAGTAAATAATATCTCAAAAGTTATTAGCGAATTAGGTGCTGATGTAACAGGTTCTGCGCCAGTTATTGTTGGTCTTTGTGAAATAGAATCTAAAGAAGTTATTGAGGATTTTGCCAACTCATCTTTCCTTAAAAAATACAAT
>RRZT011835531.1_pt1 | contig 11253 bp, 8 predicted proteins | sample 2165551 | NCBI WGS metagenome assembly RRZT01 (sample SAMN10456910, study PRJNA506462) | wastewater metagenome | biome: wastewater; feature: sludge; material: wastewater sludge; isolation source: wastewater sludge with Escherichia coli K12::gfp cells carrying plasmid... | place: USA: Moscow, Idaho ...
CTCAGGGGATAGAGCGTCTGCCTCCGGAGCAGAAGGTCGCAGGTTCGAATCCTGTTCGGGGTACGATAGAAGAAAAGGCCGGTATTCCACTGCAAAACGGGATGCCGGCCTTTCGCGTACTAGAACCCTTCCAAAGGAGTGTCATTTTCCGCAACGCGTGACAGTTTTTCCCGCGGAAAATGCGTCACACGTATCAGAAATTGTTACTCCTTAGGGAGGGTACGGGCCGAGCATCAGTTCAGGCCAGCACCACAGGCCTCACCCGGAGCTCCAGGTGAGGCCAGAACCGCCCTACAGCTGGATCCCATTGGTGTAGTACCAGCGCCCACCCTCGCGCACGAAACTAGAACGTTCATGCATAATGCCGCGTTCCATCATCTTGCGCCAATGCGCCCGAAATTCCACGACGGCACGGTTCTCATGTTCGGAAAAATCGAGGATATCGAGCCTACGCCACTGCACCTGGGGTTCTAGACCGAGGGTGTCCGGGCGGTAGCCGGGGTGCCAGGTATCAAGAACATAATCCTCAAGGCGCAACGCATAAGCACTGTAGCGAGAACGCATGAGGGACTCAGCATTGGGAGCATTGTCGCCATTATGATACGGACCACAACAGGCGCCGTATGCCTTACCACTCTGACAGGGGCAAAATACAACATTGTTTGGAGATGGTGCGATACTCGGCATAGTCCCTCGATCTCCCTCGGTCCTTCGAGTTGGCAAATTCTGGCTACAGACTCACCCCGCGGGACCGCATAGCATCCCGAACCGCGGTGGGTTCATCTGTAATAATGCCATCTACTCCCATGTCCAGTAGAACATTTACGGTATCAATGTCATTAATTGTCCACACGTGCACGGCAATTCCGCAATGGTGAGCGAGATGAACAAATCGTTCGTTTACCACTGTGACGTGGTGACTTACCTCTGGAACCTGTGCAACTTCCACATGTCGCTTTGGTCCGGGAATGCTCTTCACCAGTCCCGAACCGACACATCCCGGTAATCGTGCACATCCCACCATGCGGGCGATGGCACTTGCCCCAAGGGCGGTTGCCACGCCAGGGAGGCGCCTACGCACTCGCCGCAGACGCTTCTCACTAAAACTGGCGACACACACCCGATCGCCGGATCGCGTACGGTTGATGGCATCAATCAGAGGGGTGACGACGCCGTCAACTTTGGCATCTATGTTGAAGACGAGTTCGGGGAAGTTGTCCAGCATTTCATCAACTCGTACGAGTCGATTGCCGGATGCGTCATGAAATTTGGAAATTTCACGCCAGGTGTGATGGGAGATGAATCCTACCCCGTCGGTGATGCGGTCGAGGATAGGGTCATGAGAAATGACGGCGACGCCGTCGCTCGTCACATGCGCATCAGTTTCCATGTAGGTGAAACCTTGCGCGCGCATCGCTTCAAACGCGACAAGAGAATTTTCAGGGTGCTCGTTGCCACCACCACGATGAGCCATGACAAGAGGAGCATCACCGTAGGGGTAGAGACGATTCATTAGTCACACATTTCGCTGATATCCACTGCTCCGTGCCCCGCAAGGAACTCATCTGGATTCAGGAGAGAAGCAACATCGTCAGCCGTACCGAGGGACGGATCATGGACCTCGAAGTGAAGATGCGGACCTGTGGAGTTTCCGTTCGATCCTACGAGACCAATTTTCTGCCCGGCGGTGACGGTATCGCCTTCCTTGACGAGCACACCATGATCATACATGTGCACGTACCAGGATTCGTAGACTTTGCCCCCAATTTGGTGGCGAATAACGACCGTATTTTCCGAACGGCCCGCGTAGCTGCCGCCGGCATGAACGACGACGCCGTCCGCCATCGCGTAAATCGGCGTATCGTTCGGTGCGGCGTAGTCCTGACCAGCGTGGTAGCTTGACGCTCCCGAGAAGGGATCAATACGGGGACCAAAACCTGAGGTGCGCTCGAAGGTTCCGGCGGGCACCGGGAAGACGATGAGGGACTCACGTTCCGGTACGAAAGCGGCTCGGATTCCCTGGACGTTTTTTGGTTCACAGATGGCGGCAACAGGGTTCGCCTTAGCCTGCTTTTCTGCCGTATAGACAGCGGACTTGATCGCTGCCGTGGGCGCACCCACCAGCGAGTCGGGCGTCTGGGCCTGCTGCGTCTGACCCCCAAGAATCGATGCGCTCATGGGCTGGGACGCCTGCGCCCCACCACCGAAGTTGCCAAGTACCGGGACGGTAATGCCTGCAACGGCCAACGCGGAGACGGTCATACCCTTGAGGACACTGTTGCGAGTTGATCGCTCACGCGACGACGGCTTTAAGAGCGACGACGTGCGCGAACGAGCCGGCACCGCCGCATACAGTCGGTCCGACTGGTCGCACCCAGAGCCATCCACGGGCGCCTGGAGCCGAACAGAGGCCGATTTCGCCAAACGTTCAGCCTTACGGCGAGCCACTTCAGTATCCATCCGCTGCCGCAGCTCCATCTGGGAAGGGGTGAGCGGTGCATCATGACGCAATGCCCGACGACGCTTTGGCATCTCGATAGTTACGGCTTCCACACCCTGTCCCGTCTTTCGACTTGCGGCCCAACACCGCGGTTCGCGACCCAGCGTCACCAACTATCACAAAATGATAACGGAGAGGTGGCATTGCCTCTATTCACTGTGACCCATCTTGCTCGTGACGCACCTCTCAAGTGGCTAGATTCCGCCACTTTACCCAGGACTTTACGCCCGGTAGTCCTGATACATTTTCGTTATCTTTTATGGAAACTTTAGTTCACAAAACTGTTGCCGTGCACTACAACGGGGTGCCGATGGACTCTCGCCCATCGGCACCCCGCCGTCATTATTTCTCTCTGCTGTTCCCTATTACCCGATTGTTAGCCGCACTGCATGAGGTCGCGCTGCACGTCAGTCGCGCTGCATGAGGTCGCGTACCTCACCAACCAGCTCTTCTAGGATGTCCTCCAAGAAGACGATACCCACGAGGTCGCCGTCGTCGATAACCCCGGCCATATGCATACCGGAGCTGCGCATGACACGCAGAGCCGTCTCCACCTCGTCACCAGGCGCCACGCTAACGAGCTGACGCACGCGCCACGGCGGAATCGGATCATCGCGGAGAACATCGGGAATCGCGAGAACATCCTTGAGATGGACGTAGCCGCGCACATTGCCCTCGCCATCTCGTACGAGGAACCGGGAGTAACCAGTAGCGGCAACATTCTGCTCGATCTGCGCCGGGGTGACGTCTACAGGCACCCCGGCGACCTCCCCCACCGGGACCATGACATCACGTGCGTCGTGATCGGAGAACTCGAGTGCGCCAGAAATCAATCCCTGATCGTCGTGGAGCACTCCCGCGGCGGCGGAGGCCTCCACAATAGATGCCACTTCGTCGGCGGTGAACGCCGACGTCACTTCGTCCTTCGGCTCGATGCCGAACGCCCGTAGCACCAGATTCGAGATGGAGTTAAGGACCGCGATAATCGGGTAGAACACCTTCTCGAACATGAGCAGCGGCGGCACCAGCCGCAGCGCCGACTTCTCAGGGAAGGTGACGGAGATGTTCTTGGGAACCATCTCCCCGAGCACCACGTGCAGGCCCACCACGAACACCAGCGCGATGATAAAGGCGATGCCGTGGGTCAGCGCAGCGCTCAAACCAATGGCGTGTAGCGGCACCTCAAGGAGCTTCGCGATGGCCGGTTCGGCAAGCACACCAAGACCAACCGAACAGAGAGTGACACCCAACTGGGCCGCGGCAAGCATCCGAGACAGATGTTCGATCGACCACAGCACCTTGCGAGCTGCCTTCGAGGACTCAACGAGCGGTTCAATACGCGAGCGCCGCGAACCTGTCAGAGCGAACTCGGCCGCCACGAAGAATGCATTCAGAGCGAGAAGGAGAACTGTGGCAAGGAGTGCGTAAGCCGGACTCATGCGTTCTCACCCGCTTCCTCAATGGATACCCGGATTCGTTCGACACGGCGTCCATCCATCTTCTCGACGCGCAACTGCGCATCTCCCACCTCGACGGCATCGCCCGCCGCCGGAATGCGCCCCAAACGGAACATGACAAAGCCTCCGAGGGTTTCGTAGGGGCCGTTATCCGGAACGTCTACGGGGCATACTCGCGCGAGCTCGTCCGGCCGCAGAGAACCGGGAACGGACCAGTGCCCGCCCTTGGTCTGATAGACGGCAGGGCGGCGCGGATCATGTTCGTCTGCCACTTCACCCACAATTTCTTCCACGACGTCCTCGAGCGTCACGACACCCGAGGTCCCGCCATATTCGTCCACAACGAGCGCCATCTGCAATCCTTGGTCGCGCAACTCGACAAGAAGCTGAGCAAGCTTCATTGTTTCGGGCACACGCGGTGCCGGGGACATGAGGGACGAACTCGTCACTTGCACATCAGCGCGACGTTCGTATGGAACAGCCACGGCGCGACGCAAATGAACAAATCCGCGGACGTCGTCGGCCCCGTCACCTATCACCGGGAAACGAGACTTTCCGGTAGCTCTTGCGAGGTCGACGACGTCGGCCGCGCTCGCGGTGTCGGGGAGGGTTTCGAGGCGGACGCGATCAGTCATGACGTCTACGGCAGTGAGTTGACCCACACCGATGGAACGAGTGACGAGACGCGCGGTTGACACATCGAGGGTCCCGGCCTCCGCTGAGCGACGCACGAGAGCGCCCAACTCGCTGGCCGAACGGGCTCCGGACATCTCTTCCGCAGGTTCGATACCAAACCGGCGAAGTAACCGATTTGCCATGCCGTTGAGGACCACGATGATCGGTTTGAACACCACGGTGAAGGCATGGAGGGGGCGCGAGACGAGGCCCGCGGTCTTGAGAGGGTCTGCCAACGCCATATTCTTCGGCACCAATTCTCCGAAAAGCATGGAGAAGAGGTTGACCAGAACGAAGGCCGCCGTCGCTGAAATGGCAACCGCCGCAGCCTTGGCCAATCCCACCGACTGCAGCGGGCCATCAAGGGCGCGCGACAGCGGATCCTGGGCAACGTATCCGAGAAGGATCGTGGTGAGCGTGATGCCCACCTGACAGGCAGATAGCTGGAGTGATAGCTGGTGAAGGGCCCTGTTAACAATTCTTGCCCGAGGATCCGTCTCTGCTTGTCCGGCGACAGTCGCCGGATCGAGGGCCACGAGAGAGAATTCGGCGGCGACGAATATCGCCGTTCCGAGCGTGAGGATCACGCCCAGGGCAAGGAGAACTATGTCGCTCATCGGAGAGTGCACGGTACAACTAGCATAATGCGGTCATTCTAGTCGGGTCGGGCGCTTCATCAAATACCCGGTAGGTAACAGTGGCGAAAATCCGATGCAAAACACAACGAAAAATCCAGTGTGAAACGAAGTAAAAACAGCCCGTCATTCATGTCTCTCCCTCTCCTTCGTCAATGCTGTGCAATACCTTGTTCAAGTCTTTCCACCGGCTATGTTTCTGGGACAAACGTCACGTAGTCTAGTCGTGTTCATCCAGACGTAGATGAGGCGAGACGTGACACAGCATAATCCCGAAGACTTCGGGGCAAATCAAGGATTCATTGAGGATCTTTACTCCAATTACTTATCCGACCATTCGAAGGTGCAGCCGCAATGGCGCGAGCTCTTCCGACGATGGGAGGATGAGGGAAGAAAGCCTTCCTCAGCAAGTGCGCAATCCCCGCGCACCACGCAGGCGCAGATTAATATTCATGCGACTTCTGATTCACGATTGACCTCACCTGAGATCTCGACTCAGCGCGCCGATCTTCCGCCCGCACCGCGATCCGCAGCCCAGCCAGCTCTCACCCCCTACGCTGAGCAGTATCAGCTGACGCCGTCGTTGAAGCCACTAGGCGACGACGCCACCGAACGGCTCAAGGGGGTGGCGAAATCGGTCGCAGCCAACATGGATGCCTCAATTGAAGTACCCACCGCAACCTCGTTCCGGCAGATCCCCGCCAAGATCATGTTCGACAACCGGGCACTCGTCAACGAGTATCTGCAGGCCACACGCGGCGGCAAGATTTCCTTCACGCACCTCATTGGGTATGCCCTCGTCGAGGCCCTGGTAGAGATGCCGGGGATGAACAACTCCTACTCTCTGGTGGAGGGTAAGCCTTCCATTCATCGTCCACAGCATGTGAACTTTGGATTGGCGATCGACGTCCAGCGCCCCGATGGCTCCCGCAGCCTCGTCGTGCCATCTGTCAAGGCCGCTGAGATGATGACCTTCGACCAGTTCCTTGGCGCCTACGAGGGGCTGGTGCGGCGTGGGCGTGATAATGCGCTGACGATGGAGGACTACCAGGGGACCACCGTCTCCCTAACAAATCCCGGCGGTATTGGGACCACCCAGTCGGTACCGCGCCTCATGAAGGGGCAGGGCCTCATCGTGGGCGTCGGTTCCATGGTGTACCCGGCCGAGTTCTCAGGAACCTCGGACACCGCGTTGGCACGCCTCGGTGTGTCCAAGGTGGTCACCCTCAGCTCTACCTATGATCACCGCATCATTCAGGGGGCGCAGTCAGGTGATTTCCTGCGCCTGATGGAACGCAAGCTGCTGGGGCTGGACGGCTTCTACGATCGCGTCTTCATCTCATTGCATGTACCGGCCGAGCCGTACGTGTGGGAGCGGGATATCGAATACGACGCAAGCCGTGAGCTCGATCGCCCTTCACGCATCGCCCGCCTCATCCACTCCTACCGTTCACGCGGGCATCTCATCGCGGATCTCGATCCGCTATCCTTCCGGCCCCAGCGCCACCCCGATCTTCGCCTGGCCTCCTATGGGCTGAGCACATGGGATCTTGATCGCCACTTCCCCACCGGGGATTTCATCAATGAAGGCCGGACAATGACGCTGCGGGAAATCCTGCGGCGCCTGCGCTCCGCCTACTGTTCCACCACCGGCTATGAATACATGCATATCTCGGATCCGGTGCAGCGTAAGTGGTTCCAGAAGCGCCTGGAGATCGCCCCCGAGAAGATCGGACCAGACAAGCAGCGGCACATTCTGGCAAAGCTCAACGAAGCTGAGGCATTCGAGGCCTTTCTTCACACCAAGTTCCTGGGGCAGAAGCGCTTCTCCTTGGAAGGCGGCGAATCGCTCATCCCCGCCCTCGACGAGATTCTCGCGCATGCCGCAAATGATGGCCTGCCGGACGTGGCCATCTCCATGGCTCACCGTGGCCGCCTCAACGTGCTGACGAACATCGCCGGTAAGTCCTACAAGCAGGTGTTTACCGAGTTCGACGGCATCGTGGATCCCCGCACCGTTCAGGGCTCCGGGGATGTCAAATACCACCTCGGAACCGAAGGCACATATACCGCCCCCAATGGGGACCAGACCGGCGTGTACCTCGCCGCTAACCCCTCTCACCTCGAAGCTGCCTCAGGTGTGCTAGAGGGCATTGTGCGCGCCAAGCAGGACTTGCAGAACCTTGGGGAGGATGGCTACGCGGTGCTTCCGATTCTGGTGCACGGTGATGCTGCTTTCGCCGGGCAGGGTGTGGTCCAGGAGGTCCTCAATCTCTCTCAGCTACGCGGGTACAAGACTGGCGGCACGATCCACATCATCGTCAACAACCAGATTGGCTTCACTACCGCTCCCTCCTCAGGGCGTTCTTCCAACTACGCCACCGATATTGCCAAGGGGCTACAGCTGCCAATCTTCCACGTCAATGGCGACGATCCAGAAGCCGTGGTGCGCGTGGCCGGGCTAGCTTACGAGTACCGGCAAGAATTCAACAAGGACGTCATCATCGACCTCATCTGCTACCGCCGCCGCGGGCACAACGAGGGCGACGATCCGTCAATGACCCAGCCGGTCATGTACGCTCTGGTGGATGCCAAGCGCACCACCAGGCAGCTCTACCGTGAGTCCCTCATCGGCCGTGGCCAATTGACCGCCGAGGAAGCCGAAGTGTCCGAGCGCGAATACCAGGCCTCCCTCGATAATGCCTTCTATCAGGTCAAGGAAGCCGAAGCGGCAATGGACCAGGGCAACACGGATGCCATCGCCGGTCTCGAACTTCCTGCTGCTCAGCAGGAAGATGCTGGCACTCTCGTGGGTTGGACCTCCGCCACCAGCGCCCAGATCATTTCGCGCATCGGCGAGGCCCACCTCCAGGTTCCCGAAGGATTCACCCTCCATCCCAAGATCGCCCAGCTCTTCGAACGCCGTGCCAAGATGAGCCGTGAGGGCAGCGTTGACTGGGGCTTTGGTGAGCTATTGGCCTTTGGTTCACTGTTGATTGAGGGACTGCCCGTACGCATGTCCGGCCAGGATGTACGCCGTGGAACCTTCGTGCAGCGCCACGCCGTGGCCCACGATCACACCACCGGTGCAGAATGGACCCCTCTGCGTAGCCTGACCGAGGACCAAGCAAAATTCTGGATCTACGATTCTTCACTCTCCGAGTACTCAGTGATGGGCTTCGAGTACGGGTACTCCGTGGAGCGTCCCGATGCCCTCGTGGTATGGGAGGCTCAATTCGGCGACTTTGCCAACGGCGCCCAGACCGTCATTGACGAATTTGTTTCCTCGGCCGAGCAGAAATGGAGCCAGCGTTCCTCGCTGGTCCTCATGCTTCCTCATGGTTTCGAAGGTCAAGGTCCTGACCATTCATCAGGTCGTATCGAGCGCTACCTGCAACTATGTGCCGAGCACAATATGTCGGTATGTCAGCCGTCCACTCCGGCCAACCACTTCCATATGCTGCGCACGCAGGCATACCGGAGGCCGCGCAGGCCGTTGGTGGCCTTCACTCCGAAGCAGCTGCTACGCCGCCGTGCCGCCGTCTCTTCGATCAATGATTTCACCAACGGAACCTTCCAGCCCGTTATTGACGAGGTAGATTCCACGATCACCAACGTGGACCGCGTCCTGCTATGCTCCGGGCGCATCTACTACGACCTCGTAGATCAGCGCACCCGTTTAGGTAACGATTCCACCGCGATTGTCCGGCTGGAGCAGCTCTACCCGAACCCACGCCACGAACTCAAGGAGGTTCTCGAGAACTACCCGGGTGCGGAGCTCTACTGGGTTCAGGATGAGCCCGCCAATCAGGGCCCCTGGTCGCACCTTGCGCTCAACCTGTTCCTGCCCATGGGCTCCCTGCCCACGCTGGTCTCACGGCCGGCGGCCGCTTCGCCGTCCACCGGCCGCGGCAAGGATCATTCCGCACAGATCCAGGACATCTTGGCGAAGGCCTTCGAGAAGTAAAAGAGAAGATGGCGCCAAGTGAGGGGTTTGTACACAAAGTCGCGGTTTTGTACCGGGGTATCGTGTACAAACCCCTCACTTTCCCGATCATACGAGCCAGATGCGCACGTCGATCTTGCTCATTCCCATGTGTGATTCAGCCCGTTCTGCTCGAATTCAGCACGGATTGGGCGGATCAAGCAAATATCTGCCAAAGTAGAGCTTGTGAATGAGCCACATATGCGAATCCTTTTCATGGGCGATGAACTCGTCGCCGGCCTCGGGGACCCGCGCGCCCTCGGTTGGACCGGGCGCGTTATGGCGAGGACCTCCAACGAGCCTCCCATCATGTGGATGAACCTCGCGGTGCCCGGTGAGGACACCGCAAGGCTCGCAGGACGCTGGGAAGAGGAAGCCAAGCGCCGTATTGCCCCAGATATCGATTGCCGGCTTGTCATTGGCCTTGGCTCGCATGATCTCGATACCAGCCAGACCTTAGCCCGTGCACGCCTTCATCTGGCCAATCTCATTGACTCTGCCGAGCGCATTCGCCTTCGTACCTTTGTTGTGGGCCCCCCGCCGCGCCGCGACATCTCCAAGAAGATCCAAGCAGATCTCACACGCGCCTACAGCGACGTGTGTGCCCGTCGTGGCATCCCATTCGTCGATACCTTCACACCACTGGCCGCCCATGAGCAGTGGAACACAGACATGACCGTCTCCTCCAGCTATACCCCGCGTCAGGCCGGATACGGCCTCATGGCGTGGCTAGTACTGCACAACGGCTGGCACGAGTGGCTGGGCGTTCCCCCGGCGACAGCCTAACCACCCTCCACGAATGCATCAGGCCCGGATCACAAGATCCGGGCCTGAGTCGTTCTCATGCGTTGGGACGCTTACCGTGGTTAGCGGCCTTCCCTGCACGAGTGCGACGCTTACGTCCACGCCTGCTCATGTGAGTCTCCTTCTATCGGGTGCCGCCTCATTGAACAAACGGCAGAACCACAGTTTACCAATACTCGCCATGCCCCGTGGTGTCGCGCCCATCACGCGACCCTACGTCGTCGTGCCCCTCCGGGGACAGCCGACTTCCTCGTCCTGGGGCTTTGCCCGCAGCAGATTTCGTCACCCTCGCTATCGAGTACAAGCACTCGTAGTCTCGGGCTTCCTCATCCTCACTAAAGCGAGCGAGCTCGCTCCGTCGGGGCTTCGCCCACAAGCAACTTCCTGACCCTCAGTTGTGAAAGCAAGCTTTCACACTTCGGGTTGCGTCGTTGGCGGACTACGTCGTCGTCGACCTGAAAATCGCAATCTGCTGCGTAATCTTGATCCGCAGCGTCGAGGGCGCCGACTCACAGCACGAGCGCCGCACGATCTCGCGCACGTGCGTCTCGGCTTCGACCAGGCGATTGCAGGTGGAACAGTTCTCCATGTGGTTTCTCAACCGAGCGGCCTGTTCCAGCGGCATCTGGGAATCCAGCAGCTCAAAAAGATGGTTGTAGACCTCCTCGCACGAGCAGCCCTGCTCGCTCAGCCCACGCAACTTCTCTTCCACATGGCTCACAAGGGCATCAATACGCTCGACGCCATCAAGCGCATCACGTTCCACGTTCTCTCGATCCGTGTTCTCCCGGATCTCGTCTGACCGGCTCACTTCTGATCCTTCCCGTAGCCCAACTCGCGCGCGTAATCGGCAAGAAGCTCGCGCAACTGCCGCCGCCCACGGTGCAGGCGTGACATGACGGTTCCGATCGGGGTATCCATGATCTCGGCAATCTCTTGGTAGGAGAAACCTTCGACGTCAGCTAAGTACACCGCCATCCGACGATCCTCAGGCAGCTTCGCGAGCGCCTCCCGGATCTCCGAGTCAGGCAAGTTCTCGATGGCCTCTGCTTCCGCGGAAAGCATTCCCGTGGAATGGTGGCTCGCGGCCTCATACTCCTGCCAATCTTCAACTTCGGCGGCATCGGTCTGCTTCGGCTGACGCTGCGCCTTGCGGTAGTTGGAGATGAAGGTGTTGTTGAGGATGCGGTACAGCCA
>RRZT010095187.1_pt1 | contig 11252 bp, 9 predicted proteins | sample 2165551 | NCBI WGS metagenome assembly RRZT01 (sample SAMN10456910, study PRJNA506462) | wastewater metagenome | biome: wastewater; feature: sludge; material: wastewater sludge; isolation source: wastewater sludge with Escherichia coli K12::gfp cells carrying plasmid... | place: USA: Moscow, Idaho ...
GCCGGCCGCCACGGCGCCGGCAGCTCGCGGGCATGCAGCCGTGCGGCCTGCTCGAGCAGCAGCCGGCCCTGCACCGGCGCCGGGGCGCGCCAGGCTGGCACCTGGCGAGGCGTGTTTGCAAGGGCCGGCTCGGCGCGGGGTGCTGGCGCAGGAGCCGGCTCGGACGTCGCCATCGGGGCCGGCGGCGGTGTCTCTGCGGCCGTGCCGGCCCCGGCCGGCGCGGTGCAGGTGCGCGATGGCGCCAGCGCCGCCTCGACCGCGCGGCGCACCGCCTGGTGCACCTCGCGCGAATCGCGGAAGCGCACCTCGGTCTTGGTCGGATGCACGTTCACGTCCACCCGCTCCGGCGCGATCTCCAGGAACAGCACATAGCTGGGCTGACGGCTGCCGTGCAGCACGTCCTCGTAGGCGGCGCGCACGCCGTGCGCCAGCAGCCGGTCGCGCACATGGCGGCCGTTGACGTAGACGTACTGCAGGTCGGCGCGCGCGCGCGCGGTCTCCGGCAGGCCGGCGCGGCCGTGCACCGACAGCGGCCCGAGCTGCAGCGCCACCTCGCGGCTGTCGCGCGCGAAGGCCTCGCCGAGCACATCGCGCAGGCGCTGCTGCGCATCGCCCGGGCGCCACTGCTCGACCAGCCGGCCCTCGTGCCAGACCTCGAAGCCGACCTCGGGCCGCGCCAGCGCATGGCGGCGCACCGCCTCCAGGCAGTGCGCCAGCTCGGTGGCGTCGGACTTCAGGAACTTGCGCCGCGCCGGCGTCGAGAAGAACAGCTCGCGCACCTCCACCGTCGTGCCGACCGCGCGCGCGGCCGGCTGCAGCTCGCCGGTGCGGCCGTCGATGCGCTGCGCATGCGCGGCGTCCAGCGTGCGGCTGGTGATCGACAGCTCGGCGATCGAGCCGATCGCCGCCAGCGCCTCGCCGCGGAAGCCCATCGTCATCACCTGCTCGAGATCGTGCAGCGAGCCGATCTTGCTGGTGGCATGGCGGCGCAGCGCCAGCGGCAGCTCGGCCGCGGCGATGCCCTGGCCGTCGTCCTCGATGACGATCGAGCGCACGCCGCCGGCGATCAGCCGCACCGCGATGCGGGTGGCGCCGGCGTCCAGCGCGTTGTCGACCAGCTCGCGCACCACCGAGGCCGGGCGCTCGACCACCTCGCCGGCGGCGATCTGGCTGATCAGCTCGTCGGGCAGCTCGCGGATCGGGCGGCGGGAGGGCGGGGCCAGCGGGGCGGTCGTCGGGGGCAGGGTCATGCCCCGGATTGTAGGAAGGCGCGGTTCAGCCCAGGTACCGGCCGGATTCGCTGAGCTGGACCAGATCGACGAAGCGCGAGCCGCCCAGATCCTGGCGGCTGAAGTCGACCGCCATGCCGGCGACGAAGAGCTGCATCACCCGCAGCGTCGCGGTCAGGCGCGGGCGCTGCAGCTGCCCGCCGCAGCGGCGCAGCGCCTCGATCAGCACCTGTGCGTCGATCCAGCCGGCCAGGCTGGCATAGCCGATCTCCACCCCGGCGGCGCGCGCCTGCTGGCGGTAGATCTCCATCTGCCGGTCGGTCTCCCGCCAGGGATTGGGCGTGACCTGGGTGAGCGCCAGCCCGCGCGCCTGCGGGCCGATGCGGCGCAGCGCCTCGTCGTCGCCGACGATCGACAGGCCGAAGAAGGCCGGATGGCGCTTCAGTCCGGCCGCCGTGGCCATCATGGCCGCGGCCTGGCTGCCGGGCACGAACAGCACCACCGCCTGGGGCGACAGCGCCATCAGCTTGCGCGAGGCCTCCTGCGCGGTCGCATCCTCGGCGGTCAGCGCGGCCGAACCCACCACCTGCAGCCGCTGCGCGGCCAGCGCATCGCCGATCAGCTTCAGGCCTTCCTGGCCGAAGGGCGAGGCGGTGTGCGCGATCGCCACCCGCTGCAGTCCGACGGTGGCCAGGTGGCGGGCCAGCACCTCGGCCTCCTGGGCATGGCTGGCGCGTGCGAAGAAGCCCACGCCTCGGCACAGCGAGCGCACCGAATCGGCCACCGCCACCGCACCGACCGCGGGCACGCCGTGCTCGCGCAGCAGCGGCTCCAGCGCGGCCAGGCTCTGGCTGCCGGCACAGCCGAACAGCGCCAGGGCCTGCTGCTCGACGATCAGCGCGCGTGCCAGCGCCAGCGCGCGCACCGGATCGCCGCCATCATCCAGATCTGCCCAGCGGATCGGCCGCCCGCCGATGCCGCCGGCCGCGTTGGCGGCCTCGAAGGCCAGATTCGCGCCGGCCGCATGTGCGCGTGCCATCGCAGCGACCGGTCCCTGCCGGGGGGCGGTGCGGCCGATCAGGATCGGGGTGGCCGCCGCCTGCGCATGAGGCAGCAGCAGGCCCAGCGGCGCGGCAGCGCCCGCCAGGACAAGACTTCTCCGGTGCATCGATTCTTGCTTTGCTGGGTGTCAACCCCGTGTTTCATGGGGGCGAGTGTGCCCAGCGCAAAAAGTCCTGTCCGCCGTGGAAATTCGTGGATCCGGACCAGCGTGACGTAATGCGCACAACACTCGGATGCTAATCTCGCCGTCCATGGACATGATTCCCTTCCTGATCGACTTCATCCTCCATGTGGACAAGCATCTGGCTGCATTCATCACGGCCTACGGGGCCTGGGTGTATGCGCTGCTGTTCGCGATCATCTTCGTGGAGACTGGCCTGGTGGTGATGCCTTTCCTGCCCGGCGATTCCCTGCTGTTCGTCGTCGGCGCGATGTGCGGCGCCGGGCTGATGAACCTGCCGCTGGCGATGGCGCTGCTGCTGGTCGCGGCGGTGCTGGGCGACCAGGTGAACTACTCGATCGGGCGCCACTTCGGCCCCAAGGTCTTCCAGTGGGAGAACTCGCGCTTCTTCAACAAGCGTGCCTTCATGCAGGCGCACGACTTCTACGAGCGCCACGGCGGCGTGACGATCATCATCGCGCGCTTCATGCCCTTCATCCGCACCTTCGCGCCCTTCGTGGCGGGCGTGGCCGAGATGACGCGTGCGAAGTTCGTGATGTTCAACGTCATCGGCGCGATGCTCTGGGTCATCGGCCTGACGCTGGCGGGCTACCTGTTCGGCAACCTGCCCTGGGTGCAGGCCAATCTGAGCAAGATCATCTGGGCGCTGATCATCATTCCGGGCCTGATCGCGATCTTCGGTGCCTGGAAGGCGCGTCGCAACGAGGCCCGCGCCGCGGCCTGAGCGCTCAGGGCCGGCGGATGCCGGCTGCCGGCGGCGGAAATTCCAGCGGCGATTGCGGGCCGCGCATCGGCACCCGCGTCTCCAGCGCGGCGGGCTGGTAGCTCGCCACGAAGCGGCAGCCCTGGGCCGGATTCCAGGTGGACGGCAGCGCACGACAGCGCTGCTCGAGCGCCGCGCCATCCGGCCGGGCGCCGCCGCCGGCCCAGTCCAGCAGCGCGTCGACCGCGCTGACATAGGCCGCATCCGACAGGTACTCGTGACCGGCATCGCGGGTGTAGGCCTGCGCGAGCCGCTCGGCTGCGCCGGCCTCGGTGACGGTGTCGCGGAAGCGGCTCTCCATCTCGACGAAGGCGACCGGGTCGTCGATGCCGTGCAGCGCCAGCGTCGGCAGCAGCAGCCGGCCGGTGGGGTCACCGTCGCGGGCCAGTTCGGCGCGGGCGGCCAGATCGGCGCGCAGCCGTGGCACGCGCCGGTTCAGCGCCGCGTCGTCGTCGCTGCCGCTGTAGATCACGCCCTCGTTGGTGAAGGGATTGCGCGCGCCGAGCTTGCGCACCGTCAGCTCGCGGAAATGCCAGGTCGCCCACTGCAGATGGCCGATCAGCGCGCTCTCGGGCAGGCGCAGCACGCGGGTGAGCGTGTCCAGGCGCTTCTGCTGCTCGGCGCTGCGCTCGGCGCGCGGGCGCTGCACGCCGGTGCAGTCGTCGACCCGCTGCGCGACATCGAGCCGGGTCAGCGTCGACTCCGGCGGCATGCCCATCCACAGCGGATAGACCGGTTCGTCCGGGCGCGGATGGTTGTTGCAGACCGCCTGGTAGACCGCGCGCAGGTCGACGCGCACGTCGTAGGCACGGGTGGCGCCGGCCAGCACGCCGTTGCTCAGCAGCACGCCGTCGTAGGGCTGGGGGCCCGGCGCGGTCTGGCCGGGGCGGATGTCGGGCGTGATGTAGCGCTCGGCCATGCGTGCGGCCACCGACGCGCCCCAGCTCTGGCCGTGCAGCACGGTGCGCCGCGGCGTGCCCAGCGCCTCGACCGCGATGCGGCGCAGCCGGTCGACATCCTCGCCGGCGGCCAGCACCTCGAAGCCGCCCTGGCGGTAGCTGGTGCCGGCCCAGGCGTGGCCGGCCTGCAGCATCACCTTCCAGCGCTGCAGGTCGCCGGTGACGCGGGCCAGCGTCGGCTCGCCCAGCGACGGGCCGCCGTGCGCATGCACCACCAGCACGCCGCTCCAGTCCTTCGGCACCGCGATCCAGTACCAGGCGCCGAGATGGTCGCGCCCCGACAGGCAGCGGGTGGCCTCGGGCAGGCCGGACGGGCAGATCCGCTCGCTGGGCGCGGCGGGCCGCTCGGGTGCGGCGGCACGGGCCATCGGCAGCGACAGGGACAACAGCGCCGCCGCCGCAAGGGCGGTCAGCGCCGGACGAAAGAAGGGTGGGGCCATGCGGAAGCTCATGCGCGCAGATTACTGCACCTGCTGACGGCATCCGCATGACGGCGCCCGCTGAGGGGGCCCTCTGGTGGTTCAGAGCATGCGCACCCGCGCCAGCGGTGGATTGCGTGCGAAGTAGCGGGTGATGCCCACATACAGCGCCCGGACCAGCTGCGCCTGGTAGCCCGGATCGCGCAGCTTGTCCTCTTCCTCCGGGTTCGAGATGAAGGCGGTCTCCACCAGGATCGAGGGAATGTCGGGCGCCTTCAGCACCGCGAAGCCGGCCTGCTCGACCTGCTGCTTGTGCAGCCGGCCGACCTGGCCGATGTGGCCGAGCACCTCGCGGCCGATGCGCAGGCTGTCCTGGATCTGCGCGGTGGTGCTCATGTCGAGCAGCGTGCGCATCACATGCGCATCCTTGCTGCGCACGTTGATGCCGCCGATCGCGTCGGCCGCGTTCTCGCGCTGGGCCATCAGCCGGGCGGTGGTGCTGGTGGCGCCGGAGTCCGACAGCGCGAACACCGACGCGCCACGGGCCTTCGGCGTGATGAAGGCGTCGGCATGGATCGAGACGAACAGGTCGGCCTGCACCCGCCGGGCCTTGCGCACCCGATCCTGCAGCGGCACGAAATAGTCGCCGTCGCGGGTCAGCATCGCGCGCATGCCCGGGCGGGCGTTGATGCGCTCCTGCAGCTGCCGGGCGATCGACAGCACGACATCCTTCTCGCGCAGGCCGGTCGGCCCGATCGCGCCGGGGTCTTCGCCGCCATGGCCCGGATCGATCGCGACGATGACCAGCCGGTTGATGCCGCCGCGACCCGGCGGCACGGCTGGCGCGCCTTCCGCCGGCGCCGGGGCGGGCGAGGCGGCCACACGCGGCGGCTGGGGCGAGGCGGGCGGCGGCACCGTTGCGCCGTCCTGCGGCGCCACCGGGCGATCGACCCGGCCGATGAATTCGCCCAGCGCATCCTCGATGTCGGAAGCCGCCCGCTGCGAGGCCTCCGCGCTGTCGGCGCTGTTCGCGCTGCCGTTCATGCCGCTGGCGCTGACCGGCGTCTTCGCGACCGGTGCGCTCTCGCGCTCCTTGACCAGGGTCAGCAGCGGGTCGGGCGCCTTGCTCGGGTAGAGGTCGAAGACCAGCCGGTGGCGATAGGGCGAGATCGGCGCGAGCGTGAAGACCTGCGGTGCGACCTGGCGCTTCAGGTCGAAGACCATGCGCACCCGGCGCGGCTGGTTCTGGCCGATGCGCACGCCGGCGATCTGCGGGTCGTCGCTGCCGATCCGCGCCACCAGCTCGCGCAGCTGCGCGCTGAGTTCGAGCCCGTCGATGTCGATGACCAGCCGCGCCGGGCCTTCGGTGATGAAGTGCTGGGCCTCCAGCGCGACATCGGATTCGAGCGTGACCCGGGTGTAGTCGGCCGAGGGCCAGACCCGCACCGCCACCAGCGTCGCGCCGAAGGCCAGGTCGCCGGCGCCCAGCGTCAGCACCAGCGCGCCGGCCTGGCGCAGCCAGCGGCGGCGGTCGCTGGCCGTCTGCTCAGGGGCGTCGGTGCTGCTGAGGGTTTTTTCCTGGGGGGCATGGAACGGGGTGGTCATGATCGGGTCCTCCTCGCGTCCGGTTCTTCAGTTCATCGGGCGGGTCATCGGGCCCAAGGCATCCAGCAGCTGGCGGCCGTCGGGGCTGGCGGCCTGCCAGGTCACCTGGCGCCGTCCGTCGGTCTGCAGGTCCAGGGTCAGCGCCAGATCGGGCTGGGGCAGCAGGCCGGCGGCCTTGTCAGGCCATTCGACCAGCTTCAGGCCCGGGCTGGCGAACAGGTCGCGAAAGCCTGCATCTTCCCATTCCCGCGGATCGCCGAAGCGATAGAAATCGAAGTGCCAGACGCCCAGATCCGGCCAATCCGGCAATTCGTGCGGCTCGACGATCGCATAGCTGGGGCTCTTGATCCGGCCCTGCACGCCCAGCGCGCGCAGCAGGTGGCGCACGAAGGTGGTCTTGCCGGCACCGAGCGTGCCGTGCAGCGCGATGCAGGCGCGGCGGACCTGCGGCGTGCGGGCCAGCGCCTGCGCGGCGGCCTCGCAGTCGGCCTCGTCGGCCCAGGTCTGGTGGCGGGTTTCTAGAATCACCGGATGACGGATGACGATCGGGATGATGGGCAGCCGGCCCTGGACGGGCCTCGGCTGGTGCGGCAGCTGCGCGAGTGGGCGCATGCGCTGGGATTTTCCCAGATCGGCGTGGCCGATGTACATCTGGCTACAGCCGAACCGGGTCTTCTGGCCTGGCTGGAGGCGGGCTTTCACGGCTCGATGCAGTACATGGCCGCGCATGGTCTGCGCCGCGCGCGCCCGGCCGAGCTGGTGCCGGGCACGGTGCGGGTGATCAGCGTGGCCATGCCCTACCTGCCGCAGGGCACGGCGCCGGGCTGGCGCGACGACGAGCGCGCCCGCGCGCAGCAGCCCGGCGAGGCGGTGATCTCGGTCTATGCGCGCGGGCGGGACTATCACAAGGTGGTGCGTGCGCGGCTGCAGCGCCTGGCTGACCAGTTGGCCGCCGAGATCGGTCCCTTCGGTCACCGGGTCTTCTGCGACTCGGCGCCGGTGCTCGAAGTCGAGCTGGCGGGGCGCGCCGGCCTGGGCTGGCGCGGCAAGCACACGCTGCTGCTGGACCGCTCGGCCGGCTCGATGTTCTTTCTCGGCGAGCTTTTCGTCGATCTGGCGCTGCCGGTGGATCTGCCTGCCGAGCCGCACTGCGGGCGTTGCAGCGCCTGCATCGACGCCTGCCCGACCGCGGCGATCGTCGCGCCCTACCGGCTGGATGCGCGGCGCTGCATCAGCTATCTCACGATCGAGCACGACGGCCCGATTCCCGTCGAGCTGCGCGCGGCGATGGGCAACCGCATCTACGGCTGCGACGACTGCCAGCTCGTCTGCCCCTGGAACAAGTACGCGCGCATCAGCACGCTGGCCGACTTCGAGGTGCGCCCCGGCATGGGCGGCGCGACGCTGCTGCAGCTCTGGGCCTGGGACGAGGCGAGCTTCCTGCGCCGCACCGAGGGCAGTCCGATCCGGCGCATCGGCCATGCACGCTGGCGGCGCAATCTGGCGGTGGCGATGGGCAACGCCTGGCGCGAGACGGGCGACGAGGCGCTGGCCGAGGCGCTGCGCGCGGCCCGCGACGGCGCGGGCGAGCTGCTGGCCGAGCACATCGACTGGGCGCTGGCACAGCGGGTGTGAAGGGCGGTGCGGCGTGGCGGGTTCAGCCGCCGTGCAGCGCCTGGAAGGCCGCCAGCGCCAGCGGCAGGCCGATCATGCCCAGCAGCGTCGAGGCGGTGACCAGGCCGGCGACATAGGGCCCGTCGCCGCCCATGCGTGCGGCCAGCACGAAGCAGCTCGACGCGGTGGGCATCGCGGCGAACAGCAGCAGCACCTGGGCCTGGCCGGTCGGCAGCCCGAGCAGCAGGCCCAGCCCCAGCCCGGCGGCCGGCAGCAGCGCGTGGCGGATCGTCAGCAGTGCCGCAGCCAGCCCTGGCGCCTTGCGCAGCCCGCCGAACTGCAGGCCCGCGCCCACCGCCATCAGTCCCAGCGGCAGCGCCGCCGCGCCGATGCGTGTCAGCGTGGTGGCCACCGGCGTCGGCAGCTGCAGGCCGGCCAGATTGCAGGCCAGTCCGGCCACGGTGGCCAGGATCAGCGGATTGCGGATCAGCTCGGCGCCGATGCGGTGGCCGCCGTGGCGCGCCAGACACCAGACCGCACCGACATTGCACACCGGCACGCACAGCGCGATCAGCAGCGCGACCCAGGCCAGTGCCTGCGCGCCGCCCAGACGCTCGGCCAGGGCCAGCGCGACATAGGAATTGAAGCGGAAGGCCACCTGCGCGCCGCTGGCCTGCAGCTTCGGGTCGATGTCGGTCAGCCAGCGCAGCGCGGTCGCCAGCGCGATGCCGGCCAGCACCGTCAGCACGCCGCCTGCGGCCAGGCCGGCGGTGGCGGCCGGCGCCAGCGGGCTGCGCACGATCGACACGAACAGCAGCACCGGGAACAGCAGCCAGTAGACCAGGCGCTCGACGCTGTCCCAGACCGGGCGGTTCAGCGAGGTGCGGTGGCAGATCGTCCAGCCGGCGACGATCAGCAGGAAATCCGGGAGCAGCAGCAGGGCGGTGTCGAGCATGGCCGCAGCGTAGCCCGGCGCTCGAGGTTTTCCACTACGCGCGATCCACAGCAGCGGCTGCGGCCTTAGGATCGCGCGATCCTTGTCCTTGCTGCCGCTTCCCTGGAGTCCGCTGAATGAATCGTCGTCCGGTCCTTGCTGCCCTGGCCTCGCTGGCCGTCGCTCCGTTGTCGCTGCCGGTGCTGGCGCAGAGCTATCCGTCCAAGCCGGTGCGGGTCGTCGTGCCGTTCGCGCCGGGCGGCACCACCGACATCATCGCCCGCATCATGTCCGAGCGCATGGGTGCGGCGCTCGGGCAGACGGTGGTGGTCGAGAACAAGGCCGGCGGCGGCGGCATCGTCGGTGCGGCCGAGCTGGTCAAGGCGCCGGCCGACGGCCATGTGCTGGGCATGGCCACCGTCTCGACGACGGCCTCGAACCCGGCGATCAACCCCCGCACGCCCTACAACCCGCTGAGCGACTTCACGCCGATCATCAATCTGGCGGCCACGCCCAATGTCATCGCGGTGCATCCGAGCTTTCCGGCGCGCGACTACAAGACCTTTCTCGCGGTGCTGAAGAAGAGTCCGGGCCGCTACAGCTATGCCAGTTCCGGCACCGGCGGCATCGGGCATCTGCAGATGGAGCTCTACAAGAACCTCGCCGGTGTCTTTGTCACCCACATCCCGTACCGCGGCGCTGGGCCGGCGCTCAATGACACGGTTGCCGGTCAGGTGCCGATCATCTTCGACAACCTGCCCTCGGCTCTGCCCTTCATCCGCGAGGGGCGGCTGATCCCGATCGTGGTGGCCGCGCCCGAGCGCCTGGCGGTGCTGCCGAACGTGCCGACCTTCAAGGAAGTCGGGCTGGAGCCGGTCAACCGCATGGCCTTCTACGGCTTCGTCGGCCCGAAGGGGCTGTCGCGCGAGGTGGTCGACAAGGTCTCGGCCGCGGCACGGCGCACGCTCGAGGATGCGGTGGTCAGGAAGCGCATCGAGGACACCGGCTCGCTGATCGTGGCCAACACGCCCGAGCAGTTCGCCGCACAGATCCGCTCGGAGTTCGAGGTCTACCGCCAGGTCGTGGAGAAGCAGAAGCTGACGCTGGAATGAAGAAGGGCCGGTCGAGAGACCGGCCCTTCGGCATGTTCTGCAGCATGTCCTGCATCTGGCGGACCGGCTCAGCCGGCCCGCGATCCCGAAGGATCGATCAGAAGTTGTGGCGCACGCCGACCGCGACCGAGCTGAAGTCGGCGCCGTCGACACCGGTGGCGTAACCGACGTTGGCCTTGTTGTCGACCTTGGTCACGAAGCCGTAGACCTTGGTGCGCTTGCTCAGGTTGTAGTTGTAGCCGAGCGTGGCCTGGGTGGCCTGGGTGTTGGCCACGTCGCCGATCTTGCCGGCGTAGCCGACGTTGACGTGGAACTCCGAGGCGCCCAGGGTGTACATGCCGGCGACGCGGAAGGCGTTGCGCGACACGTCATCGCTCTTGGTGCGCTGGGCGTAGGCGGCCAGCGTGAACGGGCCCATGCCGTAGGAGGCGCGCACGGCGAACTGGTTGTCCTGGTCGGCCTTGGTGTAGCCGGCGCCCAGTTGCAGCTTGCCCAGGTCGTAGTTCACGGCCAGGTCGACCGGACGCTTGCCGCCGGTGCCGGCGGTGGCTTCGGCGATCGAGGCTTCAGCCCACAGGCCCTTGACGAATTCCGGGGTGCGGTAGGCAACCTTGTTCACGTTGCTGCCGAAGTAGGTGTACAGCGCGTCGGCCGAGGTGCCGGTGTTATGGTTGTGCATGCTCACCACGTCGGCGGTGGCATAGAGCGACTCCTGGATGAAGTTGCCCAGGCGCAGCATGCCCAGCTTGCTCGACAGGTAGACCTCGGACTGGCGGCCCCAGAAGGTCGAGGCAGCCGCGCCGGTGGTCGGGTCGAAGCCGTGCTCGATGATGAAGCCGGCCTTCAGGCCGCCGCCCAGATCTTCTTCGCCCTTGAAGCCGATGCGCGAGTAGTTGTCCTCCAGCACGGTCTGCGTGTCGCTGCCGACTTTCTGGCGCTCGGCGGTGACGTTCAGGCGGCCGTACAGGGTGACGGAGCTTTGGGCCAGAGCCGCGCCGGAGGCCAGGGTGGCCAGCACGGCCAGAGCGATGGAGCGCTTGATCATGAGTTTCGTCCTAGGTTCTGTTAACGCAAATTGACAAGACTGCGAATCTGGCGTGAGACTGTCGCAATGCAACTGACTCGCGAGCAATTCGATCAGATCGCTCCGCTGCTGCCACGCCAGCGGGGCAATGTGCGACTGGACAATTTCGAGGTGGTCAACGCCATCCTGTACGGGGCAGCCAACGGCTGCAAATGGCGGGCCCTGCCCAGTCACTACGGCCCATGGCACAGCGTCTACACGCGCATGAACCGCTGGGCCAAGGCCGGTGTGCTCGACACGGTGTTCACGCACTTGCAGAAGCAGCGCCTGATGCAGGTACGCATCGAGGC
>RRZT010642228.1_pt1 | contig 11252 bp, 12 predicted proteins | sample 2165551 | NCBI WGS metagenome assembly RRZT01 (sample SAMN10456910, study PRJNA506462) | wastewater metagenome | biome: wastewater; feature: sludge; material: wastewater sludge; isolation source: wastewater sludge with Escherichia coli K12::gfp cells carrying plasmid... | place: USA: Moscow, Idaho...
GGAAACGCCGCGTTTTGGCATTGCCGCCACAGCGATCCTCTGTTCGATTCCAAAAAGGTATTCACCCAACCGGGTAGCTGCCGCTTCTGCTTTTTCACGCTGCAGTTTGATGACCGAAAGCTGGCTTTCCTGATAGGCAAAACTGATACCAAGCAGACCACTGAGAAGTAGCGAACCGCCGGTCAGCCCGCCAAAAATCAGGGTATATTTCCTGAAAAGGGTCGACCTTATCGGCATCGAGCAGCAGGGAATTGCGCGTCAGCGTACAGACGGGAATTCAATCAAATGCTTTGTCGTTCGGATTCTTGTAGAGTTCGATCATCATCTCGCTGATCGGAAAGTTCAGATTGACGCCCTTCGGTGGTATCGGCGACAACAGCCATTTCCGGTAAAGCGCTTCCGCCTCCCCAGATTTCATGATCCTCGCAATTTCCTGATCCACGACCCTCTTAAAGGCAGGGTCATCCTTGCGCAGGATGCAGCCATAGGCTTCATAGGATTGAGGCCTGCCGGTCACGACCCATTCATCCGGCCGCCAGGCTTCCCGGATGGTGGCGTAGAGCAGGACATCATCCATCATGTATGCATCGGCCTGCCCGGCCTGCAGTACCGACAAGGGTGTGTCGCCGCGATCAAAGGTAGACACGATGTTGATGTGGAGGCCATGCTCGCTGTTCATCCTGCGCAACATCTTTTCGGAAGTCGAAGCCGCGAAGGTCACGACAGTCTTTCCTGCCAGATCCGGAAAATCCTTGATGCCGGAATTCTTTCGCGTCATCAGGCGTGATCCGGCGACGAAGATGGTATTGGAAAAGGCAACCATCTTTTGCCGTTCGGTGGTATTGGTCGTCGCGCCGCACGAGAGGTCGGAGACACCATTCTGGACGATCGGAAAACGGCTTTGCGTGGTAAAAGGGATCTGCTTGATCTGCAGCGCCGGCAATTTCAGCTCACGCTTCACTGCCTCGGCGATCTTCAGCGCGATGTCGTAAGAGTAACCCATGACGGTTCCATCACCAGTCATATACGTAAATGGCGATGTCGATTCATGGAAGCCGATCGCAATCGTTCTGGTATCGGCAATCTTCTGCAGGGTCCCGGATCTTTCTCCGGGAGCCGCATCGACGATGACGGGAAGGATGGTCAGCAGCACCGCAATCAGGGTATTTTTCACAGGCATCCTGCATCAAATTGTTGCGGACTTTGCGCAGACCGAGCTTGTTCCGAAACCACATGCGACCCGAATCGGCCGATGGAACCGGGATCTGCTCCGGAGCGGACGGACCATTGCCTACGCTCGGTCGTTGGTGTATCGCTTGAGCGTGAGTTGCGGAATATACCGTGTTTTTCTGCATGCGTCGCCGCAGCAGCGTCCAATGCCGACCGGGGGGTGATCACGGAACATCTCGGCACCCCGGAATTGATCGAGCGAAGTTGCCTATCGTCGCTGCATCGGGTTCTGAAAAGCTGCTCGGCACCCCGATTCAGGCCTACAATAAATGACCACCACCAAGGACAAATATATGGCTGGCTTTGAAGATTACGATCGAGGAACCCAAGAGATTGAACTCGAAATCGAGCGCAAGGGGATAGTTCTCGGCATCGACTGGTCGGATGAGGTGCAGGTACGCACCCTGGCCAGAGAGGCGCTCGATCACATGAAAGAAGACGTGAAGCTTGCGGCTTCGAGCCATGTGGATCGCCAACTGATGGCCAGAGTCGACCTTTTTGGCCTGGCGGCTCTGATGTTAAAAACCATGGCGGAAAGCGCCGACCAGGGCATCGAGAGTCACGGAGGCAGCGCGTGGAAAGCCTTCGCCAAGGCACTCTGGGCTGAAGCAGCACTTCGCAAGCAGCAATAAGGGACTTCGGACTTCGGCAGCGCCGGGCTACCGCCATTCGCCCCGCAAGCCGGCGACAACCTCCTGCAGGTGCTCGGGAGTTGCCGCTTCGGGGGCAACCGCCGCACCGACGACCAGCGCGATCTTCGAGAACAGGCCACGGCGCAGTGGCTTGCTCATCGCCGGTCCGTCCTTGCGGCTGAAGAAGCTGCCCCACAGACCCTGCAGCGCCATCGGAATGACCGGCACCGGCGTGCGTCCGACGATGCGCTGCACGCCTGGGCGGAATGGATAGAGCTCGCCACTATCGGTGATCCGGCCTTCCGGGAAAATGGCCACCAGTTCGCCCGCCGCAAGGGCTCTCGCCACCTCTTCGAAAGCCGCTTCCATCATCGCTGCGTCGTCCCTGGCCGGGGCAATCGGAATGGCGGACATGTGGCGAAAAACGAAATTGATGATCGGTGTGCGGTAAATGCGGTAATCCATGACGAAACGGATCGGCCGCCGGCTCGCGGCCGCGATGACGATCGGGTCCACGAAGCTGACGTGATTGCATACCAGCACGGCAGCGCCCTCCTCCGGGATGTTCTCCAGCCCATGCTGCCGCAGGCGGTACACCGAGTGCACCAGCAGCCAGGCAATGAAGCGCAGCATGAACTCGGGCACCAGGCTGTAGATGTAGACCGCCACCACCGCATTGCACAGCGCGGCAACGCCGAACAGTGCGGGAATCGAAAGCCCATCGCCGAGCAGTCCGGCGGCGGCCAGCGCGCCACAGACCATGAACAGCGCGTTCAGGATGTTGTTCGCGGCAATGATCCGCGCGCGCTGTGCAGGCGCACTGCGCAACTGGATCAGGGCATACAAGGGGACGATGAAGAACCCCCCGAACAGGCCGAGGGCAAACAGGTCGAAGAGCACCCGCCAGATATGGTGCAGGGCGAGCAGGCTGGCGAGCGGCAGCGGCGTCACGACTGGCAGCGGTGTCGGTGAAGCGAAAGCCAGGTCGATGCCGAAGAGCGTCAGACCGATCGAACCAAAAGGCACCAGACCGATTTCGACGTGCCCGGCCGACAAACGCTCGCAGAGCAGCGAACCGAAGCCGATGCCGATCGTGAATACCGCCAGCAACAAGGTCACCGAGGTCTCGTTGCCACCGAGCACGTTCTTTGCATAGGGCGGAAACTGCGCCAGGAACAGTGCGCCGTACAGCCAGAACCAGGAAATCCCGAGAATCGACAGAAAGACCGTCCGGTTCTGGCGTGCAAAGCCAATGTTGCGCCAGGTCTCGGAGAACGGATTGAGGCTGACCACCAACTCCGGGACGGGTGCCGGTGCTGCCGGGATGCCGCGGCTGCACAGGTACCCCAGTACCGCAAGCACCATTCCGGCGATGGCCACCCAGACCGGATGCCCGGCCGTACCGGCGAGCAGGCCACCGGCCAGCGTGCCGATCAGGATGGCGACGAAAGTGCCGGCCTCGACCAGCGCGTTGCCGCCGACGAGTTCGTCTTCGCGCAGGTGCTGCGGCAGGATCGCATATTTGACCGGCCCGAACAGTGTGGAATGCAGGCCAAGCAGGAACAATGCACTCAACAGCACTGCCAGGTTGTGCGTCGAGAAGCCAAGCAGGGCGACGCCCATGATGACGATTTCGAGCAGCTTCACCAGCCGCGCCAGCTTTGCCTTGTCGTACTTGTCGGCGAGTTGCCCGGCGGTAGCCGAAAACAGGAAGAACGGCAGGATGAAGATGCCGGCAGCGAGATTGGTCAACACCTCCGGCGCCAGCGTCGTCCAGTTCACCGCCTGAAAGGTGAGCAACACGATCAGGGCATTCTTGAACAGATTGTCGTTGAATGCACCGAGAAACTGTGTCGAAAAAAAAGGGGCGAAGCGGCGAGTGTTGAGCAGAGCAAACTGGGAACTCATGCATTCTTCCTGAAGTTGGTGAAGCGGATTCTAGCGTCAAAGCTTGCAGTGGGGGGTTTCCGCAAGCCCTGGGCAAGCGATCTCCCTGTTTCCTGATTTGCCTGTTCCTACAATTTCGTCGCAAGCAGGACAATTCCAGCACCCTGATTATTCGCAAGGATATAATTTATATAGTATTTAAACCTGGCAAGGAATTTGCTTTTCCTTTCCTGACTGCCATGACCCACATATCCCCAACTTACATCCTCATCAACGACACGACCCTGCGCGACGGAGAGCAATCGGCGGGAGTCGCGTTCAGTCTCGACGAAAAGATCGATATCGCCTGTCGCCTCGATGCATTGGGAGTTCCCGAGTTGGAAATCGGGATCCCCGCGATGGGCGACGCCGAGCGCGCAAGCATCCGGGCAGTCGCTTCCCTGGGACTGAATGCAGGTCTGATGGTGTGGAGCCGGATGAATCGCAAGGACATCGTGCTGGCGGCAAATCTGGGTGCGGACCTGATCGATATTTCGGTGCCCGCGTCCGATCAACACCTGCATTCGAAACTGCAGCGCGATCGCAACTGGCTTCTCACCGAGATCGGCGAGCATGTACGGCTGGCGCGCGACCTTGGTTTCGGCGTCGGAGTCGGTGCCGAAGACGCCTCGCGCGGCGATCCGGATTTGCTGGCGGCCATTGCCGAAGCCGCGCAGACCGCTGGTGCCCGGCGCATTCGCTTTGCCGACACACTGGGCGTGCTGGATCCCTTTGCGACCTTCGAGCGAATCCGCCATCTGCGTTCGCGGTGCGATCTGGAAATCGAGATGCATGCCCACGACGATCTGGGAATGGCAACGGCGAACACTCTGGCGGCCGCCCGTGCCGGCGCGACCCACCTCAACACGACGGTCAACGGCCTCGGCGAACGTTCGGGCAATGCGCCACTCGAAGAAGTCGTGCTCGGACTGCATTTATGCCACGGCGTCGAGACCGGTATCGATCTGGCGAAATTTCCCGACATTTCGCATCGCGTCGCTGTTGCTTCCGGGCGCCCCCTGTCCTGGCAGAAGAGTATCGTTGGCGAAGGAGCGTTCACCCATGAGGCAGGAATCCATGTCGATGGTCTCCTCAAGGATCCGGCCAATTACCAGGGCTTCGATCCGGTGCTGGTCGGGCGCCAACATCGAGTCGTTCTCGGCAAGCATTCCGGACCACGCGCAGTACAACGGGTCATGGCGGGACTCGGCCATTACTTGTCGGAGATTGCGGCAGGCGCCTTGCTGGAGCGCGTACGCTCTTTCATCGTCGAGAAAAAGCGCCTGCCTTCCGAGACCGACCTGTTAACGCTGCTGGAACGTATCGAAACTTTGGAAATCGAAGCGCGCGCTGCCCTTGGCGTTGTGCCCCTACTGCAGCTGATCGATCGTCAGTGCCCGCCCATCCCGGAACCACTTGACTGAAACAGGAGAAGAGCATGGCTTGCGAAGGCAACAGTTTCGAAGACGATCTCGCCGACCTCAACTCGGCGGAAGAATTTCTCGACTATTTCTGCATCGACTTCGACGTGCGCGTCGTTCAGGTCAATCGCCTGCACATCCTGCAGCGTTTCCACGATTACCTGGCCAGGCAGGAAGCCGGCAAGACACCGGACTATAACGCCTACCGCGGCTGGCTGGCACGCGCCTACACCGACTTCGTCGAATCCAGCGCGCAGGCCGAAAAAGTCTTTGCGGTATTCCAGAAGGCAGAAGGCTCGTCTTTCCTGCCCCTGTCCTCGCTGAGCGACTGAGATCGTGTTGCCGCGCTGGGATTACGGCGACGCGGTACGCCTGACGCGTAACGTGCGCAACGATGGCACTTTCCCCGGCATCCAGACCGGTGATCTGCTGGTACGACGCGGCCGCATCGGGAACGTGCGCGATGTCGGCACCTTTCTGCAGGATCAGATCATTTATTCCGTGCACTTCCTTGACGAGGGTCGTCTGGTCGGCTGTCGTGAGGAAGAGTTGATCGCGGCCGATGCACCCTGGATCGACAGCCGCTTCGAGGTGCGCCAGAAGGTCCGTGCGACACGCTCGTTGGTGATTCGCGGCGAGATCCGGGTGGCGCTCGGCAGCCGTGGCGAGATCCTGAACCTCGAACGATCCGGAACGCACGGCGTCGTCTATCACGCGCATTTCGACTGCCTGCCGGGAACTCCCCTTCTGGTACCCGAGCAGGCGCTGGGCGAATGGGAGCGCGACGATGCATGAGCCAGGCAGAGTCTACCTGTCGCTCAAGCTGGCCGAACAGTTGTTCGGCAAGTCGCTGGAGTCACTCGCACCCGATGAGCGGCAGCGAGTGCACAACGTGGCGGCCAGGCAGCAGCAAATCGAAACCCTGATTCTCGGGACACCACAAGCCGCGGCCGTGCTCCTGCCCGAGGCGTCGATCGACGCCAGCCTGGCGGAAATCCGCGGCCGCTACGGCGACGACGACGAATATCACGCCGACCTCGACCGTGTCGGGCTCGACGCCCTCTCGCTGCGGCACGCCATCGCTCGCGACATGGTCGTCGAGGCGGTTCTCGAAACGGTCGCTGCGGCTTCCGTGGCAATCAGCGATACCGACGCCGAGATCTTCTGGCACCTGCACAGGGATCGCTTCCGCCGTGCCGAAACGCGCTTGCTGCGGCACCTTCTGGTGACCATCAATGAACGGCTGCCCGGCAACGAACTTCAGGCCGCTCGTGCAAGGATCGAGGCGATCCGCGCCCGCCTGCTCAAGGAACCGCAGCGTTTCGCGGAACAAGCGCTGAAACATTCGGAATGCCCGACGGCGATCAACGGCGGACTGCTCGGCAAGGTAGCGCGCGGCCAACTCTATCCGGAACTCGATGCCGTCGCCTTTGCCCTTGGTGCTGCGACCTTGTCCGAGGTGGTCGAAAGCCAGCTGGGTTATCACCTGATCTACTGCGAAGCGATCCATCCCGAACGACGCCTGAGTTTCGCCGAAGCCCGCAATACCATCCGCGAATACCTCGAAGGACAACAGCGCAGCCTTTGCCAGAAGGCGTGGATCAGGAACTTGCGCCGTCAATCGCTCGTCGCCAAGACCTCCTGACGCCGCATCCCCTACTCGTCGTCATCGCTGGTGCTATCCCGGCGCGGCACGGTTTGTGGATCGCAGGTGATGGGGCGGTAGATCTCGACCCGGTCGCCCGGCCTGAGCGCCATATCGGGCTTGACCAGGCGGCCGAAGATGCCCACTTTCTGCGTTTCCAGATCGATCGTCGGGAATGTCTGCAGGATGCCGGACTTGACAATCGCATCGCGCACGCTCGATCCCTCCGGGACTTCGATGGTGAGCCATAACTGCTGGCCCGCTTCCGAATAGGCAACTCCGATCTGCATGTTTCTTCTCCCGCTTATTTCCCTGGTTCAAGAGCCGCGCCACGGCGATCGCGTCCGTAGATGCGCGGCTTGATATAGCTGTCGATGACCGGAGTCAAGGAGTTCATCAGCAGTACGGCGAAGGCCACGCCCTCCGGGTAGCCTGCCCAGGTGCGGATGACGTAGGTCAGCACACCGCAGCCAGTGCCGAAGACGATCTGTCCGCGCGGCGTGTTGGGCGAAGTGACATAGTCGGTGGCGATGAAGAAGGCGCCGAGCATCGCTCCACCGGACAGCAGATGCGTTCCGGCGTCCAGGTAGCGCGCCGGATCGACGGCGTGCAGGAGCGCCGCCGGAACGGCGATGCCCAGCAGCATCGCTACCGGGATATGCCAGGTGATGGTGCGCAGGCAGATCATCGCCACGCCGCCGGCAACGATCAGCCAGGAGGCCGTTTCGCCGAGGCTGCCCGGCCGGCTGCCGTACCAGGCCTGCAATGGCGCCTGCAGCAGGGAGTGGGCGAGGTCGACGCCGCGCGCCATCTCGGTCTTGGCAAAGCCGAGCAGCGAAGCGCTGGCGACCGCGTCGAAGGCGGGCTGCATGCCCTTGAGGGTGATCGCCAGCGCGGCAATGGGCCCCGGCGCAGCGGCATCGAAGATCGGCAGCGGCGCGACCCAGGCGGTCATCTGCACCGGGAAGGAAATCAGCAACGCCACCCGCCCGACCATCGCCGGGTTGAAGAGGTTCTGCCCGAGGCCACCGAAGACCTGCTTGCCGAGTACCGTGGCAAACAAGCCGCCGCAGACGCCAATCCACCATGGCGCCCAGGGGGGCAGCGACAGGGCGAGCAGCCAGCCGGTCAACCATGCCGATCCGTCACCGAGCACCGTCCTGGCGTCGCGCCCCATCAGGCGCAGACAGAAGGCTTCGCCGAGTGCCGCGGCAGCCACGCTGATCATCCAGAGATAGACGGCCGGCCAGCCGTAGAGCCAGAAGCCGAACAGGGTGGCCGGCACCAGGGCGGCCATGACGATGACCATGACCCGGCGCACGCTGTTCGACGTAGCCGCGTACGGTGCCGCAACCGGCTTCTCGATCGACCCCGAACTCATGTCGTTTCCTCTTCGGATTACACGGTGCCGGAGCGGGCCTTGGCGCCAGTGCGCTCAGCCTTGCGGCGCGCGGCCACCTCGGCCTTTTCCCTGGCATCGCGTTCGAGACGGGCGAGGCGAGCCTCGGCCAGACGTTTGCCTGCCTCGGTACGCAGGCGGGCGCGCTCGCGCGCTGACAGCTCGCCCCTGGCGTGGCTGAAGTACTGGACCAGGGGAATGTGCGACGGACACACATAGGCACAACAGCCGCAGGAAATGCAGTCGCTGAGCGAATATCCGACGGCGCCGTCGAGGTCGCCGGCGCGGATGTGCGCGGCCATTTCCAGTGGCAGCAGACCCATCGGGCAGGCACGTGTGCAGGAGCCGCAGCGGATGCAGGGACCGGCCTCGGGAACTGCCGCCTCGGCGGCGGTGAAGGCGAGGATTCCGCTGGCCCCCTTGACCAGAGGTACGCGACCATGCAGCAGGAGGGTACCCATCATCGGGCCACCGAGAATCAGCCGTGCCGGCACTTCCTTGAGGCCGCAGTACGCCAGAAGATCGTCGACCAGGCAGCCCAGCGGCGCAAAAATATTGCCCGGCTCAGCCACCGCAGCACCGTTGATGGTGACGATTCGCTCGACCAGCGGCTGCCCGAGACGAATGGCCTTGTACACGGCAGCGCAGGTGGAGACGTTGTGCACCAGTACCCCGACCTCTGCGGCACGGGCGTCCGCTGGCACTTCCTTGCCGGTCAGGGTCTCGATCAGTTGTTTGTCCGAACCCATCGGATAACGTGCTGGCACCGGCCGAATCTTCACTTCAGGGAAAGCTGCGGCAGCCACGGCCATCGCCGCCATGGCTTCCGGCTTGTTGTCCTCGATGCCGACCAGGGCATCGCGGGCGCCAATCGCGTGCATGATGATGCGCGCGCCTTCGACCACCTGTTCCGCAAAGTCACGCATGATGCGGTCGTCGCTGGACAGATAGGGTTCGCACTCGCCGCCATTGACGATCAGTGTGTGTACGGCCAGGCGCTTGCCGAGCGCAAACTTGACCGCCGCCGGGAAGGTGGCGCCGCCGAGGCCGACGACACCGGCTGCCGCGGTGCGTCGTGCGATTTCCTCGGGCGCCAGGGCAAAGGGATCGGCGACCGGGTCGGTCTCGATCCAGCGATCCGTATCGTCGGATTCGACGGTGATCGCGGCAAGACCCAGTCCCGAGGGATGCGGGGCAGTGACTTCACCGATGGCCGTCACGCGACCGGAAACCGGGGCATGGATCGGCGCCGAAATGTGGCCCTGTGACTGCGCAAGCAACTGCCCTTTCAGAACTTTCTGCCCGACCAGGACCACTGGCCGTGCAGCCCCCCCCACATGCTGCTGCAATGGCAGGTAGACACGCGCCGGTCTCGGCAGAACGCGCAGCGGGGCGTCCGCTGCCGGCCGCTTGTGGTCGTCGGGATGGACGCCCCAGCGCGGTTCCTTGAAAAAGCGTTCGATCAGTCCCATGCGGGTTTCCTTCAGGTAATGGCGGGTTTTGGCCAGATCCAGTGCGGCACGGTGACGGGTACCGGCAGCAGCCCGATGGCCTCGGTCGGGCAGCGTTCTATGCAGGCGCCACAACCCGTGCAGGCTTCGCGAATGACGTTGTGAATCTGCTTGGCAGCACCGATGATCGCGTCGGTCGGGCAGACCTTGCTGCATCTGCAGCAACCGGTGCAGATCTCCTCGGCGACGAAGGCGAGCAATGGACCGTCATCCTGTACCGCCGAGAGGTCGATCTTGATCCCGAGTCTGGCGGCAATGGCTTCGGCGACGGCGCGTCCGCCCGGCGGGCAGAGCGTCGCCGCGGCTTCGCCGCGAGCCAGAGCGGCTGCCGCCTGCGCACAACCGACGAAGCCGCACTGGCCGCATTGCGAGCCCGGCAAGAGGGCCTGCAATTCGGCTTCGAGAGGGTTTTCCTCGACCGCCAGGTAGCGTGCGGCGACGCCGAGCAGCGTACCGAGGGCGAGCCCCAGAAAGGTCAGACTAAGGACGGCAATCCACATGACGATCTCCTTGTCAACCGGTGCTGATACCGGAAAAACCCATGAACGCCATCGCCAGCAGACTGGCGACGATGAAGCCGATCGGCGGCCCCGCGAACAGACGCGGTACCGGCGCCAGCGCCAGGCGCTCGCGCAACCCGGCAAAAATCACCATCACCAGGCTGTAGCCCAGAGAAGAGGCGAAGGCGAAGAGCGTGCTTGCCAGGAAATTCATGTGGCTTTCGACCAGCAACAGGGCAACGCCGAGCACGGCGCAGTTGGTGGTGATCAGCGGCAGGTAGATGCCGAGCATCTGGAATAGCGACGGCGAAACCTTGCGGACGGTCAGTTCGGTAAACTGGACGGCACTGGCGATCACCAGAATGAAGGTCACCGTCCGCAGAAAGCCGAGGCCGTAAGGCGCCAGCAGATAAGTCTGAACCGCCCAGTCGGCCATCGACGACACGGTGATCACGAAGGTCGTTGCCAGCCCCATGCCGGCGGCGGTGTCGATGCGCGTGGTGACTCCCATGAACGAGCACAGGCCGAGGAAGCGGGCCAGGATCACGTTGTTGACCAGGGCTGCGCCGATCATCATCAAGGCATACTCTTTCATGATTCGCTCTTTCCGCCATCCGATTCACCCGGCTGCGCCCGGCGCAGAAAGCGTGGCGCCAGCTCGCCGCTTGCCGACAGACGCCGGGCACCGAGGCGCGCCATCCACAAGCCGCAGGCCAGACCGGTGGCGGCGGCAAGCAGGGTGGCGAGGTCGCCGCCGAACCAGGATTGTGCAATCCCGGCGGCGGCAAGCGCCGTCGTCAGCGGCAGGCCATAGGCGATCAGCGCTGCCTTGACCAGAATCCGCGGCGCGACGCCGACGACGATGCGCTCACCGACCCCGAGCCCGTTCTGATGGGCAATCGAAAAGCGTCTCGCCTCGTTGCGTCTGGCCAGGCTGCCGATTCCCTTGCCGCATTGTCCGGCGGAGGCGCAGCTTCCGCAGGTCGAC
>RRZT011549757.1_pt1 | contig 11251 bp, 16 predicted proteins | sample 2165551 | NCBI WGS metagenome assembly RRZT01 (sample SAMN10456910, study PRJNA506462) | wastewater metagenome | biome: wastewater; feature: sludge; material: wastewater sludge; isolation source: wastewater sludge with Escherichia coli K12::gfp cells carrying plasmid... | place: USA: Moscow, Idaho...
CTATTGATAGAAGCAAGAGCAAGGAATTCTAAAATGAAAAAATATTTGCAGGCAGTGGCGGTTGTCCTAGTCGTAAGCGCAATGCTTACAGGCTGTAATGATGAAGCGCCAAAAAAAGAAGAGGGTATTACTGAAGATGCGCCTCAGCATTTCAACTTTAAGCCATCGGATAGAAGCAAAAATAAGGGGTTTTAAAATGAAGACTTTCGGGCGTGTGTTTTTATTTTTTATTTTACTGTTTAGTTTTCAAACGGCATTTGCAGAAGTTGAAGCTAGCGGCGTATTAAACGAAGTTAGCGAGCGATTTTTAACGGAAAGCGTGAAATGGGGAGGAATTGTTACAGGTCATGCTAGCTGGCTCTTTTGGACGCTGGTTGCTATATCCATGGTTTGGACATTCGGCTTTATGGCGTTACGAAAAGCGGATATAGCAGAGTTTTTTGCAGAGTTTATAAAGTTTATCATCTTTGTTGGGTTCTTCTGGTGGTTGCTACTCAATGGCCCCGAGTTTGCGATGAGCATTATTAACTCACTCAGAAAAATTGGGGCAGAAGCATCAGGGTTGTCAGGATTAAATCCATCAACGCCTATTGATATTGCTTTTGAGATTTTAATAAAAGCAGGGAAAAGCTATAGCCTGACTAGCCCGATTGATAACCTTTCTATCTTTCTGATTTCACTCGCTATTTTGGCGTGTATGGCTATTGTGGCCGCTAATATCTTACTAGCATTGATTACAGCTTATGTGATGGCGTATGCGGGTATTTTTGTTCTTGGTTTTGGTGGCTCTAAGTGGACGTCAGACATTGCAATAAACTACTTTAGAAATGTGCTGGGTATCGCTTTAAAGATAATGACTATGACGCTGCTCGTTGGTATAGCCGTATCTATCATGGATGGTTATCACACATCATTAGCAGCAAAAGCTAGCATGGAAGAGCTAATGATTGTTTTCACTGTGGCGCTAGTACTGGTGATTTTGATTAACACGATTCCGAACCTTGTTGCTGGGTTAGTACCAGGTGGCGGCGGTGCTGCAAGTTCTGGTAGCTCGTTTGGTGCAGGCGCAATAGTTGGAGCTGGTGCTACTGCTGTGGGTATGGCAACAGGTGGTGCGACAATGGCTGCAAAAGCAGCAATGAGCGGTGAGGCGGGTATCTCTGCCATAGCTAGTGCTGTTAAGTCACTAGGGGCTGGTGCTAGTGAGAGCGCAAACATGGACACTGGTTTAGGCTCTATTAGTGGTGAGAGTGGCGGTGCTGGTTCAGCAGACGATACGCCTTTTGCTCAGGCAGCTGGCCTTAATAGAAACGATTAGAATATGAAGCTAAAAAAAGGGCGGCCAAGAGGTCGCCCTTTTTCGTTTTTAGTTAGGCCACTGCCTAGCCACATGCAGCACACGGAGTATCCGAATCATGTCATCCGCTAAATCGTAAACCAAAATATAATTTTTGTGGGCTACCAGTTCGCGAGTCCCTGCAACTCGACCGATGCGGCCTAACTCTGGATGCGTTAGCAGTACATCAACTTTATTTGAAAAAAGCTGGTCGAGGTCTAAGGCCGCTTTTGGTGCGTGTTGCGCTATGTGTTCGCGGATTGTTTTTCGGTCTGCGTGAGCCGTGCGAGTCCAGACCAGTTTCACGAAATAACGCCAGATATTTTAAGGCGTGTTTGCTCTCGCCAAGCGGCGGCTTCTGCCTCTACCTCATCAGCTGAAATTAAATCACCTGCATTTGCAGAGTCTAGGCCAGCCTGTACCTGACGGCGAAACCAAGCGTCATGGGTGGCGGTTTCTTGCTGCTTTTGCACGAACTCGCGCATGAAGTCGCGCAAGAGCTGTGCGCCTGTACGATCACGCGACTTTGCAGCGGTGGCAAACTCGGTTTTTAGATTTTCATCCACTCGAAAAGTGAAAGTTGCTGTTACTTCGCTCATGGCTTTGCCCTCATGTGTTACACAGTAATTCTATATTAACACAGAGATATTACGCTGAAACTGTCTTGCTGCATTTTCGCTAGGCGAAAATAGACATGCACAAACCTTAATGTGGACGGATTCCCGCCGAATAAGGCGACAAATATTCACCATAGAAACAATGATAAGGCGAGAGATTCTTACTGTTTTTCGCTAGGCGAAAATGAACAATCCCGCGTAAACGCTGGTATAGGTTGCGCTGATACGGTCGTGATTTCATGTTATAGCTTTCTACTTAGTGAGGTTCACATGAATCAGGAAGCACACCCCTACCACTGTTCAACCATTTCTACTGGCGTAACGCTTTTCATCCAGACATTCGATATATCAGCTGTTGGCCGCGAAGCTCCTACCAAGCAGCATGATTTCGATTGTTCACTAGCTAACACCTGCCCACAACGCTACACAAATGTTTGCCCTGTGCAAAAGCTAAACCTGTAGCGCTGAAACTGTCTTGCGTGTCGCATAAGTTCTACTTTGCGCGACTGGTGCGGTGCTTGTGGTTTGGTTGGCGTTGCAGTGTCGCTTTAGTCTGTCGCCGCTTTAATATGGTTGTTTGGATATTTGCCACACTAAAAAGGTTTCAAGATGAAAAGCATTGGTTACGCCAGAGTAAGTACGGAAGCACAAGAGCTGGTGAACCAGCGCAGTGAATTGCAGGCCGTAGGGTGTACGCGCATTTTTGCAGAGCGGGTTACGGGTGCTCATGCCCAGCGGCCAGAGCTAAGCCGTATGCTGGACTATTTAAGAGCTGGTGACGTTGTGACGGTCACACGCTTAGACCGCTTGGCGCGAAGCACACGCGACTTGCTGGACATTGCCGAGCGCATACAAGAGGCAGGTGCGGGGCTACGAAGTTTAGCCGAACCTTGGGCAGACACCACCACACCAGCAGGGCGCATGGTGCTAACGGTTTTTGCTGGTATAGCAGAGTTTGAGCGTTCGCTAATCATCGAGCGGACAAGGAACGGGCGAGAGGCCGCCAAAGCCCGTGGCGTGAAGTTTGGAGCGCGGCCAATGCTTACACCTGCACAGGTTGACCATGCCCGTGAGCTGGTCGAGCAAGGGCGTAGCGTTAGAGAAGTGGCCGACTTGTTAGGTGTTCACCGTTCAACCCTTTATCGTGCGCTAAGTAAATGAGTATGAGTAAATGAGTAAATGAGCAAATGAGTATTGCATCATTTGAGTAAATGAGTATAATGATATGTAAGAAAGCAAACCAGACACCGCACTAGCAAAGGACTTAAGCCATGTACGTAATAGCAGTTTTGAACCAAAAAGGTGGGTCGGGTAAAACAACAATAGCAACACATTTAGCCCGCGCTTTGCAGTTGGGTGGTGCAGACGTTTTGCTTGTTGATTCAGACCCGCAGGGCAGCACTAGAGACTGGGCAGCAGTTAGAGAAGACCAGCCTTTGGCTGTTGTTGGTATCGACCGACCAACGATTGAGCGCGATATAAAACATATTGCCATTAAAGATTTTGTTGTAATTGATGGAGCACCACAGGCAGCAGATTTAGCCGTGTCAGCGATTAAGGCGGCTGATTTTATTCTAATTCCTGTACAGCCAAGCCCCTACGATATTTGGGCAGCAGCCGATTTAGTGGACTTGGTGAAGCAACGCATAGAGCTAACAGACGGAAAGCTAAAGGCCGCGTTTGTAGTATCAAGGGCAATCACGGGAACAAAAATAGGCGCAGAGGTTGCAAGTGCTTTAGCTGGCTATGACTTACCTGTTTTAGATACTCGCATTATGCAGCGTGTTCTTTATCCGACTACAGCGGCCAGCGGCACAACTGTTATGGATGCCGAGCCAAGCGGTAATGCAGCTGATGAAATGCGAGCACTGGCAGCCGAGATAAAAGAAAAACTCATTTGAGTTAATGAGTAAAAAATCAAATGAGTAAATGAGTGGAGCTACGCAAAATGAGTAAATCAGGAATTTTAAGTGCTGGGCGGCCAAGTGCTGCAAAAGACAAGGCTGCAACACTGGCAAGCTTGGCTGATGATGTTCGCTTAAAGCGGATTAATTTTGAAATTAATGCAGACCTGCATGCCAGATTAAAAATGTACTCTGTCAACGAAGGTAAATCGATTAAAGATATTTTGACTGAGTGCGTTGAAGCGCTGCTCAAAGATTGAGTAAATGAGTATTGCATCAAATGAGTAAATGAGTGCGGAAGCATAAATAAACTTACACAATCCGTTTATGTGGACAGAAAGGCACAGGTAAGGCATGATTACATTTGAACCTAAAGACGTTGTTAATCCATTAGCATTTAAAGAGTTCCTTGCTACTGGTGGCGTCGAGAAAGTAACTATCCGTATGGCTCATGAGGGCATTATTCTTGTTTTTAGAATAGTCGGTAGTGACCGTATTTTAGGTCAGCATCGTGGAGGCCCGAGATATTTTAAGACCTTTGACGGCGCTATATCTTCACTGGTGCAGTATGGTATTCACCAGTTTGAGGCAGACGTAACAGGATGGCTGCCAAGAATGATGAAAGAGAGGCTCAATGAAAATTGAGACTTAGAAATGCAAAAGCCCCGTTGTCGAGACGGGGCTTTGCAGAATTTAAACCGTATAAAAAGGCTTTTGGCGAGGCTTTTAATACGGTACACCGCAGATTCAAAGGCTGTAGAACCAAGCGGAACAACTAAGCTCAATTCTACGTCCTTGAATCTGCTTTGACAAGTCACATTCGTTATATCGTATGGGCTTAAAGGCTAAATCATGGCGTTACAACAATTATCACTATTCGATAGAGCAGAGGAAGCTAGGGCATACCACGACCCTAGCCGCGCTGGTTTCTTCTCAATTCTTGTTGACGTAAATGGCGACAAACGCCAGTCATCACACCGCCTTAGCGATATGCCCAACGTCATAGAGCTAATCGACAAGACCCGCGACACGTGGATAAGCCAAGCCGAATTTATCAAACCGAATCGCCGAGTTGTGAACCTTGCGCGAGTGGGTTTACTCTTCGCAGACTTGGACACATACCGCACCGACTGGGCGCAAGGCCGCAGTCCTGAACAGTTAGCTGATTCTGTTTTATATCACTGTCACCAAGAGGGCATACCCACACCCTCGTTACTGATTTTCAGTGGTCGTGGCATTCAAGCTAAGTGGTTGCTAGAGGGCACGTTGCCCCGTGCTGCATTGCCTCGCTGGAACGCTTGCCAGCGTTATCTAATTGACCGATTGAAGCCAGCAGGTGCAGACGTAGGCGCTAAAGATGCTAGTCGGGTACTTCGCCTGGTCGAAACAGTAAACAGTAAAAGCAATGAAATCTGCCGTGTTGTCCACGTTGAAAACGGAGCAGACGGCCAGCCTGTGCGCTACAACTTTGAGTATTTAGCAGAAATGCTTTTGCCGGTCGCCAGATGGGATATTGAAAAGCAAAAACAAGAACGTGACGAACGCCAGAAGCGTAAACAGCTTAAATTACTGGATGGCTACAAGGTCAGCAGCAACCTACGCGGCTTTAGTGGCCGCCAGCTCGCATGGCATAGGCTAGAAGACCTACGCACCTTAGCCACATTGCGCGGCGGTGTGAGCGAGGGCGACCGTATGCGCCACTTATTCTGGCGTTTAAACTTCTTGCTTTTATCGGGTGCTACTAACAGCAGCTTGATGTATCACGAAGCCGCTACTTTAGCGCGTGAGGTTGATTCTGGCTGGGGTTACAACAGCAAGGAGCTAATGACGCTGTATTCAAAGGCGAAACAGTACGAGGCAGGGGAAAAGGTCAGCTTTGGCGGTAAAGACTTTGCACCGCTCTACACGCCCCGCAATGACACCTTAATCAATCTGTTTGAAATCACGGATGCCGAACAAAGAGAGCTACGCACGATTATCAGTAAAGGCATGGCTTTAGAGCGCGACAGAGACCGTAAGCAGGCTGTTAGACGTGCAGCAGGGGCAATGGAGAGGGAAATCTATCTAGGTGCGGCAAACATCAAGCAGGAGCAGGCACAGGCGCTTAGAGCGCAAGGCTTGAGTGTACGGGCGATTGCTGAGCAAATGGGCATTAGTAAGACGGCAGCAGGGCGGTATATTCAGGCTGCAAATGCAAGTGTCCCAAGTCCGTCCGTATTACTAATGGCGTAGCCTACGGGCTGTTGCGGTTTTGCTCTTAGGCTAGATAAACGTATTCATATAGGTTTTTACTTGGGCTGCAAATGCAAGTGTCCCAAGTCCGTCCGTATTACTAATGGCGAAGCCCCCGCGCTTTTGCGGTCTGGCTCTTAGGCTTCTGAATCTAGCCCACAAGCACCCGTCCAGCAGGTCAGTAGCAAGCCTTGAAAAGCAAGTGTTCAATCGTGCGTGCGTATTACTAATGGCGTAGCCTGCGAGCTTTTGCAGTTTGGCTCTTAGGGCTAGATAAACGTATTCATATAGGTTTTTACTTGGGCTGAAAAAGTAAGTGTTCAATCGTCCGCCCCTATTACTAATGGCGTAGCCCCCGCGCTGTTGTGGTTTCGCTCTTAGGCTTTTAAAAAGATATTTTTATCTGCTGTTAGTAACGAAAGTGCGTGCTCGTCCTAGCGGTGGTCAGATAAAACACACACAACAGGTTAACTGGCTGCGTGGCTGCTTTGCGCTGGCTTTTAGATTGATTGGGTAAGGGCTTTGCTAGGGTTGCTCTGTTACGTTGCGTGTGCGGCCTTGTGGGGCGTTTGGGTTGACTAGATAAACGTATTCATATCAGGTTGCATCAAGGCTAAAAATATCTAGTGTTCAAAGTCCCTCCCCTATTACTAATCGAGCTGGTAAACCGCAAGCCCCAGCGGTTGAGACAAGTCCGTCCGTATTACTAATGGCGAAGCCCTCGGCCTAGGTTATTTTTTAGCAGCTAAAAAGTTTTGATTAGAAGCGGCACAACCATAAATGGTTGCTTGTGCGGCCATGCCGCAAGGTTTACGCCAAAAGAAAGGGCAGAGTCGAGAGCATGCAGCAGCGTTTATGGTTGCGTGATTTTTCAGCGATCACACGTTGTTATCTGTTTGTTACTGTTATCCGTTATCGGTGCGTTATCCAGACGTTACCGAATCTAACCAATGTTCAAATAACCGACGAACGGTAATCTTATTGCTTGCATAATAATAAGAAGAATAGTATTATTATTATTAAGTTAAACAGACCAGAAGGAAGCTTGAAATGAGCCAGATACCAGCAGAAGTAAGAGAGCGGATTGTTGCAGCAGCTAATGAGCTTTATGAAGAGTTAGGGCGTGAAGCGTTCCCGACTGTCGATACCGTTCGCCGTGCTGCAAAAGCCGATATGAATACGACAAGTACCGTTATGAAAGATTGGCGCAGGCAGCAAACAGCGCAGGCAGCACCTGTGGCGGTAACCGTTCCCGAGGCCGTTAGTCAGGCCAACTCAGTTGCACTGGCTGCAATGTGGCAACAGGCGCAGGAGTTGGCTAATGAATCTTTAAGAGCAGCGCAGGCGGCATGGGAAGCCGAGCGTGAAGAGCTGGACGCAATGCGCTTGGAGCTGGCTAACGCTTACGAGGAGCAGGCGGGAGAGTTTGAGACATTGCGCATTGAGGCGGCCAGTGAAGCAAAGGCGCATAAAGCACAGCTTGAGCAGGAGCGTAGTGAAACAGGTGCTGTACGTGATGAATTAGCTAAAGCTGTTACTAGAGCCGAGCGGGAGGAAGCTAAAGCGGAAGAAATTAACCGCAGAGCGGATGAGTTACGCGCTGAATTAAATCGCGCTCATATTGATATTGATATTGCTCGTAAGGCTTTAGCGGATGAACAGGCTGTAAAAAAATCAGTATTAGCGGAGCTGGAGCAGGTGCGTAAAGAGTTGGCCGACAATCAAGCCGCAGCGCAGCGAGACAAAGAGGAATCACGCGAACAAGCGACAAGGGCGCGGGATGAAATTAAACGACTGGCTGGGCAGTTGGAGGCGGCACAGACGGACAAAGAGCGAGTGGCTATAGAGTTGGAATCTGCACGAAAAGAGGCAAGTCGTGCGCGGGAGGAAGCGGCACAAATCGCAGGGCGAATGGCTGGATATAAAGAGCAATCAGACGCAATGAATGAGATTTTAAAACGACTGGCAAAAGAGGAAATTGAGCGCCTTAAAAAAGCTGAAAAGTCTTAATTTTTAAGCCGCTTTTAATGCTCGTTTTTGGCGTAAAAACCCCGCCCTTTTTGGGCGGTTATATCGGAGGTTAAAGAAGCTCGTCAGGGTTTGGTGTTGGGTTGAATTTAAAGCCTGCACCTCGTTCACGCTCAGGCTTTTTAATTGGCGCAGGTTGGCTTTGGGAGGGCTTTGTTTTTTGTGGTACTGATTCAGCGCTGGGTGCTGATGGTGTGATTAGAGTCGGTACAGGTATGGTTTTAGGGTTGCGTATCAGGGTGTTTACATAGTTGATGAATGCGTCATAACCAAAGTTAATTTTCTCTTCTGCACGGAGTGTTTGCCAGATGGTTTTTACAGTCCAGCCGTCATCTAAGGCCTCTGTTATTTCACTGCGAAGAGCCAAAAAAGCAGCACGGTTTTGACCAGAGCGCGTGGGTTTTTTAATTTGCATTTGCGCGGCAATGCGTTCAGTAAGTTTTTTAGACATTCTTTAGATTCTCGCTACAATAAAGGCTATTAAATACCGATTTAAAAACGATTAAATAACAAAACAACGATTTAAGGGCGATTATAAAGCAAATATATTGTATTTGCATCTAATCGGTATCGGTTTGGTTTGTAATCGAAAAGGTGTCGTTTATGAATGGTGTTGCAGAACAGGGCAGGATAGGTGAAGTAGGCCTACCAAATAAATTTGGTTGTCCTCTTCACTTCCACTTATTCGCACTTCGTGCTCAACGGAAATCCTGTGCTGCGCAGCATCGGCTACCGCCGAAACACAAAAAAGCGAGTGGTGAAACTATGAGTGAAAGTAAAAAAGTAACGAGGGTCAGTAATGCGGCAGTGAGGGTTTATTGCTTACCAGAAGAGCGGCAGCAAATCGGAGAAAATGCGGCGCGGGCGGGTATGAGTGTTTCTTCTTTTTTGTTGGCTGCTGGGTGTGGTTATAAAATTACTGGCATTGTTGATTATGAACAAGTTAGAGAACTTGCCCGAATAAATGGCGACCTTGGCCGACTGGGTGGACTGTTAAAACTTTGGCTAACTGATGATGTAAAAGCGGCTCAAATTGGTGCGCCAGTAATTGCAGCGATGCTAAAAAGGATTGAAAAAAACCAAGATGATATGGCCGTTGTAATGCGTAAAATTGTTAGGCCGAAAGCGGGTGAAAATTGAGTAAATATAAGTTGCTTATATTGCTATTTTTGATAGCATTAAAGCTGGTTAATATTAGAGGGTAAATTCAATATTTGAGGGCAGTTTATGATTTCTGTTTTAGTACGGAAATTGCCGCTAGAAGTACACCGAGCTTTAAAGGTTAGAGCGGCATTAAATGGCAGAAGCACAGAAGCAGAAATGAGAGAAATACTGACCGAGGCAGTCCAGCCATTAAAGCTGAAAAAGATTGGTCAGGAAGTTGGTTTAACCGAAAAACCGAAGAAGTGATATTGACCAACTCCACATTGGTCAATATATTTTTTTATACTTTAAAAGCAAAAAGCAAAAGGAGTTCCATCATGACATTAAGTTTAGCTAAACTTATTAAAGGTGTCAATATTTTAGCTGCTAAAAAAACTGGTCTTGCTATAGCGTTTTCCGCTGCCGCTGCATCTTTACCTGTACAAGCGGGTATCCCAGTAATTGACGGCGGCAACCTCGTTCAAAATATCTTAACTGCGCTTGAGTCTGTAGCGCAGACCTTAACGCAAATTGACATGCTGGCTCAGCAGGTCGAGCAGTATCAGACCCAGTTGCAACAATACGAAAACCAGCTGCAAAACACTCTTGCGCCTGCTGCATCTATTTGGGATTCAGCATCATCGGTAATCGACAAGCTTATAGCAGCTCAAAGCTCGCTTTCTTATTACGAAAATAAGCTAGGCAGTCTCAATAGTTACCTTGATAAATTTCAAGATGCGAACTACTACCGCAACTCCCCCTGTTTTACACCTCAAGGCTGTTCTGATTCAGAAATGAAAGCTATGCGCGACAACATAGCCATGAGCAGCCAAGCGCAGAAAAAATCTAATGATGATTTGTTTCAAACGATTAAGGCACAGCAAAACAACCTGCAATCTGATGCTAGAACATTGGAGGGGAGCCCGCAGAATTCGGAAAAAATCGTACGCTAAGGATGGTCTGAAGTAGCCATGCATTTCTGGCTGACTTCAGCCTCCGCCGATTTTGAAAGCGGCAAATCGATCAAAAACGATCAGATAACCCGCTTATTTCGGTGTTTCTAGCCGCCGAGAACACCTCGCGGCGGCCATTTCCTGCATTACAGGCGCACCTCTCCTGCATTGGTCAGCAAATGTCGGCGTGCCATCCACAGGTTCGACAGCGCGAACAGCGTCACCAGTTGCGCAGTATTCTTGGCCAAGCCACGGAAGCGCGTCTTCACATAACCGAACTGCCGCTTGATCACCCGAAACGGGTGCTCAACCTTGGCCCGTACCTGAGCCTTGGCTTTCTCGATCTTGCGTCTGGCTTTGTACAGCGCGCTGCTCTTGCCCGGCTTTTTGTAAGTGCTGCGCCGTGCTGCCACCTGCCAAATCACTTCGCGGCCATCATGCTCGGCACGCTTCTCGACGCCGGTATAACCCGCATCGGCGCAGACAACGTTTTCCTCGCCATGCAGCAACTTGTCGACCTGGGTGACGTCCGCCACGTTGGCCGCCGTACCTACAACGCTATGCACCAGGCCTGATTCGTCATCGACGCCGATGTGGGCCTTCATGCCAAAGTGGTGAGTCGGCCGCGGGAACTGCCCCCGCAGCCGCTCGCAGAACCGTACGTGACACTCTCGCGTCATACGGCTCCCGTTATCCAACCTTGCTGCCCGGTCACTCGCCAGTGATGAAACAGCCGGGGTACCACAGTCCGCATCTTGTCCAGCCATTGGCTAATGCGCCGCTTGCGCCTATGAAGGGCCTTGTATTTTCGTCGGGCCCAGCGTTCAAGCGCGCGGTCAATGTGCTGGAAGATGCCAAGCATGGCTGTCCGATAGAACGAGCCATAGTATTGCCACCACCCCTGTATCACTGGATTGTAGAGCCGAGCCACGTCGACCAGCGTCACGTGGGTTTGGCGATTGAGTCGCCACCTGCGTACCGCTTGCCGCATCCGCTTTAAGGCATCCGCACTCGCTCCCGGAAGGAAGCTCGTGAAGA
>RRZT011887214.1_pt1 | contig 11247 bp, 10 predicted proteins | sample 2165551 | NCBI WGS metagenome assembly RRZT01 (sample SAMN10456910, study PRJNA506462) | wastewater metagenome | biome: wastewater; feature: sludge; material: wastewater sludge; isolation source: wastewater sludge with Escherichia coli K12::gfp cells carrying plasmid... | place: USA: Moscow, Idaho...
CACCTTTTATAATTTCGGGACTAATTTCTTTGAAAGTTTTTGGTGTAGGTTCGCCCGAAATATTTGCTGAGGTTGAAACCAATGGTTTTTTCATGCGTTCCATCAACTTAAAACAAAAAGGTTCGGTAACTATTCGAACTCCTAACGTATTATCTTCAGCCACAATATTTTTGGCAACATTTCGAGGATTGTCTAAAATTAAAGTAGTTGGTTTCTCCGATAAATCTAGAATTTGCCAAGCCACATCAGGAATTTCTTTGAAAACGTTGTACATCATACGTTCGCCATTCATTAAAACAATCATGCTTTTGGTTTCTTCACGTTGTTTTAAAGCATAGATTTTTTTTACGGCTTCTTCATTAGTAGCATCGCAACCAATTCCCCAAACGGTATCGGTTGGGTATAAAATAATTCCACCGTTTTTGATGACTTCGAAGGCGTTGTGGATTTCGGTATTGATGTCCATTAAAATAAATTTTTTACAAAAAGTAATGGCAATTCTTTTGCTTTATAGTTGTTGTGTTTTACATATAATGTCAACAAACGTTCACTTAAAAAACCAAACACTCTTTTTTGATAATTATCATCTGAAATAGAAATATTTTTTTCAACTTCAAATAAAATGGAGAAAAGCCATTCGCAATATTTATTTACCCATTCACTTTTTGCTATAAAAATATTCATTAAATAAATTTCATTATTATTGTCTAAATATTTTGAGATGCTATTACTATATTCTGGATATTTTTCTTGAATAATTTTCATAGTAACATTCCAATCTGAAGCTATATGATTGGTTTTATATTCATCACTTATTGAAATATATTTTTTATTATGCTTTGTTTTTCTTACAAAAGGAAGAATTACATCATTTTTTTGTAGCCACTTTCGAACTCTATCTTTAATTTTATCTGCATTTTGATTGTGTTTTTCTATCAATTTGTCAGAAGAATCAATTTCAATTATTCTATGAGGTTTAAAGAGTGAATAATTTAGAAAATGAAAATATCTTCTATAATGATTTAAACCTAAAACATCTTCATTTTTTATATTTTTCCACATAAAATATAAAGCAGTTAATTCACAATAATTTTCGTTTTTTATTGAAATATTATCTCCTACATTATCTAAAAAGTAATTTTCATCAATAACATAATTGTTTTTTTCTGCATTTACTTGAACTGGACAAAAAATACTATTATTTAAAAAACATTTATCTTTATGCGTAACAATGGCTATTTTCATGATTCTTTAAATTCATTTTTTATACTTACTAAGGCTGAAGCTACTATTTGATGCATATCATAATATTTATATTCTGCTAATCTTCCTCCAAAAATTACATTTTTTATTGTTTCAGATTTTTTCTTATATTTTGAATATAATAATTGATTTTTTTCGTCATTTATAGGATAATAGGCTTCTTTTTCAACAGTCCAATTTTCAGGATATTCTTTGGTAATAACTGTTTTGGGTTGTTTTCCAAATTCAAAATGCTTGTGCTCTATAATTCTAGTATAGGGAACAGTTTTATCATTATAATTTACAACAGCATTTCCTTGAAAATTTGATTTATCAAGTATTTCATTTTCAAATCGCAAGGATCTATATTCTAGTTTTCCAAACTCATACTCAAAGTATTCATCAATTTTTCCTGTAAAAACAATTTTATCAGCTAAATTCTCATAATATTCCTTATTTATAAAGAAATCTACTTCGGTATCAAATTCAATATTTTTCAATAATCCATCTATTATTTTATTGTAACCTCCAATTGGAATTCCTTGATATTTATCATTAAAATAATTATTATCAAATGTAAATCTTATGGGTAATCTTTTAATTATGAATGAAGGAAGTTCAGTCGCATTTCTTCCCCATTGTTTTTCTGTATATTCTTTAATTAAAGTTTCATAAATATCTTTTCCAACAAGTGATAAGGCTTGTTCTTCTAGATTTTGAGGATTTTTCGAGCCATATTTTTCAATTTGTTCATCAATAATATTTTTAACATCATCAGGATTAAATTTGCCCCAAAGTTGATAAAATGTATTCATATTAAATGGCAAATTGTATAGTTTCCCTTTAGAAACTGAAATTGGCGAATTAATATAATTGTTAAATTCAGCAAATTGATTCACATATTCCCAAATATTTTTATCATTAGTATGAAAAATATGGGCTCCATATTTGTGAACGTTTATTTCTTCTATTTTTTCACAATAAACATTGCCTCCTAAATGATTTCTTTTATCAATAACCAAACATTTTTTACCTCTTTTGGTTGCTTCATGTGCAAATACACTTCCAAATAATCCCGAACCAACTATTAAATAATCATATTTTTTTTTCATTTTTATTGAAATAAATTTTGGATTTCGTCTTTCATTCTTTGTTTTTCGTTGAGAACAAAATTTCTAAATGATTCTTGAGTCTTTCTAACTTCTATGAAATTTTCCATTATATATTTTATTTTTGGAATAATTATTTCTGAAGTAATTTGTTCATCAAAAAGCTTGTATTCTTCCGGAATATTCAAATCTTCTTTAAATCCTGCTGTTCCTTCTCTCCCTGTTAATAAACAACAGCCCGAAATCAAAGCTTCTCTAGGGATTTTATCTCTTCCTGGAAAATAGCCAAAATCTACATGAAGTTTCGTTTTTCTTAATAATTCACGCATTTCCATTCTTGTCATTCCCGAAAGTGGAACCCATTGATATTGTGGAAGTTGTTTTATTATGGGCTCAATATGTTCAAAGCCTTTTTTTGGATTATAAGTAATGATTTCTTCTTTGGTAAAATCTTCTAGTTTTGGTAAATTTTCAAAAAATAAATCATCTACATAATCACATAAATATTCAATTGGATGATCTAATTCTTTTGTTTCTAAAAATGCTTTTGTTCGTTGCGATTGATACCAATGTGTAACCGTATTATTTTTCTCAAATCGATATTCTGTGTGTTTATAAGGAACAAAAATCTTTCTTATAAAATTCTTTTTTGCTTCTCTGCTATTCATCGCCATTTCATAAAAAGTGAGACTTAGCCACCAAACTTTTTTTTCTGACATTGGATATCGAGCGATCCAATTTGTCATAGACTCTGGAATAATGATTATATTATTTGAGCTATCTTTAACTTTAAAAGTATACGGAATGGAATAATTTTTATAAAATGGATGCACAGGATTTATTTTTCTTTTAGAATATAGCATCTTAACCTGACAACCTTTTTCTTTAAGTAAATATCCAAGTTGGTGCAATGCTTCAGGACCTCCAGTAGCTTTGTTTGGGGGACATAATATGTAAATATTTTTTGACGTCATATATTAATTAATTTAGTAAACCAACCACTAATTTTATAATTATTAAGTATATTTTCAGGAATTTCAATATAGGGTTTTTTTATGAATTCTAAAGGAATTTCTGGTTTTTTTGAATCTATAATCAAAATGTTATTTTCGTTATAAAAATCGTAATTCTTGATATCTGAATTTGTGGTTATCAATTTTTTATGAAGTCCCATGCTTTCAAAAACCCTAAACGACAATCCGTTTTGATTTTCTCTGTGAATATCTAAAAGAACATTTGATTTTTCAATATAATCATTTACAACATTTAGAGCAATGGTTTTTTGAATAGGTTCAACATAAATATTATTTTTTAGCTTATTTTTTTTATCAAAAATGAAGAATTTATAAGGAATTTGCTGCATACTTAAACTCTCTGCTATTTTAATTATTAATTCACTTCGTTTACCATAGGAAGAAATATTGAAAACTTCAAAATCAGATTTTTTATCAAAATTTGGCTTTTCCTGATAATTGTATATAAAATTAGTTTTAAGCTTTAAATTGTATTTTTTACAATCTTCTTTTTCAAAAGAAAAAACTTCATCAAAACAAGGTAATACACGAATTATTTTTGGACATCTTTTAGTATTATCGTTAAAAAAAGCAACCGATTTTTTAGTGTAATTTTTAATCTGTTTTGCATATTCGGGTGCGATAAAATCTCCTTTGATAGTTAAAATTAAATCTTGTTGTTCTTTATTTTTTTCTAATTCTTCTAAAATGCACTTTCCATAAAATTTTGTTTTCAAATTTTGCTTAAAAAATGTTTTTAAAAAGAAATTATATACTTTATGAAAAACCGAAGGATATTTATAGGTAAATTTACTAAAATCAATATGATTTACTTTATGGTTATTATGCTCTAATGCTTTTGCTATGTGTTGATTAAAACCCCAATTATCAAAAGAAATTAATGTTATTTTCATAATTTATATTTATTTATAAAATTTTTTTATTTCTTTCATAGTCTCAAATATATATTCATCATTTGGTTCTTCATCTAAGAAGTTTAAATTATTGTCTACAACGTCTAATAAACCAGATGTATATATGTTGGTTATTCTATTTGGTTCTATTATGGCAAATTTTTGATTATATCCACATATAAAAAAATCTCTTTTTGAAGTATCAAACAAGCTTTTTCCAGAAGAATAATCTTTAGGACTATTACTAACTCCTAAATAACTATTCATGATTGTTGGTGCAATATCGTAGTGTAGTGTTAAATGATTATATTTTTTTGGAGCTTTATTAAAATCATATAATAGAAATGGAGTGTTTATTTGGTATTTTGAAAAATTTCCACCATGTTGCCAATATCCTTTATTAGAATCATTAAATTCTTGTCCATGATCAGAGGTTATGATTATAATAGTGTTTTCTAATTTATTTTTTTTATTCAATTGAAATATTATATTACCAATTAAACTATCAATATAATGTAAACTATTTTTGTACCTATTAATTAGTGATTTTGGATCATAATCATCATCAAAAGCTAAATAATCAACATTTTCAAGATGAGGTTTAAAGGGGGCTTTGTATTTTTTCGGAAAATCAAATCCATGGGCAGAATCAAAAAATAAGAAGCCAAAAAAAGGTTTTTTTTCATTGTAATTTTCAATATAGTTGGTCCAAGATTTAAAAATATTATGATCTCTTTCAGAAGGCGAATTACCCAAAGTATTTAACTTAAGATTTTTTACTTTGGTAAAAACATTTTTATTAAAAGGAGGGTTTTCTACAGTAGAACTACTTAATATATTGATATCATATTCTTGTTTAATGAATTGATCGATCATGACAGGGCTTTTATTTATTCCAGTAAATGAGTCAAAATAAGTTGCTGGAATTCCATAAAACATAGAGAATATACCACCTGTAGTCATATTTGACCCACTTTTATGATTTGTAAATTCTTGTGATTTTTTTTTAAAATTATATATGTTAGGAGTTATCTTTTCAGTTAAATAATCATATCTCCAAGAATCGATTACAATAATGAGAATGTTTTTGTTAGATGCATTATTAATATTATTAACAATTTTTTTTATAGGATAATTTATAGTTTTGGATTCTGTTTCTATTGATATTTCATTTTTAGATAAATCTTTATTTACAAGATTTAATTTTATAAATAAATTTTCAGCGGTTAAAGGATAATAGACAGGAAATAGATTTTTAGTTTGGGTTATTTGTCTATAACTATTTGCATCAGACCATGCAAATCCGATATGAGAAATAAAAACAATTATTATTAGTGTTATCGAAGTAAATTTTATGGTTTTTTCAATTTTATTATTTTCAAAAAAAAATTTGTTAACTAGAAAAAATAATAATATTTGCAAGCTAATAACTCCAATTATAAAGAAAAATGCAGTAATGTAATTTTCAATTGAAAATTGAAAAATATCACTTGCTCTTTTTCCCAAGGCTAACTTAAAAACCATTGGCGATAAATGATATCTAAATTGACTAAATACTATTGTGTCTAATTTAATTAGAATTAAAAGTAAGCTAGATAATAAAATGTTTACAGATTTTGTTAATAATATATTTTTTGAAACAAAATAAACTAAAAGCGAAAAGAATAATGGAATACTATTTAAAACGGCAAAATGAGCAATTTGTGAAATAATAATAAATATATTTGCATTTGTTGAATTTACATTATCAATAAAAGCATAATATTTCATTGAAATTATCAATGTTAAAAAAGTATTTATTAGAAAAATAAAAAATAATTTTTTCGAAAAAAATGTTTTAGAAATCATATTTTGTTTTTTGCAAAAATATATTATTGTAATTTAATATTAACGTAAATTCCGTATCAATTTAACTTAAAATAATTTAAATGAAGTTTTTTATTAATAATAAATTTGAATACATACTAAAAAAAGTCACTTTTTTAATTGATAATTTTTTAATCGAAGGAAAAATTCTTGTAAATGGTCAAAGAAATACTATTAAATTGTTTAAAGTTGAAGATATTACGTTAAATATAAAATCATTTAAAAAACCCAATTTAATAAACAAAATTGCTTATAGATATTTCAGAAAATCTAAAGCGCGTCGTTCTTTTGAGTTTGCTTCAAAATTGATGGAAATGCAAATTGGCACCCCCAACCCAGTAGCATTTTTTGAAAATTATGATTTTATAGGGCTAAAAGAAAGTTATTATGCTTGTGAACACCTTGCAAATGTCTTTGAATTTAGGGTGGTGGAACGCAATAAGGATTATCCTGATGCTGAAAATATTTTGCGTCAGTTTACTCGTTTTACATTTGAAATGCATCAAAAAGGAATTGAATTTTTAGATCATTCACCTGGAAATACTTTGATAAAAAAAGAAGAAAACGGCATGTACTCTTTTTATTTGGTTGATCTAAATAGAATGAATTTTCATGAGAATATTGATTTTCAAGCTCGAATGAAAAACTTCTCGCGACTTACTTCAAAAGAAGAAATAGTTGTAATTATGAGTGATGAGTACGCAAAATTATCTGGAGAAAATGCTGAAAATGTTTTCCAAGCTATGTGGAAACATACACAAGAATTTCAACATAAATTTTACAGAAAAAAGCAATTGAAAAAGAAATTAAAGTTCTGGAAAAAATAGTTTAATTTCACATTTCAAGCTTATACATGAAACTATCTGTAGTAATAACAACTTACAATGCTGAAGAATGGCTCAGAAAAGTGCTCTATGGATATAGTGTGCAAACTGATTTAGATTTTGAGCTTGTAATTGCCGATGATGGTTCTAGCGTTGCTACAAAAAAGGTTTTAAAAGAATTTTCCTCGAAATTTAAATATCCTATTATTCATGTTTGGCAACCCGATGAAGGTTTTCAAAAATGTAAAATTTTGAATAAAGCAATTTTAAAAACCAATTCAGATTATTTAATTTTTACTGATGGAGATTGTATTCCAAGAAAGGATTTTGTAGAAAAACATTTAAAGAATAAAGAAAAAGGCTATTTTTTATCTGGCGGTTATTTTAAATTACCAATGTTTACATCAAACAGTATTTCACCATTAGAAATTGAAAATGGTGATTGCTTTAGCATAAAATGGCTAATTAATAATGGTGTTGAAAAATCATTTAAATTATCTAAATTAATAGAGAATAAATGGGTTTGTCAATTTTTAAATTGGGTAACTCCAACAAAGAAAACATTCAATGGTCACAATACTTCTTGTTTTAAAACAGATTTACTAGCTGTAAACGGATTTAATGAAGAAATGCAATATGGTGGTTTGGATAGGGAAGTTGGTGAACGATTATTTAATTTAGGAATTCAGGCAAAACAAATTCGTTATAGTGCAGTTTGTATTCATTTAGACCATAAACGTTCTTATAAATCATCAGAAAGCATTGAGAAAAACAATACAATTAGAAGATATAATAGGAAACATAATGTTATAAAAGTAAATAACGGAATTTACAAACTTTAAACTTTGTAATAGTTTTTATACCAATTTATAAAATTAGCTACCCCTTCTTTTATACTTGTTTTAGGAGTATAGCCAGTATCAGTAATTAATTCATCAATATTAGCCCAAGTTTTTTCTACGTCTCCTGGTTGCATTGGCAACATTTCTTTTTCGGCAGTAATTCCTGTATTCTTTTCAATTTCAGAAATAAAGTCAATTAGTTTTACAGGTTCATTGTTTCCAATATTATAAATTTTATACTTTTTATCTGATAAATTAATAGTATCAAATTGATCAACAATAGCAGTTATTCCATTAATAATATCATCTATATAGGTAAAGTCTCGAGATAAATTACCATTATTGAAAACTTTAATAGGACGATTATTTAAAATGGCATCAGTAAATAAAAACATAGCCATATCTGGTCTTCCCCAAGGTCCATAAACTGTAAAAAAGCGTAAACCAATTGTTTTAATATTGTATAAATAACTATAAGTATGCGCCATTAATTCATTAGATTTTTTAGTGGCTGCATATAAACTTATTGGATGATCAACATTATCTTCAGTTGAAAACGGAATTTTTTCATTTAAACCATAAACACTTGAGCTACTTGCAAAAAGAAGTTTTTCTATTTTGAAATTTCTACAGCATTCTAAGATGTTTAAAAACCCCATTACATTACTCTCTGCATAAACAAAAGGATTTTCAATACTATATCTAACACCAGCTTGGGCAGCTAAGTTAATAACAATATTAAAATTTTCTTTTTCAAATAAAGTAGGTAGATTTTCTCTGTCTTCAATATTAATTTTAGTAAACTTAAACTTATTACCTAATGCGCTTTCGTATAATTTATTGTAAGAAAGGTTTTTCTCAACAATACCTAGCTCATTTAACCTAGCTAATTTTAAATTAGGGTCATAATAATCATTTAAGTTATCTAGCCCTATTACTTCATGGTTTAAAGCAATAAACTTTTGACATAAATGAAACCCAATGAATCCAGCTGCACCTGTTACTAATATTTTCATGTAAAAAAATCTTTAGCCAAAGATAAAATTTAATTGCTTTTAAAGAAATTTTTAAAGTAATTAAATTTCTTACGCATTTTAAACTTGCGAATAAGATTTAATGGTTTTTTCTTTAATTTGGTATTGGTTTTAGAATTTAAAAAATCAAGACTTGCACTAATAATCCGTTCACTAGATTTTCCATCGAAATAAGGATGTTCATTATTAATAAAAACACTTATTTTATCCATTAACTCTTTTGGTTTGCTAAGAGCTAAGCGAATGTTTTTCTCTAAATCTTTAGCTTCAAGTGTATTTATGAAATAGTCAAACGGTTTGTTGTTATTAAATGTAACAACTGGTTTTTCTTGAATCATAAACTCTGTAATAATTGAAGAAGTATCTGCAATTAATACATCAGCGTTTTTTAATGGAAGTAATGAATCTAAGAAAGGAATGTATGTTACATTATCATATTGTTCTAATTGTTTAAATTTTTGAACAATTTCAGCATCCATTTTTGGATGTAAATTGATAATCCAATTCCATTCATTATTTTCTATTAATTTTTTTATAACATTATAAACTTCATTATTATGAGCTAAACTTAATGAGGTTGTAAATGTTGAAGCAAGAAATAGTGTGGGTTTTGAATCTTTTTTACTTTCTGTTTTTGGAAATAACACATCAACTTTTGACCAGCCTGTTTCTACTACTTTAAAAAAACTATGTTTTTTTTCTAATTTCTTAAAATAAGTTGTTGTAGACGGTCCTTGAGTACAATATAAATCAAAGAAACCTCTAATTCTAAAATGGCCTTTGTCTTTATTTCTTTTGTTAACACTAAAGCCGTGAAAAACTTGTACTTTAATTCCAGGAAAAAAATGAGGAACTTCATTTGCAGCAACTAAAACGACATCGGGTTTGTAATTTATAACTTCATCAACTGTATTAAGAAGATTTTCGTTTTTAGATAATTTACTTTTAGTTGCCTCAATTTCTACAAACCACTTTGCCTCAAAGCCTCTTTTTTTAATTTCGGCATCTAAAGGTCTTCCTATTGGAATACTGTATGGATGTGCTATGTAAATTAAAAATTTCTGCATGTTATTTTAAATGATCTTTTAAAAAGTTTGAAAGTGACTCCATGAATAAATTTGGAGTAAGTTTATTGTAAAACATATTGTTGTTTTCTTTTAATTCTTTGGCTGATAAATCTTGTTTTAATTCAGGAAAATAATCAAAAACATGTATTCCAATATTGTTTTTGCCATCTTCAAAAACACTCCAACTTTCCTTTTTTATCCACGGTGAAAAAATAGTAAATGTTGGTTTTTGAAGTGATTTGGCAATATTTATAGCTCCACCGTCATTACCAATCATTAGGTTACAGTTATTTACAATTTTAATTAGTGACCTTAAATCGGTGCCAATCAAATCAAAAACAATTTTTTCTTGTGTTAATTTGTTACAAGTGTTAAATAGTTTTTTTGCTTTTTCTTTTTGGTTTTCAGTATAATTAAAAAGTATTTTAACATCAAAATTGGCAGCAACAAAGTCAATTACTTCTGAAAGATAGTTCTCAGGATAGGTTTTAGAAGCTTCACTACCAAAAATACTTACTATAATTACTTTATCAGTATCACCGTCAATTCCATTTTTTTTAAATAGAATATTAGTCTCTTCTTTTTCAGAATCCGTTATAAATAACTTTGGATAAGGATCAATATTATTTTTATGAATCAATTGTTCAAATAAACTTATTTTTCGTTCAATTGCCAATCCGTAAAAACTTTTGGGCTCATCTGCATGGTTAACTTTTGTATTATAAGCAATTTGTAATCCTTTGTTTTTAAAACCAATCCTTTTATTTGCACCAGAAAGTAATGTAATAATTCCACTTTCTAATTTAGCATATGCATCAATTACGATGTCATATTTTTCTTTTCTAATTTTTAAAGCAAATAAAATTAAATTGAGCCCGTTTTTATGTTTTTTACTGTCAAAAACAACAATATTATCAATATTAGGATTGTTTTCAAGTACAGGTAAAGTAAAGTCATACACCAAATAATCTATTTGAGCATCTGGATATTCAGTTTTAAGATTATTGCAAATAATAGAACTTATTAAGACATCTCCTATAACTTTTTGTTGTATGACTAAAATTTTCATTTATACGGCTACATTATATTCTCTTAATGCATTATTAAGCGATGTTTTTAAATCTGTTGAAGGCTTTCTTTGACCAATGATTAATGCACATGGAACTTGATAATCACCAGCAGGGAATTTTTTAGTATAACTACCAGGAATTACAACCGATCGAGCTGGAACAACTCCTTTATATTCTTTTGGTTCAGCACCAGTAACGTCGATAATTTTAGTCGAACCAGTCAAACAAACATTCGCACCTAAAACTGCTTCTTTTCCTACGTGAAC
>RRZT012094503.1_pt1 | contig 11244 bp, 12 predicted proteins | sample 2165551 | NCBI WGS metagenome assembly RRZT01 (sample SAMN10456910, study PRJNA506462) | wastewater metagenome | biome: wastewater; feature: sludge; material: wastewater sludge; isolation source: wastewater sludge with Escherichia coli K12::gfp cells carrying plasmid... | place: USA: Moscow, Idaho...
CCCGTTTCATCATAAATGGTCAGATTATTACTATTCTTTCCATCTTTCCACTCCCCCTCATACATGGGTTTACCATTTTCATGAAAATACTTCTGTTCGCCCGTACGTTTCCCAGAAGCATCAAATTTCCAATCGTAAAACACATTTCCATTAGGATAGTAATATTTATAATCGCCCACCCATTTGTTCTCTTGCCAAGTTCCCTCTTCGGCCAACTGACCGCTTTCGTAATAGAGTTTTGCATTTCCAAAGGGTTTATTATCAACATAATTGATAAGATACTTAAGTTTTCCTGATGGATAATACCCTTTCCACAAACCAACTTTCTTATTATTGGTAAAACTACCCTCCTCGATAATATTCTGCTGCGAGCGATCTTTTAAAATCCAATATCCCTGTTTCAGTTTATTTGCATCAAGTCTGTTTAAGGTATCTTTTACAGCAATCTCGGTCTGCCCAAAAGAGGTTACTACCCCATTTGGTAAAAAAAGAAGGAACAAAAGAAAAAATAAGTAGTGGCTATTTCTCATGTAATAAAATAATTGTTCGCAAAGTTTGTAAAACTAGCAATCATTTTTGTTTTTAAATACAATATAATAAATTATCCTCAAAAAATAAGTTTCAAAACAGATCCTGTTTAAAGAGACTATCAATTAAACAAGAGAGTATTGATTCTCTATTTTGAGAACCAATACTTTTAGATATCAAATATCGTGCAAAAGATGTGCAATCATCATCCTCTTCACTATTTGGTTGATGGATCGGACTTGCGATAAGACGAATAACTGATCTTTAAAGCCTGTGCCTTTCTAAGCGCTTGTTTAACATCCGTTATCGTTCCCATTGGCGTATCCCAATCGGCACGAATCGAAACTGTCATTTTATTTCGTTCATTCTCCTTCATCCCCTCACGCTCTTGAGCAATATAGGACTCGATATCTTTCACCGACGCAAAGGCATCATTTAATTGAATTCGAGGTTCAGAACCAAATGTAGCTCTAAATTGCTTTAGTGGTTTACCAATAAAGATACTGGTAACCAAACTCTTTCGTTCTAACTTAGAGACTTCGGTAGCTTCCGGAACTTTTATAGCTACTTTTAAAGTAACATCCTTCATAGAGGTACTCACCATAAAGAAGAAAAGAAGCATAAAAATAATATCTGGTAAAGAAGAGGTATTTATAGCTCCTACCCCCGATTTAACCTTCTGTTTAAATTTCGACATAGTTAACGCCCTCCTCCAATATTTTTAGGTTCTGCTTCTGATATTCGTTGCGGATAGATCTCCTTAATGGCTTTTTGGCGCTCTTCATCAAGATCCTTGTATCCTGTGCTCCACTTCTTACGAGCTAACTCATCACGCAATTCGTTATAAGCCGCTTGCAACTCATTTTGCACCCTGATATAGGCCTGATATTGTGTTCCTCTATCATTTTGAAGAGAAATAATCCCTTTTGAAACGGGATAAACACCAAAAAATGGCACTTCAGTATCTTTCTTTTCTGGCAGATGCTCAAGGTTAGAGCCATTTTCGATAAACTCTTTAGCCTTTTTCCTTAGCTGTTTGACATCTAAATACTCTCCCTCCACCAACAGTTGGTTTTTGCTGTTAATCAATACAGTAAAAACGTTTCGTTCTTTCACGGGCGGAGATTTATCCTCCTCCTGATTTGGTGGTATGGGTGGTGGCAACAAGCGAGACAATCCAGAATCGGTTGCCATGGTTGTTGACATCAAGAAGAATATAAGAAGTAGAAAAGCAATGTCGGCCATTGAGCCAGCATTAACTTCTGGGGTTGCTCTTCTTGGCATAGTAACTATTTTTTAAGTAACATATCACTATCGTGTAAATCGTGTAATTTCGGAAACCAAAATGGCAACCACCGCAATTACAGTTAACCCATAAAAGGAGAATAACCCCATATCTGTGATCTTTAAAACAGATGGCACGTTATCTGTTCCTTCGTATCCGAGAATTTCCATAGGAGTACCATCTGCCATGAGGTAGGTAACAACACCTAATAGAATCATTCCTCCCGCAGTGTAAAGAGATTTTTTAGTATCGGATGGATGAGTAACCACTTTATAAGCTTCAAATCCAATCACTATAGCTACTGATAGAAGAACTAGTATATAGGTCCAATTCAATATTTCATCTGTAAAGAGTGGCGTCTCAATCAAATCGCCTGGCGTAACACCTCCAAACATGAGTAGCGCAGTAAAAAGAGCACTAATCACCAGAAGGCCATACAGCACATAACTCGAGATTTTAGATATCTTATTCATAACTACTTATTGCTTTTATTTTTCACAATAATGTCCATCAACGAAATTGAGGCATCTTCCATTCCATTCACCAAACTATCAACTTTACTTAACAAATAGTTATAGAACACTTGTAAAATCATTGCCACAATAAGACCGAAAACCGTAGTAATAAGGGCCACTTTAATACCTCCTGCCACAGCTGTTGGCGTAATATCACCCACAGTTTGAATGGTGTCAAATGCTTGAATCATACCAATTACAGTTCCTAAGAACCCGAGCATTGGAGCCAACGCAATAAAGAGTGCAATCCAGCTTAACCCCTTCTCCATTTGTCCCATTTGCACCGAGCCATAAGAGATGACAGACTTCTCAACAATATCTACCCCCTCATCATATCGATCAAGACCTTGATAGAATATGGATGCGATAGGGCCTCTCGTATCACGACAAACAGCTTTGGCAGCCTCAGGACCACCTTTGGAAAGCGCTGTCTCGATATCACTCAAGAGTACTTTGGTGTTTGTTGTGGATAAATTAAGATAGATAATACGCTCTATACAAATAGCCAACCCAATAATAAGACAGAGTAGAATAGGCATCATCCAAGACACACCACCCTCAACAAACTTTGTTTTAATTTGCTTGTGCATTCCACCCGAAGAAGTTGGAGCTGCTACATCTTTTTGAACACTCTCTGTTTTAACGGGTTGTTTGCTCTCTGGCGTTTGAGAAACAACTGGAAGCGCAACCATAGCACATACGCTAAGTGCGACAAAAAAAGTGATTAATCTCTTCATAGCTGAAATTATTATTAATTAAGCAAAAAACTAAAATTTTAAAGGACTAATATAACAAAAAAATAACTCCAACACATACAATCTTTTAAAAAAGAGCGGTTTAGTTTGTTACTTTTTTTCACCTTTTAATGATTCAATGAGAGATAACTCAACTTCTGCACGTTTTTTTGAGACAGCTAACAGATACATCATTTTAACCACCGCAGCTTCAATGGTCATATCGCCCCCACTTATTACACCCGCCGAAAGAAGATGCTTTCCTGATGCATATTGCTCCATTGAGACACTTCCAGCCAAACATTGTGTGATGTTAAGAAAGATGATACCCTCTTCGACCTTTGATTTAATCAACTCTGATAACCCAGAGATATGAGGGGAGTTTCCAGAGCCATAGGTTTCCAAAATAACAGCTTTAAATGTAGGATTACTCAACGCGTGAGCTATTGTTTGAAGTGTAATGCCAGGATAAAACTTTATTATCCCAATATTTGAATCGAGCTCCCTTGTAATCCAAAACTTATTTGAGAATGCACGCTGACCTTCACGCCACAAAAATGGATAGTTAAACTTTATCTCTATACCGACAGTTGCTAATGGCGGATAGTTAGCACTATGAAAAGCCTCAAACTGATCGGCATTTATCTTTGTAGTACGATTGGCGCGATAAAGACGATCTTGAAAATAGAGAGCCACCTCTTGAATAATAGCCTCGTCATTTTGATACGAGCCCGCTATCTCCAAAGAAGTAATTAGATTCTCTTTCCCATCATTTCTGATAGTATCAATGGGGAGCTGACTACCCGTAAAGATTACCGGCTTTTTGAGATTATGCAACATAAAACTCAATGCCGATGCGGTATAAGACATGGTATCTGTGCCATGCAAAACCACAAAGCCTAAATAATCGTTGTAATTCTCTTCAATTACCTCAGCAATTTTAATCCACACAGAGGGTTGCATGTCTGCTGAGTCTATGACTGGCGAGAAAGAAATAGCCTTTACACCAAATGGAAACTGATTAATCTCGGGAACACGCTTTGCAATATTATCGAAATCAAATGGTTTAAGCGATTTCGAAACCTCGTCGTAGCACATCCCTATCGTTCCACCAGTATAGATGATTAATACATTATCTCTTCGTGTCATGACTCTCAAATTTAAACTTTAAATACTAAAAAGTTGCCGCGCATTCGACGTAGTGATCTTTGCAACCTCGTCAACAGAAATATTTAACACCTCCGCAACTTTGGCAGCTATTAACGAAACATTTGCAGGTTTGTTAACGGAGCCACGCAAAGGGTGCGGCGCTAAATAAGGGGCATCTGTTTCAAGAACCATATTCTCAATTCCAGTAGAACGAATGGAGTCGTCGAGTTTAGAATTTTTAAAAGTTACAATGCCATTAAATGCAATTTTAAAGCCGCCATAACTTAAAACTCGCTCCACCTCCGCGCATCCACCTGAAAAAGAGTGAAACAATCCTCTTAAATTTGGGGAGTTACACTCATCCAACACCTCAAAAATCTCTTTAAAAGAATCTCGTGCATGAATAACAATGGGCAAATCAAGCTCTTTAGCCCACTCTATCTGCTGCATAAACGCCACCTTTTGCTCATTAAGCATACTCTTATCCCAATAGAGATCTATCCCAATCTCTCCCACCGCAATGAAAGAGCGTTTAAACAACCACTCTTTTATAACAGCCAACTCCTCTAAATAATTTTCTTTCACATAGGTTGGGTGCAGTCCCATCATGGAGTAACAAATATCTGGGTATTGTTGCTCTATCTGAAGCATTGAAGCAATAGAGTGCGAGTTAACGTTAGGCATTAAGATCTTTGAGACCCCATTTTTTAAAGATTCGTCAACCACACCCTCTAAATTTCCATGAAACTCTTCGGAATAGATATGTGCATGGGTATCAATAAGTACCATCTGAATTAATATTTTATTAAACGCATTTATAATAGGAGTGAATTTACTACAAATGAGCCAATAATAGTATGACTGAGATCAAAATATAAGTGAATTACCAGATATTTTATCACCCCCCCAAAAAACCTACTTGAAAATCTTTAAAAAAACAAATTTTCAAACAACACCCCCCATTAAAAAGCATCTCAATTCTAAAAAATATATAAATTTTATAAATTACCCCCTAAAATATTTGGTCATTATAAAAAAAACATACACTTTTGCATCAGAGACCCCCACAAAAGACTCAAAACAATTTTAAGATAAATACACTAAAAACAATTGATCATGAAACGAGTATTATTTTTAATGGTGGCTTTAGTAAGCCTTAGTTTAGTAAAAGCAGAATCTCCAGTAACCGTAGGAGTAGATTTGTACAGCCGCTATGTATGGCGCGGGTCTGATTTTGGAAACTCTCCAAGTATTCAACCAACGTTAAAATACACTGCTGGCGGTTTTTCAGCAGGCGTTTGGGGTTCATATTCAACTCTTGGCACATACAAAGAGACAGACCTTTTTGTTAGCTACACTCTTCCATTTGGCTTGACTATTGGTGCTACAGACTTTTTTATGCCAACAGGCTCAACAACTGAAGATGAAGCAGACTACTTTAACTACACCGACACAACTACAAGCCATGTTTTTGAAGTTAATGCAGCTTATACTTTTAAAGGCTTAACACTTACAGGTAGCTACTGTATTAACGAATCAAGTCCTAATTCGGCAATGTCTCAAGGTGGCGACATATATGTAGAGGCTAAATATGTACTTGAAAGTGGCGTTAACTTTTTTGCAGGTGCAGGAAATGGCTGGTACACTAGCGATACTGAATTCGCTCTTTGTAACGTAGGTGTAGGAGCCACCAAAACAATCAAAATAACTGATTCGTTCTCAATTCCTGTAAATGGATCATTTATAGTAAACCCAGAAAAAAAAGATGTTCACTTTGTAGTAGGAGTTAGCTTCTAAACAAAACCATAGTAAGGGAGGAGGAACTCTATTTTCGCAAATTGACACACTTTCATCCTCTCTGATATTAAGGTACACCCGCCCCGGTGTACCTTTTTTTATTTAATAGACTAAAGAGTGCTAAGTAATGAGAGTTAAATAATGTCGTACTTTTTAAATGACCTCACCCTAAATCCCTCTCCAAGGGAGAGGGACTTTGCCGCTACCTTCAAAAAAATATTTACGACAATATATTGTTCCTATTACTTAGCTCTATATCTAAGATTTGAAAAATAAAATCCATTGAACGTAAAAAACTTTCAACCATCGGTCAACCAAAAACCGATGAATTAGTTATTGTATAGATAGAAAGCGACAGTCTCATATTTGATATTAAATCAACAGGGTAAACGTATTAGGATAGTCACTCCCACCAGTTAATAGAAGATCAGTGGGGTAAAGGGAGGTAAATTTGAGAAATATTATGAATTTTCATGACCCAGTTACGATAAGCCACTTTAATTCCATTTTTTTATTATATTAAAGCTAAATATGAGTAAGCATGAGCGAGTTCCTTAAATCTATTACCAATATTGTCCTTATTGCAGGATCAGGGCAAAATGTGGGTAAATCATATTTAGGTGAGCATATAATAAAGCAACTCTGCAAAGAGTATCAAATAACCACCTTAAAAATATCTTCGCACTTCCATAACCCCACCGATGGCGTTATTCTACTTCATTCTGACGATGATTATCGAATATTTAAAGAGACAATCTCCTCATCTAAAAAAGATAGTCAACGCTATTTGCAAGCAGGTGCTTATAACTCCTACTATGCAGAGGTAAAGAGCGATAAGATGCAACACTTTATTAATGAATTACATCTAATTATCGACATAAGTGAGATTATTATTGTAGAATCGGCTACTTTTGGTAATTTTATCAACCCAAATCTTGCTTTTTATATAGATGGGGAGGAGATTACAAAATGTGAATGGAGTTTCCCCTATTATCATCTTATCTCAAAAAATAGTAAAATTGAGAACTTACCAAAACGTATTAATTTTATACAAAACCAATGGCATCTAGAGATATAACAATAACTGAGGCTCTTTCAATTATACAAAAATCAATCAAAGCACCATCTACCGAAACCATCCATTTCAAAGATGCTCTTAATAGGGTTTTAGCAACAGATCTGGTATCAAAATGCGATATGCCTCCCTTCGACAAATCGGCAATGGATGGATATGCCTGCAAACAGAGCGACTTAACAAAAAACCTCCATATTATTGGTGAAATTGCAGCAGGAGGCGACTTCTCGATAGAAGTTAATGAAGGAGAAGCTGTTAGAATCATGACTGGTGCCCCCATTCCCAAAGGCGCCAATTGGGTTGTAATGAAAGAGATAAGTAGAGAGTCAGATGGTGAAGTCTATTTTGAGAAAACACCATCCCAGAGTAATATATGCAGTAAAGGGGAAGATCTAAAAAAGGGCGATCTGATTCTAAAAAAGGGGACTATACTAACTTCGAGAGAGATCGCCGTTATAACTTCGGCAGGATATAGCGATATTTTAGTGTTCCAAAAGCCTAAAGTAGCCATTTTTGCCACGGGTAATGAGCTCATTGAACCCGGCATGCCTCTTCCCGAAGGTAAAATATACAACTCCAATGGTCACCAACTAATGGCCGAAGTTATGAACATGGGCTTAGCGGCCACCTATTTAAATATCATTCCAGACAACTTTAATGATGTATTAACCTCATTAACAGAGGCAACCGAAAAGTATGATCTAGTTATTTTAACAGGAGGAGTATCGGTAGGCGATTACGATTTTATCCCCTTAGCCCTTCGAAAACTTCATTTTGATATAAAATTCGACACCTTATCGACGAAGCCAGGGAAGCACACCGTTTTTGCTAACAATGGCGAACGCTATGTCCTTGGGTTACCCGGTAATCCAGTCTCAACCCTCGTACAATTCGAAATCGTTGGAAAAGAGATCATCTATAGAATGCAGGGTGCAGATGCTTTAAAAACGATACAATTCAAGGCTCCGTTGTCAGTGGATTTCAAACGAAAAAGTGCCGACAGATTAGAGTATCTGCCTGCAAAATTAAATGACAATGGGGAGATTGAACTTCTATGTTATAACGGCTCGGCACACATTGCAGCACTTACCAATGCTACGATACTCATAACTATTCCCATTGGCGTACAATCGGTTAAAAAAGGAGATTTATTAGATGCTAGACCGCTATAATCGAAACATTACATACCTACGCATCTCCATCACCGATCGATGCAATCTAAGGTGTAGCTACTGCATGCCCGCCGAAGGTGTTCTATTTAAACCCCATGAAGAGATCATCACCTTTGAAGAGATTGTTGAGGTTGTTAAAGTTGCTGTTGGATTAGGGATTACCAAATTTCGATTAACCGGGGGAGAGCCTTTGGTAAGGAGCAGTGTGGTTGATTTAGTTAGAATGATCAAATCTATTGAGGGAGTTCTTGAACTCACCCTCACTACCAACGGCATTTTACTCCCTAAATTTGCTATTCCTCTTAAAGAGGCAGGATTAGATAGAGTAAACATCAGCATCGACTCGATGAATAGCAACAGATACCGAGAAATCACAAGGGGAGGCGAACTCAAAGAGGTACTTGCAGGCGTAGATGCCGCGCTCGAAGCCGGACTAACACCTATTAAGATTAACTGTGTTGTGAACGACACTTTTCCTCAATCCGATGCCGATGATGTAAAGCGATACGCCGAAGAGAAAGGTATTAAAGCTCGATTTATCAAAGAGATGGAGCTTTCTAAAGGGACTTTCTCAAAAGTGGAGGGAGGCGATGGTGGCGACTGCTCAATATGCAACCGCATACGACTAACGGCTGATGGCTACCTGAGGCCATGTCTTTTTAGCAACAAAGGTTTCTCTATTAGAGAGTATGAAATTAAAGAGGCTTTTGCCTTGGCCTTGCATTCAAAACCTAAGGAGGGCAAGAAAAATAGCAGTCGAGGCTTTTGGCAGATAGGTGGGTAGCTCAATTATATCATTGCAAAAACTGACAAATAGAGTATATTTGACACAAAGTAAACATTTGTAACTAAAAATAGATCAATGAAAATCATTAACCGTCTCCTAATTCTTGTTGTAGCATTTGTAGCCATTCTTTTTGGCTATCAACCCGTGCTAAATTTTGGCTTTGCCGGATTACCATTAATCATCTTAGCACTTACTGCTCTATGGAGCATACTTCGCTTTAAAGATCAGATAAAAGATGCCCTAGAAGGGAAAGTCGTGGAACCAATCGCTATCGACAAGATCTCCATTGGAATTTTTATAGCTGTACTTCTTTACCTCTTTGTCTATGGCACATTTGCCACCCATCCACTATTTAACAATCAAGAGTATAGAAACTTAATTGGAACCGTTAAAATTGGTGAGAAACTAGAGAATCACATCTCCCCTATCTCTCTTGAAAAGATTAGAGTGGTAGATGAGCAACTTGCCAATTTGGTAGGCGATAAAGTGTTGGGTTCGCAACCTGCTTTGGGAAGTCAGGTGCAATTTGGACGCTTTACCATTCAAAAAGTGAAAGAGGATCTCTATTGGGTAGCACCTCTTCTACATTCGGGACTCTTTAAATGGCTCAACAACCTGAGCGGTTCAAATGGATATGTTATGGTGTCGGCAACAAACGAACGCGATGTTAAATTGGTGCAAAACATCAATGGTAAAGAGGTGCGCATAAAATATCAGCCCGAATCATTTTTAATGCAAAACCTAGCCCGTCATCTCTATTTTAGTGGCTACATGACTAAAGGATTAACCGATTATACCTTTGAGATTGACGATAATGGAGAGGCTTATTGGGTTGTAACCCTATTTGCTAAAAAAGTAGGTTTTAGTGGCGATGAAGCTATTGGGGTTGCAACAGTTAATGCCGCTTCAGGAGAAATTAAGCAATACTCGATTGCAGACTCTCCTAAATGGATTGACCGCATTCAGCCAAATGATTTTGTAGAAAAACAGCTCAATTACTGGGGTGAATATGTTAAGGGATATTGGAACTTCTCGAACGAAGAGAAACTGCAAATAACAGAGGGAGTAACCCTTGTGTATGGTGAAGATAATCGTTCGTACTGGTACACGGGCTTAACATCGGTAGGAGCCGACGAAGCAACTGTAGGGTTTGTGCTGGTGGACACACATACCAAAGAGACCATTTGGTACAAGCAAGGAGGTGCTACAGAGTACGCTGCTCGCACATCGGCAATCGGGAAAGTGCAGGAGAAGGGATATTACGCTTCTGATGCAATTCCATATAACATTAACGGCAAGCCAACCTACGTAATGACTTTGAAAGATAAGGGTGGACTTGTTAAAATGTATGCCATGGTTGCCGTGCATGACTACACCATTGTGGGTGTGGGCAACAATTTAAGAGAGGCACTATCGTCATTCAAAGGGGCCTCTAACCAAACAGGCTCTTCGTTAGGCGTTGAGAGTAGCGCTACACGTAAAACGGTTAAAGGAGTGATTGTCCGTTTTAGTAACGACATCAAGAACGGTAATAGCTACTACTATTTACAACTCAAAGAGGGCAAAGCAATCTATATTGGATCATCGCAAATATCCTCCCTGTTACCTATTACAGCTATTGGCGATTCGGTAGAGATTTCATTTGATGGAGATAGCAATGAGGTGATTGATCTATCATCGTTTAAAAACACATCACTAAGCAACTAATGGCTCAAAAATTATCACATATCGACAACCAAGGCAATGCGCGCATGGTGGATGTAGGCCAAAAGCCCATCCAGCAGCGCATTGCCAAGGCTGTAGGTTTCATCTCCCTCTCACCCGAAGCTTTAGCTCAAGTGAACGAAAACAACAATAAAAAAGGGGATGTTCTTACAGTTGCAGAGATTGCCGGGGTTCAAGCAGCCAAGCAGACAGCCAACCTTATTCCTCTTTGCCACACACTACTCCTCTCAAAGGTTACGGTAATTTGCAAAACAACGCCGTTCGGTGTGGAGGCAAGTTGCGAAGTAAAGACTTCGGGACAAACGGGTGTTGAAATGGAGGCTTTAACAGGCGTATCGGTAGCACTATTAACCATTTACGACATGTGCAAAGCAGTTGATAAGGAGATGGTAATTAGTGATATTAAAGTTACAAACAAGGAGAAGATATAATTGTATTTTGAGTACGCAAGAATAGTGTCTGGTGTATTCGACTGAA
>RRZT010338611.1_pt1 | contig 11242 bp, 17 predicted proteins | sample 2165551 | NCBI WGS metagenome assembly RRZT01 (sample SAMN10456910, study PRJNA506462) | wastewater metagenome | biome: wastewater; feature: sludge; material: wastewater sludge; isolation source: wastewater sludge with Escherichia coli K12::gfp cells carrying plasmid... | place: USA: Moscow, Idaho...
CTGGGGGGGTGGGGCTCGGTCACGGAGGCATCGTGCCAGGTGAGTCCGTGACACGCGTGTGGCCTCTGCAACATGCCGACCGAAGAGTGGGACCGCATGTTCAACGTCAACCTCCGAGGACAGCTTCACTGGGGTCTGTCAGATCAACGGTGTAAGTGGCCTGGCCTGACAGGCTGGATCCCACGCGGGGTCTGGCCGGAGAGGACAGGCAGTGAGCGATCACGACGACATGACGGTACCCGCGGCGGAGTCGGCGGCGACGGAGGAGCTTGTGCTGCCTCCGCCAGCGCCTCATCATGCCGAGGCATCCCGGCGAGCGTTCGCGGAGGAGCTCGTTGAACGGGCCCGCACGGAGGGCTTGGACCTGGTGGGCGCCGACGGGCTGTTGGCTGATGTGACCAAGTTGGTGCTCGAAGCGGGCCTCGAGGTCGAGATGGACGACCATCTCGGCTACACGAAGCATGAATCGAACAGGGCCCTGGTGCAGTCACGGGCATCGAGTCCTGCTTGACAAGCCTCGAACGTACTGCCATTGTGATGCCATGTCGGTCACAAAGGACGAGCGCCTCCAGATCCGGGTGGATCCGGCCGAGAAGCGCCTGCTCGAGCGCGCCGCCGAGGCGTCACATGTGTCGGTGTCGGCGTTCGTGCTGCAGTCCGCTGCCGCGCAGGCGGTCGAAGTGCTCGCGGAGCGTCAGCTCATCGAGCTCAGCCCCGAGGCCGCGGCGGCGTTCAACGAGGCACTCGACGCTCCTGCGACGGTGAACCAGCGTCTCGCCTCGGCGCTCGAGCGGTCCCGGAAGTTCCGGTGGATTGACTGAGCTCCGTCGCCCCGAGTCGCTCGATCCCAAGGTCCAGGACCGCTCGGCGTTCGACTCCGGGGCAGGGGATCTCGACGAGTGGCTCCGGCGGTACTCGACCCAGAACCGTCGGAGGAACACCGCTGCGACCTGGGTGATCACCACGGTGGACTCAGCGGTCGTCGCCTACGTGAGCCTTGCCATGACCAGCATCGATCGCGGAGACGCGCCGTCGCCGGTGGCCAAGCACGCGCCCGATCCGGTGCCCGCCCTGTTGATCGGCCGCCTCGCCGTCGATCGACACCACGCCGGGCTCGGCATCGGGACGGCCCTAGTCGCCCACGTCCTGGCCACCGCCGTCGATCTCAATGAACGGGCAGCGTGTCGAGCTGTCGTCGTGAGCGCGATCGATCAGGCGGCCAGGTCGTGGTGGGAGCGCCTTGGCTTCCACCCGTTCGATCCCGCAGATCCAGGCAACCCCGACCTGTACCTGCTGACAAGCGAGATCGACGCCACGCTTCGGTCACTCGGCTGACCGTCACGGGCCGGCAACGAACCGGCCGTGCCCGAGCGCGCCTGGGGAAATGGTTCCACTCGCCCCTCCGGCACACCGAGTTGTACCCCCACGCGAAACGCCTTCGGCCAGCTCTGCGGGGGTGAGACGTCTGTGGGGGTTCAAGTCCGCCAGGGACACACGACCATCCGCTGGTGCTTGCTGTTGGTGCCCTGGGGTCGTCGAGTCCGATGATGGCATTGCGAGTGCGGGTCTTTGACCTCTCGGGCCCGGTCGGGTGTGGGGCGTTCATGCCGCCACGGGGCTCGGGACTGGCCGCGGCGCCGGGACCGGTCGGATGACTGCTGCGACGGATGCGGCGACGATCCAGAGGTTGGCCAGTGCGAATCCGCCGATGTCGAGCACCGGTACCGGGTCCCCAGTGATGTAGAGGGACGAGACCGCAGCCATCCCGCCGAGTGCGCCGAGGATCGCGACGGCTCCGAGCCACTTGGGGAAGATGGCCGTGCGGAGCGTTCTTCATCCGGCGAGGAGCAGCATCACACCAGCCGGAAGCGCGGAGAGGTTGTACGGCACGACCTGCCAAAGCCGGAACGACGCCTACTTCACGGTGTGCGAGGCCGTGACGAACGCGCTGAAGCATTCTGGGGCGACACGCGTCCTCGTCGAGGCCACCGTCGACTGCGACCGGTTGGTGGTGGCGGTGTGCGATGACGGGGTCGGCGGCGCCTCCGAGACCGGAGGTTCTGGGCTCATCGGGCTACGAGATCGGGTATCAGCAGAAGGCGGCACGATCCTTGTGGACAGTCGCATCGGCGCCGGCACCACGCTCACCGCGGAGTTTCCATGCGAGTCGTGATCGTCGAGGATCAAGCATTTCTTCGCGAGGGTCTGGCCGCTTGTTCCTCGATGCCGGACACGAGGTCGTCGCGCTGCTCGCCGACGCGAGTTGCCTGACCGACAGCGTCGCCGGGGCAGTCCCCGACCTCGTGGTGCTCGACGTCCGCATGCCACCGACCTATACCGACGAGGGCACCCGGGCCGCGCGTGCGCTCAAGGTCCAGTTCCCTGGGCTCGGCGTCCTCGTCCTGTCCCAACACGTCGAAACCACCCAAGCTGTTCCGCTCGTGACGCTCGGCGGGTTCGGCTACCTGCTGAAGGACCGCGTGCTCGACACTAGCGAGTTCCTTGCCACCGCAGAGCGAGTCGCCTCCGGCGGCTCCGCGCTCGACCCCCAAGTCGTAGCTGGCCTCCTCGCACCTCGCATCGATGGACCGCTCACACGACTGTCCGAGCGCGAACTCGAGGTCTTGGGACTCATGGCCCAAGGCCTGACCAACGCAGGGATCGCCGCCAAGTTGGTCGTGAGCGAACGAACCATCGAGGCACACGTGCGAAGCATCCTCAACAAGCTCCACGTCCCGGAGACGACCGAAGGGCACCGCCGAGTCCTCGCCGTGCTCACCTACCTCGGCGAGGCGAACAACCCCGCAGCGCCCGGCACCTGATGCCATCGCAGATTGTTGAGCATCCCCCCGTTGGGCGGACACCTCGTATAGGAGACCGGAGCCCGCGGGTGCGCCCGCCACGTGCGCACCCGGTCCAGCCCCGCGTCGGACAGCAACGGCCAGCGCTGCGCATCGGTGCGGATCGCCGAGGCCATCGGCGCATAGTCCGGCAGTGCGTGGCACCGATATGCCGGGTCGACTCAGACATACGTGCGCGCCAACGCTTCCGCGCGGGCCGCATCGCGCAGCGCCTGCTGCCGCGCCATGGAACTCACTGCAGCCCACGTCGAGCAGCGCGGCATACATCCAGTCGACCAGCCGCCGAGCCCGGGTGGTGTCGCCGATCCGGGCCGCGAAGATCTCAGCCGGGCCGGTCGCGGGTACGTTCTTGAAGTCTCGGGGGGAGCCCCAGGAACCGGCCGCCGAACCGCAGGTGCACGGCAATGGCGGCCGCCTCGGCCCGCGCGCCGGCGCCGGTGACGGCCGCCTCCGGTGTGCTGGGGGGGGTGGGGCTCGGTCACGGAGGCATCGTGCCAGGTGAGTCCGTGACACGCTTGGGGGATGCGAACCTACTGCGCCGTGTACGTCGATGCCGGCTATCTGCTCGCCGCCGTCGCGACCCGCGTATCGGGGACGTCGCTGCGCGGTTCGGTGGACATCGACCTGCCGGGTCTCATCCAGGCGCTGATGAGTCAGGCCGAGACCACCAGCGGGCTGGAGCTGTTGCGGCTTAATTGGTATGACGCGGGGTCGGCTCGCGGCGGGAATCCGGACGCCACTCAGGAGCACATCGGGATGCTGCCGCGGGTGAAACTGCGCCTGGGCCGCATCTCACCGAACGGCGAGCAGAAGGGTGTCGACCTGCGCCTGGGACTGGATCTGGTGACACACTCGCGCCACCGGGTCGCCGACGTCTTCTATGTCGTGACCGGTGACGACGACCTCACCGAGGCCGTCGAGGAGGCGCAAGGGCACGGGATCCAGGTCGTCATCCTCGCGGTGCCCGATGCGAACGGCCGGCCGATCGCGGTGTCGCGGCACCTGCAACGCGAAGCCGACGGCATCATCACCGTCGATTCGGAGGCGTTGGCCAGCTACGCGCGGGCTGCGGCTCCGGCCGAATCCTTGGCGGGGGCAGTGGCAGGGTCCGGGGTGGCGGGGCCCTCGCCAGCCGCCGCTGCAGTCGCCGCGATGGCGGGCGCACCGATCCGCCCCGCGCCGCCCAGCCCACCGACACCCAAGGACCTGCCGAGCCGACGCCCCGAGCCGTCACCCGCCCTACTCGCAGCCCAGAACGCCGCGCGAGCGCGGATGGCCGCCGACGACACAGCCCGGGCCCGGGCCGAGGCCGAGAGCCAGCGGGTGTTCACCAGCCAGACCGGGGCGCCGTCCTCCGCCGGACCGGCCGCCGAGCTGGAGCAGACCGTCGATCACGTCGTGCGCCGGGTCGTCACGGCGTGGCTGCAGAGCGCTGACCCGTCAGCCCGGGCGGCGTTGCGCGCCGAGCGCCCCTACATCCCGCGCGATATCGATCGTGCCCTGCTCATCGACCTCTCCGGGGCGCTGGGCATGTACGACATCGAGGACCACACCCGCTACCTGCTGCGCGACCAGTTCTGGCCGGTCGTGGAGGAGTTGCTGGGTGGTGCCCGCTGAGTCGAGGCAGTGCCGATCGGTGTGCGCTCGGTGCCGCCTGGAGTCAGCGCCCGGTCGGGTCGGTGCCGGGGGAGAGTTGGCGCCGGTCGGCGACCTCCCAGAGTTCCTTCGTCTGCACGAGCCAGAAGGCCGCGAAGGCGAGGATGAGCACGATCTCGACGACGATGATGATGTGCCGCCACGCCGGGATGGTCATTCGGATGGCGAAGATGACGGCGATGGTGGCGGCCATGACGGCGGCGATCGTCTGGTAGGTGTGCACGTAGGCGCTCGGTTGGTCAGCCGCCCGAGCCGACCACGCGTTGATGAGCACGACGGAGATGATCCCGATGAACATCGCCACGGCCGCCGTGGTGTGCCCGTAGTTGGCGAAGGCGGTGGGGGCGGCGAGGAAGGCGATGAACCCGACGCCGATGATCAGCCAACCCAGCACCGTGGCCAGCCGGGCCCAACGACTCGGCGCCGGGCGGCCCGTACCTCGCAGCAACGCCACCCGGACCACCTCGGCGACCACACCGGCGATCAGCACGGCCCAGACGTTGTTGCGCACCCCTGGGAGCACGTCGAACCCCTCGGCCACACCGATGGGGCCGCAGACGGCTTCGCGGTCCGTCGGCACCATGGCGACGATGAAGGACAGGAAACCGGCGTAGTTGAGCACGACATCCTCGGTGTCGGAGCTGCCGTGGTAGACGATGAGGCAGGCCCCGATGGCACACAACGAGGCGACGAAGATGCTGTGCGCCGCCGTGAAGTAGTAGGCACTGATCGAGCTCTGCCAGCACGGCGACTGCAGGCGCTGGGCGACGACCGCCACCGCGAGCATGAGCACGACGACGATCGTCGCCAGGCGCAGGTAGCGATAGGTGCTGATGACGGCGATCTCGTGTGGATCGCTGGGGGAGGGGGTCATGGCAGTCCTTCCGCTCGTCCGGGGATGCCCGGGCCTTGCCGGGGATGAGGCCGGGTTGCCGGGGACGAATACCTCTCGGGCCGGCCTTCATCCATCCGGGCCTTCATCCAACCGGTATGCCGCTCACCCCACCAGGGCCCGCACCCGGGCGGTGAGCCGTCGCAGCTCTTCGGGTGTGAGCGTGACGTCGAGTTCCTCGAGCAGCCCGGGCAGGGCGGCGACGGTGAACGGGGTGTGGGCCGTCGGCCGTTCGGGGTGGCGGCGCACGACGCTGTGCTGCGAGATCGTCGTGTGCGATCCGTCGGCGTGACGCTTGCCGAGGATGAGGCGGTGGCGGAAGTGCGAGGTCGGCAGGGCGTTCGTGTAGTGATGACTCATCTCGACGTCGACGGGCCGCACCGGCAGCTCGTCGGTCGTATGCTGCAGCTCCCACCGATCTGCCCGCAGGCGGCTCAATGCCCAGGTGGCACAACCGTTCTCGTCGATACGGTCGATCCGGAAGTGCTCGCCCTCCTGGAGCTGCTCAGTGCCATCGGCCAGGGCCATCGGGTGGGTGAAGGTGTAGCCGAAGCCGGGATCGGTGAGCAGCCGCACCGGCAGCTCGCCCAAGTTGTCGGCCGGCTGCTGGTCGAGGGTCACGGCGACGACGAGATGGGTGCGGGGGGAGTGGCGGCTGTCTCCGACGCGCCCGAGCAGCCGCGTCGCGGCATACCCGAGGCGTTGTAGTGCGGCCGCGAAGATCGTGGCGTGTTCGAAGCAGTAACCGCCGCGGCCCCGGCCGAGGAACTTCTCCTGGATGGCCGGTAGCGAGACGCCGGGGTGTTGTTCGAGCAGGACGTCGATGTTGTCGAAGGTGAATGTTGTGCGGTGGGCCACGAGCAGCTCGTCGAGGGCCGCGGGGCTCGGTGGTCGCGCCGGCACCCCCAACCGGGCCAAGTATGCCGCGAGGTCGAGACGCTGCACCTGCCACGGGTCGTCGCTCGCACCGTCGGTCACATCGCCGAGGCTAGACGGTGCGCTCACTCAGCGCCTGGTCTCGTACCGGGTGAGGACCACGCCCCCGGGGAAGGTGTGCGTCTGCACCAGGCGCAGGTTCACCCAGTTGTCCAGGGCCGCGAAGAACGGCGTTCCGCCGCCCACCAGGACCGGCGCGGTGGCCAGCACGTACTCGTCGATCAACCCGGCCCGCATGGCTGCCGCGGCCAGGGTGGCACCACCGATGTCCATGGGGCCGCCACCCTCGGCCTTGAGTCGGGTGATCTCAGCGATCGCGTCGCCGGTGACCAGGCGGGTGTTCCAGTCGACGCTGCTGATCGTCGAGGAGAAGACGACCTTCGGCATCTCTCGCCATCGACGGGCGAACTCGATGTCTGCTGGCGTCGCCCTTGGGGGTTGGCCGCTGAGGTGTAGGTCGCTGGGGTGTGGGTCGTTGGCGTGTCGCTCGACGGCCGGCCAGTAGGAGCTCATCGTCTCCCACAGCTTGCGCCCGTAGAGCGCCAAGCCGGTCTCCCCGACCCGGTCGGACCACCACTGGAACAGCTCGTCGCTCGGCACGCTCCAGCCGATGTCGCCGCCCGGCGCGGCGATGTAGCCGTCCAGGCTCACGTTCATGCCGAAGGTGAGTCTGCGCATGGCGGCATCCTCTCGTAGGTAGGCGCTCGTCAGGGCGCATGACGGGAGCGAGGGCGAGGCACGATCATCCCGACGCCGTGATCAGCACTCAAGTTCTGCTCGAATGGTTCGCCGTCGTGACGCGGAATTTCACCCCGCCCAAGCCGGGGGAGCGGGCCGCCGCAGCGATGGTCGACCTCGCTGCTCTCGACATCGTGGCCGCAGATGCCGAACTCGTGGTACGAGCCGCCCGGACCGCGGCCGGACACCAGTTGACGATCTGGGACGCGATGATTGTCGAGAGCGCCGCGCTCGGCGGGTGCCGGACGCTGTGGTCCGAGGACCTCAGGGATGGTGCGGTCCTGCGCGGCGTGGAGATCGCAACCCCTTCCCCGGGATTCGATGAGACGGCAGAAGCCCTGCCCACCACGCAGTCCTGAGTGTCGTGTATTACGTTGAGTGTTACACTTGGCCGATGAGCACACTCAACGTCCGAACTGATCTCGCGATGGAGACCGCACTCCGCGAGCTCACCGCGAAGCATGGCAGCCGTACCGACGCAGTGCGCTACGCCTTGCTCCGCACCTACCGAGAGACCCTCGTCGAGCAGGCGGGCGCGGACGCCGAGCGGCTCGCTGGCGACCCCGATGATCAGGCCGAGATCCTGGCGATACAGCGATACATGGGCACCGCCGAGTGATCGTTCGCGGGGGGATCTATCAGATCCGGGCACTGCCCGCCCGGGGTCACGAACAGCAAGGAAGCCGTTTGGCCGTGATCATCCAGTCCGACCGATTCGCAACGAGCATGGTGACCGTGGCCATGACATCGGCCAGCGCCGGGCCGGCAATCTACCGACCTCAGGTCGTCATCGGTGGGAAGACGACCCGCATCCTCACGGACCAGATCTACACGGTGGACCTGGGCCGGCTCGGTGCCTTCCACGGCGTGCTTGAGCCCGACGAACTCGTGGACCTGGACCGAGCGCTGCTGCTCAAGCTCGGCCTCATATAGAAGCGGAGACTCCGCAGCAGGCCCGTGGGCTCAGGGCAACCTCCGTGGTTCGAACGCCGATAATCGACATTATGTCGGAACCTGGGTTCGGACAGCACGCCCCCTGTCTCCCCTCGTACCTCAGGCCGTCCCCCACTCAGCCCCAGGGCACCGTCAAGTTCGTTCGGCGCCCCCTGGCGAGGTTGCCAGCCCTGTCCGGCAGACGTCGTCCTCCGCCATCGCCGGAACAATGCGGTTGTTCGTCAGGAAGCCGACGGGTCGGGTTGGTGCACTCCGAAGACGTTGTTCTCGGTGTCGCGGAAGTAGCCCTGCCAGGCCATGCCGGGCAACGCGGCTTTGGGGAGTGCGACGACCCCGCCGGCGTCAAGGACCTTCGCGGCGATCGCGTCGAAGTCCTCGGTGCCTACGGTCAGGACCGCGCCCACAACCGCACCACCCGGCTCGGGGTTCGGTTGTGGGCGTTGCATGATCGCCCCGTTGATGCCTGGTAGGCCCTCTTCCCCCGTTGTCACGCCGAAGTACGGCACACCGGCATACTCGGTCCAGTCCTGCACCTGCCAGCCGAACACTGCCTGGTAGAAGGCAACCGCCCGGTCGACGTCCTCAGCCTGGATCTCGAAGTGGACCACTCGACTCATGGGAGTTCCTTCCGATCACAGGTAGGTCCTAGCGTACATGACCAGACTCGCACGGCCCGGCGCCTCAGAGGCAGACGAATCGCATCGTCGATGGCCGCCATCGTCGCCGCGCGCACAACCACGAGGACTCCGGTGATCCGCTGGATGTCGACGCTACGGACCTGCTCGGCCTGGGCCTCCACGGGCAGACCACCGTCACAGCCTCCAACAGGACCTGGAAAGGATGCACCCGCTCCGTTGCCGTCGTCAGCGGCACCACGGTCACGCCCCCCGACCGAGCCGAGCTGAGACCCGGTTCAGTCCGTCGTTACTGACGATGATCGCCGGTTGCCGCTTGCCTGCCTCGTGCCCAAATGTCCTACCCAGTGTCGTCCCCAGCAGGACTCGCCGGCTCGAGTCAGGCCGTGGCGGCGACGTCGGCGCGGCGCAGGTCTTCCAGCGAGCACTCGACCCCGGCGGCGAGGTCGGTGAGTCGGGCTACGAGGTCGGTCTTGCCCTGCCGAGCAGCGATAACGGCCGACGCGCGACACGCGACGGCATACCGGCGCAGGTCCCCAGGACGACGGCCGCGCAACGTCGGCAGGCCGACGCCAGCGGGGGGCGTCTCGCGGTAGAGGTGTTCCATGACGTGCTCCTTCGCGCGCCGGCGACTGATCGCGCCGGATCCTCGTGCTATGTGTAGAGACGTGCCAGCGTCCCCCCGATGACATGACGTGGATCACATTTGGGTCACACCTCTTGCGCGCGACGGCTCGCGAGGTCGTAAGTCACGACGCACGCTCGGCCATCGGTAGGTTGTCGACTCGTGGCAACCTGTCTGCTCGACCTGTTCCGCATCGGCATCGGGCCGTCGAGCTCGCACACGGTCGGGCCGATGCGAGCCGCCGGGCGCTTCCTCGACGAGCTGCGCGCCGGCGGCGTACTCCCCCACGTATGCCGCGTGCGCATCGACCTGCACGGCTCCCTCGCCGCCACCTGCCGCGGTCACAGCACCGACCTGGCCTGCCTGCTCGGGCTGCTCGGCGAGCAGCCCGAGCTCGTCGACCCGCGATCCACGATCGGCACCGTGCAACGGGTGCGGGCCAGCCGGCGCCTTGCGCTGGCCGGGCAGCACGAGATCGATTTCCTGGAGTCCCGTGACCTCGTGCTCCACCTCGACCCGCTTCCGGCGCACCCCAATGGGGTCGTGTTCACCGCCCTGGACGCTGCCGGTGGCGAGATCCTGGCGGCCACCTACTACTCGATCGGCGGCGGATTCGTCGTCGCAGCAACGGAATTCGACCGCCCCGCACCGGCCAGACCGTCCGAGCGCTCCTCGGCTGGGGTGCCGCACCCGTTCCGCACCGGCGACGACCTGTTGGCCCAATGCGACGAGACGGGTCTGTCGATCGCCCGGCTCGCGATGGAGAACGAGCGCGTCCATCACGGTGAAGTCGAGGTCCGGGCTCGACTGCTGAAGGTTTGGGAGGTCATGCAGGAGTGCGTACAGGCCGGGCTGAGCACCGAAGGGCGTCTGCCAGGGGGGCTCCGCGTCTTGCGCCGGGCCCCGGAGCTGGCCCGTCGTCTGCCGGTGCACGGCAGGCCCGACGACCCTCTCCGCGGTTTGGACCACATCTCGCTCTTCGCCCTGGCGGTGAGCGAGGAGAACGCCGCCGGCGGACGCGTTGTCACGGCACCGACCAACGGGGCGGCCGGGATCATCCCGGCGGTCCTGCACTACTACACCCGGTTCGTCCCAGGGGCCGATGACGAGGGTGTCATCCGCTTCCTGCTCACCGCGGGCGCGATCGGGCGCATCTACAAGCAAACGGCGTCGATCTCGGGCGCCGAGGTCGGCTGCCAGGGCGAGGTGGGCTCGGCCTGCTCGATGGCCGCCGCAGGCTTCGCGGAGATCCTCGGGGGCACGCCCATGCAGGTCGAGAACGCCGCCGAGATCGCCATGGAACACAACCTCGGGCTCACCTGTGACCCGGTGGCCGGGCTCGTGCAGATCCCCTGCATCGAGCGCAATGCGGTGGCCGCGGTCAAGGCGATCACCGCCGCGCGCACGGCACTGCACGGCGACGGCACGCACCTCATCTCGCTCGACAAGGTCGTGCGCACCATGCTCGAAACCGGCCTGGACATGCGCTCGAAGTACAAGGAGACGGCGCTCGGTGGACTTGCGGTCAACTACACCGAGTGCTGACCCCGCAAGACAGCGAAGCGGCCCGCCCCACGTGGGACGGGCCGCCGCAAGCCGTGGATCAGACCGGGCGCACGCGCTCGGCCTGGGGGCCCTTCTGGCCCTGCGTGACGTCGAACTCGACGCGCTGACCCTCGTCGAGCGAGCGGTAGCCACTCGTGTCGATCGAGGAGTAGTGGACGAAGACGTCCGGACCACCAGCGTCCTGAGCGATGAAGCCGAAGCCCTTCTCGCTGTTGAACCACTTGACGGTGCCTTGTGCCATGGCAACTCTTCCTGCTGTGGCGACACCCCTGTGGTGTCGACCGGGGCTGCTCCTGCGTCGTGTGGGCAACCCCGATACGACGAAGGCCCGCCGTCGGAGGCGGGCCTTGCTCTTGCGAACGACAACTGCAACCTGCGC